>Ga0224501_10004537_pt1 | contig 10956 bp, 11 predicted proteins | sample SF_Oct11_sed_USG_4_FD_169105 | JGI IMG/M metagenome (GOLD analysis project Ga0224501, IMG submission 169105) | Sediment microbial communities from San Francisco Bay, California, United States - SF_Oct11_sed_USGS_8_1 | ecosystem: Environmental > Aquatic > Marine > Sediment | place: USA...
ACCTGCAACTACAGCCGGCTTCAAGAAGCGCCTACCCACTGCAGTGATCCTGCAGAGTATGTCGATAACCGCCCCGGGAAGCAAAGCGGCCGGGTCTTGGAAGATGCCCGCTTCTTCCAGGTATTCCATACCCAGCCGCCAGAGCCGTCCTTGTACTTCCTCGATCCAATTGCGCGTTCAATCTTCCAATTTTCGCTGCGGCTTAACTTGGTGCAGCAGTATCGCCCGCAGGTAGACTTGCCTGAAGGACTGGCAACTGCCTTTGCGGTCAGCCCGACGCGGTCGGTATTTCTAGCGCTGGAAAACAAGATCTATATCGGGTTTTTGCCCTGATTTAACATGCCAGTTTATGTTGAGGTAGCCGTAAATGTCCCGGTGGTTTCAGGGGTGTTCCATTATCACCTTCCTCCCGAATTAGAGCACTCGGTCAAGCCCGGCTTTTTGGTGGCCGTGCCTTTTGGCAAACAAACCGTGCAGGGGGTGGTGATCAAAATCGTCGGCCAGCCTGAAGTAGCGCAGACCAAGCCGGTGCTGTCCTTGCTCGATCCTAGGGCGGTGCTCACCCCAGCCCAAATTGAATTCACCGTCTATTTATCGGAAGCATTTTATGCCCCCCTGGCGGCCTGCGTACAGCTAATGATCCCTCCCGGGCTCAGCCAGCAGGCAGATACTCTTTTCTCTCTGGCACAGGAAACTCACCCGGCAGCATTGGCGGGGCTGCAGAAGCAGCTGGTCGAAATTCTCCAGCAGCGCGGGGCGCTGCGCGGCCGCCAGATCGACCGGGCCTTGCCCCGGCGGAATTGGCGCGCCGCTGCCCGGACCCTGGTGACCCAGGGGCTTGTCGAGAGCCTGCCGGTCCTGCCGCCTCCTCAGGTGCGGCCAAAATATATCCGCACCGCCCAGCTGGCGGTACTCCCTGAATTTGCCCGCGCCCAACTTCAAGACCTCGGCGCCACGGCCGCCACTCAGGAACGCCGCCAGAAAATAATGGCGTTTCTGCTCAAGGAATCCGTCCCGGTGGATGTCTCCTGGGTATACGCCGAAAGCGGGGGCAATTTGGCAGATCTGCAGCGCCTTAATGAATCCGGCTTGATCATGCTGCGAGAAGAAGAAGCCTGGCGCGACCCGCTGGCAGGCATCGCCTATGACCCCGGGGCTGCCCCGCAATTGACCGCCGACCAGCAGAAGGTCTGGCAGCAGCTTTCAGCAGGGATCAAGTCCGCCCGGCAGGAAAAGCTGAAGCCCTATTTGCTGCACGGGGTCACCGGTTCCGGCAAGACCGAGATATATCTACGGGCCGTTGCCGATACCCTCAAGGCCGGCCGCCAGGCACTCATCCTTGTCCCGGAGATCGCCCTGACTCCCCAAACGGTGCGCCGCTTTATGGCCCGCTTCCCCGGCCAGGTGGGTTTGGTCCACTCCCGCCTGTCTATGGGAGAACGATACGACACCTGGCGGCGCGCCAGGCAGGGCCAGCTGCCCGTAATTGTGGGACCCCGCAGCGCCCTGTTTGCCCCCCTGCCGGATATCGGCTTGATCGTGGTGGATGAATCCCATGACGAATCCTATTACCAGAGCGGGCCGGCCCCCTTCTACCACGCCCGTGAGGCGGCCGCGGCCTATGCCCGCATCAACCAGGCGGTCTGTGTTCTCGGGTCGGCCACCCCGGATGTGACCAGCTATCAGCGCGCTGCCCAAGGTCAATGGCAGCTGCTTTCTCTGCCTTCCCGCATCCTGGCCCACCGGGAAACGGTGAAATCCTATCAAACCAGTCTTGGCCGCGCCGCCCATTACCGGCCGGGGGAGGGAGACAGCCAGTCGGCAGACCTGCCGTCCGTAGAGGTGGTCGATATGCGCCGCGAGCTTAAACGCGGCAACCGTTCAATCTTCAGCCAATCCCTGCAGCAGGCTTTGGGAGAAGTCTTGGACCAGGGCCAGCAGGCGATCTTGTTCCTCAACCGCCGGGGATCGGCCACCTATGTATTTTGCCGGGACTGCGGGCAGTCTCTGCGCTGCCCGCGCTGCGAAACCCCGCTGAGCGAGCATATTGGCGCCTATCAGGGTGAGAATCATCCTGCTGCGCCCCAGCAAAAAGCCGGGAAGACCACCCTGTTGTGCCACCACTGCGGCTACCAACGCCAACTGCCTCCCGCCTGTCCCGGCTGCGGCAGCCAGCGCATCCGCCATTTTGGCGCAGGCACCCAACGCGTCGAAGCCGAGATCGCCGAGCTTTTCCCCCAGGCGCGCACCTTACGCTGGGATCATGAGACCACCCGCAAGAAGGGAGCGCATGAGATCATCCTCAGCCATTTTACAAACCGGCGCGCCGATATATTGATCGGGACCCAAATGATCGCCAAGGGGTTGGACCTTCCCCTGGTAACCCTGGTCGGCGCGGTATTGGCCGATGTCGGCCTGCAAATGCCCGATTACCGCGCCGGGGAGCGCGTCTTCCAGGTGCTCACCCAGGTGGCCGGGAGGGCCGGGCGCAGCCCGCTGGGTGGGAAGGTCATCTTGCAGACCTTTGACCCGGACCATTATGTCATCCAGGCGGCCGCCGGGCATGACTATGCCGGATTTGCCGCACAGGAATTGGACTACCGCCGCAAGTTGGGCTACCCGCCCTTCACCCAATTGGTACGCCTGCTTTACCGCCACCAGAATGAAGGCAAAGCCCGCTCGGAAGCTGAAAACCTGGCCGGCCTGCTGCGGGGGCTGATCCGCCAGCAAGACCGCCGCGCTACCGAATTGATCGGCCCTGCTCCTGCGTATTACACCCGCCTGGATGGAAACTACCGCTGGCAGTTGGTTTTGCGCGGCCCTGACCCCGTCAGCCTGCTGCCAACCCAAAAATTGGGTGACTGGCAAGTGGAAGTAATGCCCCAGGCTTTGCTATAATAAGAGATACTGGCAGCATGTTAAAAGATGAACAGGGGAGCCAGCAAATAACTTTTTTTGGAGGCTCGCATGCGGCGAGAAAGAATCAGCTGGGAAGAAGTTATGAAATTGGTTGATTACCTTATCGTACAGTTCGATAAGGAGTTTGAAGCCATGGTGATCATAACCCGCGGCGGCGTGGTGCCGGGCGGTTTGTTGGCCGAGACCATGGGGATCACGGATATCCTTACCGCCGCAGTAGATTTCCCTGCCCAGATGGCAAGCAAGCAGGGCAATCTCTTGGTCTGGCCTAAATTCATTCAGTTCCCCGAAGATGACACCCTGCGCGGCCGCCAGGTATTGGTGGTGGATGATGTCTGGGGCTCCGGGCGGACAAGCACGGCGGTAAAGAACCGCGTCTCGGCTGCCGGAGGTTATCCCTCCACCTGCGTTCTCCATTTCAACCCCCACCGTAACCTGTTTGGCTCTACCCGCCCGGATTACTTCGCCGCCAGCACGGATGTGCATATTGTCTATCCGTGGGAGATCGACCGCGGCCCTGACCGCATGTTCCGGGATAATTGATCTTTCGGTAGGCGCATCCTTCTATGAAGGATTGTTTTATCATTCCGGCTGTTTGCGTTTCGAGGGAGGGTCTCAGCCCTCCTTTTTTGTTTCAAGCCATCCTTTCAGGAGAGATCAGTGAGAGATAACCCAAAAACCCTGCTGGTAACCGGGGCATCCAAGGGGATCGGAGAGGCCTGCGCGCTGCATTTTGCCCGGCAGGGGCATACCGTTTTTGCCGGGTACCGCCAACCGGCGGATGGCGAACGGCTGCGGCGCGAGGGCGGGGAAAACCTGATCCCGCTGCGTTTGGATGTCGGCCGTGATGAGGACATCCGCCAAATGGCGGCCCACATCGGTGAAATTGTGGGAGACGCGGGTCTTTACGGCCTGGTCAACAATGCCGGGGTAGCCGTGCCCGGCCCGGTTGAATTTCTGCCAATGGCGGAGATCCGCCGCCAGTTTGAAGTCAATCTTTTTGGACAGATCGCCGTCACCCAGGCCTGTATGCCCCTGCTGCGGAAAGCCAAGGGCCGAGTGGTGAATATGTCCTCGGTCAGCGGCAAATTTGTCTATCCCTTTTTTGGCCCGTATGCCATGTCCAAACATGCCCTCGAGGCCTTCAGCGATGCCCTCCGCCGCGAACTGCTCCCCTGGGGGATGCATGTGGCCAGCATTGAGCCGGGATCCATCCAGACCCCCATATGGGAAAATACCGTGGCCCGCTCAGACCGCAGTTTTGAGGATTTTCCACAGGCCGCCCATGAGTATTATGGCAAGACATTTGCCAAGGTAAAGGCGGGTTCGCTGGATTCCGGTCGAAACGGCCTGGCTGCCGGCGCGGTCGTCAGGGTGGTTGAAAAGGCTTTGTTTTCGCCGCGTCCCAAGGCCCGCTATATCGTGGGGAAAAACGCCCGGCGCGTGATTCAATTGCAGCGCATCCTGCCGGATGGTTTTTTTGATTGGGTGGTGGAGCGGTTCCTCTATCCTTGAGCACTCCTAAAGTTTCCGTACTGCTGCCGTGTTACAACGCCGGGGAGACCCTGGAAGAAACGCTGGCCAGCATTGCCTCCCAAACATACCCCGACTATGAAATTATCGCCGTGGATGATGGTTCTACGGATGGATCGCCTGAGATGTTGTCTCGCTGGGCAGAAACGGACAGCCGCATGAAAATAATCAGCATGGAGCATGGAGGAGTGATCGCCGCCGCAAACGCCGGGCTGCAGGCCTGCCGGGGGGACTATATTGCGCGTATGGATGCTGATGACCGCATGCATCCTGACCGTCTGCAGATGCAGGCAGATCATCTGGACGTCCACCCGGATACCGGTGTGGTTTCCAGTCTGGTGGCCGGGTTAGGCAAGATCCGCCAGGGCTTTCAAATCTATCTTGCATGGTTGAACAGCCTGGTGACCGATGAGCAGATCCGCCGGGAAATGTTCGTGGAAAGCCCCATCGCCAACCCCAGCGCCATGTTCCGCCGCCGACTGCTGGCCCAGCACGGGCATTACCGGGAGCACGGCTGGCCCGAGGATTACGATTTCTGGCTGCGGCTGTATCTGGCCGGCGTGAAGTTTGCCAAGGTGCCGGAAGTATTGTTGGAGTGGCGCGACAATCCCGGACGCTTGACCCGTGCAGACCGCCGCTACTCGCTGGAGAATTTTATCCGCGCCAAGGCGCATTATATGCTGCAGGGGCCGCTCAAAGGCCGGGATGCGGTGATCGTGTGGGGAGCAGGCATGATCGGGCGCCGCTTCAGCAAATATCTGGTGTGGGCCGGGCAGCCGCTGGCCGCATTTATTGATGTTGACCCTAAGAAGATCGGACGTACCCGGCGGGGCAGGCCGGTCTGCCATTATGAGCAGCTGCCCGGCTTATGGGCCCGCTACGAAAACCCGGTGATCCTGGCGGCGGTGGGGGCACGGGGTGCCCGCCTCCTGATCCGCGAAGCTTTGACCGGAATGGGCTTTGAGGAGGGGCGCGATTGGTGGGGGGTGGCATAAAAAGCAACACCCGGCTGCCCTACAACGGGATGAAGGCTAATATTTTTATTATCCAGAATGTAAAACATAATTTTTCTGAGGGGGGATAAAGGAATTTAGTCAATAACTTTCACACATATAGTTTAGGCAGCCGCCTGACCATTCAGACAAACTGACTAGTTAGACCCATCCCAACATCAAAACGTCCAAACCTCTCAACCTCCCAACTTCCTCACCTCTAAACCTCTTCACGGCAATCAGGGTAAAATAGTTCCTATGGATATCAAAGACTATCTCGCAATTGGTTTGAGCGGAGAAAAGCAATATGTCGTGCAGGAGACCGATTCCGCCCCGCATGTTGGCAGCGGGGAAATGCGCGTCCTGGCAACCCCCCGTATGATCGCCTTTATGGAGCTGACCTCCCGGCTGATGCTGGATGAATACCTGCCGGAAGGGTATACCACCGTGGGCACCATGGTGCATGTATGGCATAAAGCCCCCAGCGCAGTCGGCGCAGTGGTGCGCGCCATAACGGCGGTAAAGGAAATCGACGGCAGCAAAGTCCTGCTGGAGGTTGCCGTTTGGGATGGAGACACCTTGGTGGGTGAGGGTACCCATGAGCGCTTTGTGATCGACAAAGCCCGCTTTATCAAGAGGTTAAATAATGGATAGCGGTTGGGGAGTTGGGGCGGTTCGCAGACGGCGTTTTGCGGGCCAGCCGGTAATTCTGAAAGCAGCAAAGGTCTAGACCTCCCAGGCGCAGCCCTTCTCAAACCTCTAGCGGCTGGACAGCCGCCCTGGGCCAATTTATAATCAAATTGATATGCCTATATTGGATGCAAATGCATTTGAGTTCTTCAGCCGCAGTCCTGACCAAACCCGGCGTATAGGCATGCGTCTGGGGGCTGTATTGAAACGCGGCGATGTGATCTGCCTGGATGGAGACCTGGGGGCCGGCAAAACTACCCTGGTACAGGGTGTTGCCGCCGGGTGGGGTTCTACGGATGCCGTCTCCAGCCCAACCTTTGTGCTGGTCAATCTCTACCGGCGCCACGACGGCCAACAGTTTGCCCATCTGGATGCCTACCGCTTGAGCGGGTCGCCCGAAGCAGTCGACCTTGATCTGGATACCCTGATGGAGAACGGCCCGCTGGTGGTGGAATGGGCGCCGCGTATTGAGGCCGCCCTGCCTGAAGAAAACCTGGAAATCCACATGCGCTGGGTAGAAGAAGAACAGCGCCAGCTGCAGTTCAACGCCAAAGGCAGCCGCTACCAGGATTTATTAAATGAATTCCAGAACACAATGATGGGGGGAGACTGATGCTGCTGGCAATTGATTCTGCCACGCGTAAGATCGGGATCGCCCTGTACGACGGCGCCGAAGTGCTGCATGAGGCGGTGTGGCACAGCGCAAATTTCCATACCGTAGAATTAGCGCCCGCCATCCACAATGCCCTCGAGCGCGCCGGCATTCATATTTCGGATGTTGAGGTGATCGCGCTCGCCATCGGCCCCGGTTCGTATACCGGCCTGCGCATCGGCAGCGCGGTAGCCAAGGGCATCGCTTTGGCGCAGCATAAGCCTTTGGTGGGAGTATCCACCTTCGACATCTTGGCGGCTGCTCAGCCGGCAGGCCAGGAACGCCTGGCGGTCGTCCTGGAAGCGGGCCGCAAGCGTTTAGGCATCGGCTGGTACCGGCCGGGTGAAAACGGCTGGGAGTTTGATTCCTCAGATCTTTTCACCCCTGATGAATTCTCAAAAAGCATTAACAAGCCAACGTTGGTATGCGGTGAAATATCCGCCGAACTGCGCCAGCTGCTCGGGCGCAAACGAAAAAATGTGGTGGTCGCCTCCCCGGCGGCATGTTTGCGCCGGCCGGCATTTCTGGCAGAGATTGCCTGGCAGCGCTGGCAGGAGGGCGATAGTGATGACCCCGCCACCCTCGCTCCCCAATATTTGCAAACCGGAGAGAATATCCCCGCATGAAGACTTCAACCATCCATATCCGCCCGATGGAATTAAGCGATATTGATAAAGTGGTTATCCTTGACCAGCTTTCTTTTGAAAATCCCTGGCCGCGGCGCAGTTATGTGTTTGAGATCACCGAAAACCACGCCTCTCACTGCTGGGTGGTGGAGGCACGCACCAAAACAGGTATCGGCATCGTAGGCATGATCGTTACCTGGCTGATTGTAGATGAGGTGCATGTCGCCACCCTGGCGGTTGATCCCGAATTCCGCCGCAAGGGGATTGCCAGCCAGCTGCTCAGCCGGGCTTTGATCGATCTAAAAGAAAAAGGGGCGGTCTCCGCCACCCTTGAGGTGCGCAAGGGGAATTTATCCGCCCAGAGATTGTACGAGCGTTTTGGTTTCGAGGTGGTCGGCAGGCGCCCGCATTATTACCATGATAATGGGGAGGATGCGCTGCTCATGACCGTTCCAATTTTAGATGTGGAAAAATTAGAAAAGCTGTCGCATTACCGGGTCAAGGAATAAAGGAAGGTTTTCGTGGAAGGGAACATGGTGTTGGACGAAGTAGCTCAAGAGACCAAGAACTGTGAAAAATGTGATTTGAGGTTTTCTCGTAAAAATTCCGTGCCCGGCAGCGGACCGGGAAACGCCGAGATCATGTTCATTGGGGAAGGTCCCGGTTTCCATGAAAACGAGCAGGGATTGCCCTTTGTGGGCGCTGCTGGCCAATTTTTGGATGAACTTCTGGGAAATGCGGGGATGAGCAGAGACCAAGTTTTCATCACGAATGTGGTAAAATGCCGCCCGCCGGGGAATCGCGATCCCCACGCTGAAGAATTGGCGTCCTGCGACCCGTACCTGGAGCGGCAGATCATGGCAATCAATCCTAAAGTGATTGTTACCCTGGGACGCTTCTCCATGCAAAAGTTCCTTCCGTATGCCAAGATCAGCGATGCCCACGGGCAGGGTGTAAGAATAAAAGGACGTTTGGTAATTCCTTTTTATCACCCCGCCGCAGCGCTTCACCAGCCTTCCCTGCGGGCAGCCGTAGAAGCGGATTTTGCTAAATTGCCGCAGTGGATCAAAGACGCTGGCGATGCGCCAGAGTATCAGGAACCCGCCTCCTCAGAAAATGACCAGGCGCGGCAGATGAACCTATTTTGAGGTAATATGACCAATCAAAAAGAACTTCTCATTGGAAAATTTCATGACCGCAGCGCAAAGATCGCTATTTTGGGCCAGGGATATGTCGGTTTGCCCTTGGCGGTAGTCTTTGCGCAGGCCGGATTTGAAGTTATCGGGATTGACCCGGACCCGCGCAAGATTGATGCGATCAACAAGGGAGAAAGCTATATTGGGGATGTCCCCTCGGAGCAGGTTGCAGAACTTGTTAAAAACGGCAAACTCACCGCCACCACCGATTTTTCTGTATTACAGCAGGTCGATGCCGTCAGTATTTGCGTGCCCACCCCCTTGCGCAAGACCGGCGACCCAGACCTTTCCTATATTCTCACCGCCACCCAAGACCTGGCTAAATATTTACACCCGGGGATGGCGATCGTCCTGGAATCTACAACTTATCCTGGAACCACTCGAGAATTGATGCTTTCTAACCTGGTTGAAAACAGCGATCTGAAGGTCGGGGAAGATTTCTTCCTGGCCTTTTCGCCTGAGCGCGTTGACCCCGGGCGCGAAGATTGGACGACGATCAATATGCCCAAGGTGATGGGCGGGATCACCCCGGATTGCAGCGATGTATGCTCGGAATGGTATGATCAGGCCCTGGAGACCGTGGTAAAGGTTTCCTCTACGGAGGTGGCCGAAATGGCCAAACTGCTTGAAAACACCTTCCGCATGGTCAATATTGGCCTGGTCAACGAAATGGCCCTGATGTGCGACCGTCTGGGCGTGGATGTATGGGAAGTGATTGATGCCGCCGCTACCAAACCCTTCGGCTTTATGAAGTTTACGCCGGGGCCGGGCCTGGGAGGCCACTGTATCCCGATTGATCCCCTGTACCTTTCTTGGAAGCTGAAATCCTTGAATTACAATGCCCGTTTTATTGAACTGGCATCCGAAATCAACACCAACATGCCCCGCCATGTAGTTGAGAAAGTCCAGGATACCCTTAACTGGCATGCCAAGTCTCTGAACGGCAGCAAGGTCCTGGTATTGGGGGCCGCCTACAAACCTGATATCGATGATGTGCGCGAATCGCCTGCCCTGGACGTGATTGGGCTGCTGCGCGAGAAAAAAGCCGAGGTCAGTTATCATGACCCCTATATCCCAACCCTGACACACGATGGCTGGCGGTTGGAAAGCGTCCCCGACTTGATGAAGGCCGTATCCGCGGCCGATTGTGTGGTGATCATCACCAACCATTCTGAATATGATTATCCCGCCATTTTGGATAAGGCAGTATTGATCGTGGATACCCGCAATTCACTGGGAGAAGCCGGAAAAAAGAATCCTAAGGTGGAGCGTCTTTAGTGGCAAAATTTCTGGTTACGGGGGCAGCAGGATTTATTGCCTCCCGGGTATCTGAGATGCTCCTCGGGCGCGGGGATATCGTCTTTGGGGTTGATAATCTCAACGATGCCTATGACGCCCGTATGAAATCTCGCCGTTTAGAGCAGTTTGCCAGCAATCCCGCTTTTACATTCAAACAGCTGGACATTGCAGACAAGCAGGCCGTGGATGATTTGGCTGGCGAAATTGGCGAGGTTGACGGGGTGATCAATCTGGCTGCCCGGGCAGGTGTGCGGGCCAGCGTGGAAAACCCGTGGGTCTTCGTGGATACAAATGTGACCGGCACGCTCAACCTGCTGGAATTATGCCTGAAAAAAGGGATCAAGAAATTCGTCCTCGCTTCTACCTCCAGCATTTACGGCCAGGATGCGCCTTTACCCACGCCGGAAACCGCCGAAAGTAGCTTCCCCTTACAGCCCTATGCGGCCAGCAAAAAAAGTGCCGAAGCGCTCTGCCATGCTTACCATTTTTTACATGAAATTGACGTTACCATATTCCGCTATTTCACCGTTTACGGCCCGTTTGGCAGGCCGGATATGTCTATATTCCGCTTTATCAAGTGGATCTATGATGACATGCCGCTGCACCTGAACGGGGATGGCGAGCAGTCACGCGGCTTTACCTATGTGGATGATATTGCTGCCGGCACGATCTTGGGCCTTAAAAATGTCGGGTTCGAGATCATCAACCTGGGCGGGCATGAGAATATCACCTTGAATGCCTTGATCGCCATGATGGAGGAGATGATCGGGAAACAGGCCGTGGTGGAGCGGCACCCATTCCCCAAGGCAGATATGCGCGCCAACCAGGCGGATGTGACCAAAGCCGGGGAGCTGCTTGGCTGGGAACCGCGCGTGCCCTTGCGTGAGGGAATCCGCCGTACGGTGGATTGGTACCGGCAAAACCATGCCTGGGCATCCCAGCTCGAGACCGGAATATAAGCCGTGATTGAAAAAACATCCGTTTGGCTTAAAAATACCTACCACCGCGTGATCAAGGCCAATATCATCCGGCGCATCATAGCCAATTCC
>Ga0224501_10004538_pt1 | contig 10953 bp, 7 predicted proteins | sample SF_Oct11_sed_USG_4_FD_169105 | JGI IMG/M metagenome (GOLD analysis project Ga0224501, IMG submission 169105) | Sediment microbial communities from San Francisco Bay, California, United States - SF_Oct11_sed_USGS_8_1 | ecosystem: Environmental > Aquatic > Marine > Sediment | place: USA...
GTACAAAGTGTGGAATCATTCTGAGGTGGAAGCTGAAAACGAGGCTCTGCACCGAAGATAACTAACTCCCAACTATGAAAGCTCACTGAACAGCCGGAGTGACTAGTAACTGCAAATATATCAGCATTACTGCGACAGTGGTCACAATGGTATGAAATCATACAGGGCTCCTGGGTGTCTTCGCCTCTTTAACTCAAGTGGACAGAAGAGTGAGGTGTAATGAAACCTGTGCATGTCACGGAGTAATAATCGTGCACTTGGCTTTGTTCAACTTTGAGACAAAAATGATGGCAAGACTATAGAATAATAGATTGTGATTAAAAGCATTCATGCGCGGTGTACGTAAAATGAGGTTGGAGTCAATGGATGTTGGTTATTATGGATAAACTAAATTGACACTTTCCCCTTGGCAGATGATACTGATATCACATGGAACGGCCAGAGTATAGCAGAGTATTTTATGCTCTGATGAGACATGACTGTTCAAATTACAACCCCATTATATTAACTCACAATTGGGGACACAGCTATCGAACATCAGGATTATCTACTCATGCAGACACCCATGTATAGTACTCATATAATTTGTGAATGTATGAGAGTATTATAAACCTTCATTATTGATTACGATGGGCCAAGCATGCTGCATATAAAATGACATACAGGGTTCATGAATGAGAGAATATGAAAAATTTGTGCAAAAGCGTGAAATCAGTTTCATACACATAAATTGTAATAATATATATCCATATAATACGTGTTTATGGTTTCATGTACATGTATTGCAGGCTAACTATTTGTGCATGCGTTTGGTCTGCTACATACTTGGCCATGGTACTAGGCCAGTATGTCATGCTATTAGTTAGCTTCTGAGTTGTGAGTTGGTGGATTGGTCATATTTTCACGAATTGAAGCTGCCCTGTATGAGTGACACTACAGGTGATAAAAAATATCCCTGACCATGATGCGGAGTGTTAATCCTCTAGTTAGATATCCAAATGATAAACAGTTAACCAAAAACATAATTGGGAGGTAGCAAAAAAGTAAATATGGTATGTGACGTATCCAGTAACCCGCTAAACTCGGGCATATTAATTTTTTTCCATCATTTGAGCGAGATTCAATGAGGAAACCAATTCAGACTGTTGAATTGACTACTAATTGTTCTTGAAAAATAGGTTTCGTGACTTTTATGCGATAACTAATTTCATCAAGTAAATTCAAGCAAATAATTATGAAAAGAACGAAAAGATTCTGATCAATCATGCCTTGGTTTTGAGGCTGGTGTTAGGCGAAGTCGATGTGAATGCTCAAACATTTTGGTTCTGGTGTGTAGCGATGGACACCGGTTTTTTGTTGGACCCGCGTGAGTTGATAAGCCGCTACCCAACGGTAGCGCAGCTACGCAGTCTTAACTGAACATATAAACAAGATAGAAACTGTATGCATTACAGCTTAGCTACGATTAGAACAAAGTTAACATTGGCACCATCAGTAGGTCATCTAATTATGTACATGTATCTGTGTACATAGTGATGATAATGACTGTAGGAGAATTATATAATAATTGATACATACTCAACACTATCTTATCATGGTGGAGGGAATTTGGAGGATTAAGAAACACCAGGTGATATGATCAAGGGTAGATAATCATTGGAGAGCTTCATAATATACCTACGTACAATGGGGTGCGGAAACTTTTTCGAATAAAACTCTGTTTAGTGAAAATTGTTGCCACAGGTCAGAAAGAGAAAAACAGAAACAATACGAGGGAAAACAGAGATTTGTGGCCAGTGATTTGATGTCTATGAGGTTAAATCATAGAGTTATCTAGGAGAATAACTCCATGGGTTAAATGCATAAGGTAAGGTGGCCTGCATATCTTTAGATGGATGGTAGTCAGTATGAACAATGTGGAACCTATGCTATGAGTATTTTACGTGCATTTCACAGCCATGCCAACGGTATAACCATCAGTACCCTATAATAGTTTTGATCATGTTTGCGTGTATAGCAGTTGTGCCGGGTTCATCTAAGGGCAATTGTACCATAATCAAACTACTATATACGTGTGTTTCACGGTTTAGCATAGCTAGCATGTTGTTTTGTATAGGGTATAAAGATTAAAAAGTTGTGCCTCCGTGACAGAGCAGCTATCAAGAGTGGTGCCTAAATTGTTCTACTGACTTAATTTGACAGTGTTTTTCAGATTGGGTCATTAGGAAACCTACCGTTTACACACCACTCTGTATCCCATGGAGAAAGCAAGTAACACTACGGGTGGATCTCCAATCTATTATCGATCCAAAGCTGAGCTGAGCTGTACACTGATTTCAACTGTAAGGGTGAATTTCATAACTTCACCGCACAAGGCAGGATGTAAGGAAAAGCAAAGCTCAGTGCCAGTGCCAGTGCCAAGCCTGTGTGAAGGGGAAGGGTTAATGACAAGAAGGGCATCCAATCATAAAAACTATGCCCAACGTGAGAAACCTATTAGAAAAAACAAGAGAACCATAAAGGTCAAGGTTAATCTTATATGAATCTTTGGTAAAACTTTGGTGGTAGCTTCCAACGAAGGAGATCATCTGTATGCATTAGACACGTTAAGGCATTACTTAGATTAAAGAGAAACTATTTCGGAACAAATGTGCTGCTTGAGTTATTATATTGGCCATGGCCATCACATCGGCACATCTTGAATAGTAGGTCCAGAATAGTATTCTATAATTAATAGATATGATATCCATACATCTCCATGGATTTTAGGAGAGCTGTATAACCCGAGCACTATAACATTTACCAAAGCTTGGCCTACTAATACTACAAAATATAAGACAACTACAGCAACTACAGAACCAGGTAGAGATGTAGGAGCACACAACCCTAATTAGGCTTGAAACTGTCTTGGAAAAGTGCGTGTGCGTGTGCGCGAGTGTAGGTGCACGCGTGTGTGTGCATGCGTGTATGTGTGTATGCATGTATTTGCGTATTTGCGTATTTGCGTATTTGTATACGTGTGTGTATGCGAGCGTGTGTATGCACGCGTGTGTATGCGCGTATGTGTGGTTACAGGGGCCCAGCTAAGGGGTTAGGGGGTGAAGCCCCGCCCCCGTAACCACACGCTGGCCTAATCGCTTTCTTAGTAAGATTTAGATAGCCATAGCACATTATTTGTTTGTCTTGTGATTTGCTGCAAGAAAGTGCTTGATAATAAGATGGAGTCAATCTGAGCAGATCTGGTTGCTATCATCTATACATGGCCAAAGAAGTTATCTGGTTTTTTATTTAATCATAGCACTTGATTATCCTCCCTGCTTGGCCAGTTGACTTCTATTCCTGTTGTCTGTATAAACAGATACGGATGTACAGATTGCTATTGCTCAATTTGAAAGACCAAAACAATGTGTAGTTGTGTATCTGTATATAGTATATAACCTGTGTAACTCTGAACAGTCCAGTCATTGCAAGCATATGGATTCCGTAGAAGAAAAATCATAATGCTAAGCAGTATTTGACTTTCTTTGGTTGTTCTGAATTGCATGGTTGGATTGGCTTTATCTTTGTTGCTGTGTTATTGTGCACCTATATGCGTGAAGGTGACATCGTCTGACAAAGCTGTCCTGCTGTATATGACTGAACTAGTGGGAGACGGCATAGCCTGCGTTATATTTCTGCCATAAGTAGAATTTGCCCTCTATTGGTTTTTTAATGAAGATAATTTCCCAGCTGATGATTTAAACTTTCTGGTTGACATGGGCGGATTCTTCTGACATTTTGTCTACTCTGTGGAGTTGTCTTCTCTTTTTTCACACTGGTCGTTTTGACTTGATTTATTCATTCTCAGTGAGGCGGCCTATAACTATCCTACTCCATAACCGGCAAGCAATTTCGGTTGGCTGCAATCCAGTGTCTTTCACTAGTTGATCCATGAGGCGACCTATAGGGACGGCCCCTCCTGGTTCTTCCTGCGGTGGACCTCCATATCATCACTCGGGATGCCTCCTCACCTTTGCCCCTCAGAAGGTGCCACAGAAGGGTAGGTGCACCTCAAACCATTTCAGGTCCGATTTGGTCACTTTGGCCACCTTATGAGCAAAATCGGGCTGTGTGACAATGACCGCTGTAGGAGATGTCACCTAGAGGTGGAAACTGCTGACCACCTATTACGGTGCCATCAACTAAATGAAAAACTGCAAACCTTAGATGAAAAGGCTGTAAACGTCCTAACGCAGACGGATGTGTGACGGATGACATCCGCGAGAAGAAGACCATATTGCGTCTTCTCAGTGAGATTTTTATGTCGTCCCATTTTCAAACTGAAGACCACCTTTTCTCCTTTTTGTTGCCAAACGATTTGCAGTCACATGAATCCAAATCCCTGAGCTGGCTGTCTAGCCATGTATTGCGACACAATATGCAGCGGCCCGTAGCAACCATTTGAATATTTGCAACAGTCCCTTCACTTCCAATTTTACACTTTAATCACAGGATGGAGGCTTTGATTCGATAGCCCCATATTTTATTTTACAGCATGGCTGCAGGTTAATGCACACATAACCGCTGGGATAGGCAACAGTGGGAGTTTTCTTCGCATTGCTACAGTGATCATCATTGTGATTGGCTATCAGTCATTCGCTGAGCCAAAATCTTACACGCCTGGCCATGCAGGTGCCCATATTAAACATTATCAAATGATGTAATGACAGTATGTGTACATTACACAGATATTCGCATTTATTATATAAATGGTGTCCTGACAATTTACATTTCACGATGTCCTGAGGACTTATGTTGTGGCTATTAGTTCTTTCAGCAGGATTTTATGGAGCAAAATATGTACTGGGGTCCCATTTTCCATTATAACATTTTAATTTTTAAGATATTAATAGATTTTGATCATATTAATACGATATCCCATGCAAAACTTAATTTCTTCTGAATTGAGGTTTTTGAGAAAAAATTAGAAACCTTTTTCAGTACTGGAAACCAGACTAGTAGCTTATTCAGAGTAACTAAAGTTGTAATTTACTAGTGAATGCATGGCGTTTGTTTGGTATGCATTCTTGCACACAACGCATCGCGATGGTCTCCATCATGGTGGCCTTCTTCTATGCTATCATGGTTCAGATTTACTTAACTGTGATTCAGTTTTATACCAAGGTTAAAAACAGGGTACTAGCTTGGCTTTTTCAAGGTTGGACCTACATTGTAATGATGCTCTCAGGTCCTAGGTATGTGGAGCTTTCTTTCCTATGTAGGCATAGTCTTTGAATCTTGAGTTGTGAATGCATGGGCTTCTGTTTTGGGGTCAACGCCGGCAGCGTATATATTGCGAGGCTTTTCATTAGATATCACCTTTGCTAGCTGCGCATTCTGACTTGATGACAGTCGGACAAAAATAACGGGTTGAACTTGAACAAAACTGACAGATCAATCTTGCCGTGGCAGAAAAATTAGAATTAAAACTAAAACGCGAGGCAGTCATTTTGCAATTATGTCTCCACATTTACCTTAGTACATTTCCTGCAATGGAGAACTAGGGAAGTATGTCTTTCTTATTTCATCCATTACGCTTACAGGCCAGACGTAGCTAGTCCAGCTGATGATGAAGCCCAGGCGCCATCCTTCAATTGTTCCGGGATAGACCTGGCTAATATTTGTTGTAGTTCGGGTCTGTCCGAAAGCATAAGCACGCTCACAATCCCAACTGATTGGTTAGCTGGTGAGTCTATACTTGTTAGGCATTCCAACTCGTTTATCTGCATGTTATTTCCTGATCCGCTCACCTGAGACTAAATAAGAATATGTTCATGGTTAGATATTGTAAATTTATTATGCAGAGGGTCAGAGAGATATAACGTCATCTGACAGTGCATCGGCTTCGCGCTTTAACTCTGCCACAAGTCAGGAGTCTGATCTGTCGACACTAGACCAGAGTTTCAATGGTAAGCTTGTTCAAACACGCACTGCAGGCAAGTCCTGTGAACCATTATAGAAAAATCTTATCTAGGCTGTTCCCATAGTCAATGGCTGTGTGGGGAAGTGGCTGTTAGGGAGCCAATGTGTAGTGGCAATGATGTAATGGAGGTGGAGCACCACTCCTCTTCCTTACCGACTTCACCTTTCTGAACCCTGAAGAAACTCGTTACCCATTTCCAGCTGGGCAAACAAAGAGAGATTTTGAAAACCCTGCCCTCAAGCTGTCTTGAACATGGGACCAGGACGGGCACATTAACCGCTGAGCCACAGTGACACCTTTTCGTTTTGTACCCACTGTACCTAAAGAATATTCTCTGATCAATGTCTGAGTCGATCACATGACATAGAGAGATTATGTTAGTGCTCATGCATTAAAAAATTGTTATGCAGAAGAACTAATCAATCAGCCACCATTGCCTCCACCTGCTGCTGGTGATCCCGCTGTTTCAGCTGCTGCATCTGGTGGTTATCTCGGCCCGAATGGTGAGTTTAGCCACATGCCTTCCGTAAAACAATTCTTGAAAAATCCTAGCTCAATTTTTGCGAAATCAAAGAGTCATTCAGACTTGTTTTTGACCCGCTGCCTCTTCTTTTTTCACGTCCTGACCATGTCTGGGCCATGCAGAACATTTCCAGGGTGTGCCATTAGGAAACTTTCTGCTATCATCCATAGGACAACAAACTCCACAAGCCTCTTTGAAGGTGTTGTATAAAGTGAAGTGTCGCCTGAACCAGAAATCTAACTAGGGATTGCTCGTCCATGGCCTAGTACTGTATTCACGAAACCCCGCTCTTTGTGCGCTGAGACCCCATGCATTGGTGGTGGGCTAGTCCTATCCCTACCATACAATTCTATTCTTTCATACGTTATCCATACCCTAATCTCATTCAGGTAGTGCCAACGGAGCAGAAGCTCAAAGTTCACCAATTCGGCTGCCACTTACTGCTGCTGGAGAGAATAGAGCAAAGGGTAAGAGACAGAGTTACATGTAGATTGGTATAACAGCGATTCCACCAAAAACTTTGTCATAAATAAGTGATTTCGTACTATACTGTGCATTAGATAAAGAAGTTCTGTGCATATTTCAATCCAATTGGCATACGTGGTAGTCCAGCGGCGAGAACGGGAATAATTGCGCTTTCCAACCAGGACCAACTATACACCCGTGATATAACCAAAATTATCATTGATCAGCCCACAATCTTCCAGTCGCATGATGCCATATCGTATAGCTTTGTAATCCGAAAGTCCCCTCCCCCCTCCCCCCATCACCAGTAACATATGATCAGGGCTATCATGGCTCGGTATAATGAATGTTTTGTTATCAACTGTCAACAGGTTCTGCACTTTTTTCTCTTTCTCTTCACAGCAGCTGCTGACTCCGCAGAGAATGATCCTACGCCAGGCCTACCCATTCTATCCAGGAAAAAAAGGCTGAGAAGAGCGATCCGCAAGAGGCTGGGTCGCCTCTTCCACTGTATCACACGGCCGTCCATTAACTAAGAGACTATGTGAAGATTATCTTCACCTCGTGTATTGCGTACAGATGGTGTATTCTTGCTCTGGGCTTCACCATTACAACACTGCAGTATCATTAAATGCAACTTTATCTACCTTTTGCACCAAAGATGTGTAAAAAACGATCATAATCTTTGAAAATGTAATCACAGGCCTGTCAAATAAATTGCGATCGAAATTTGTTATCGCAACTATCTAAAATCACGCGAATAGGCCTATTATTTGACTGTTTTCTGAACATTGCCACGAACTCAAAGATTATCCCCACACTTTTAGTCGCGGCATTTTCCAAAGTGGTAAAATGGAAATGGCGACATTGAGCCCTTTACATCCGGGTTACGCACCATTTTTGTGTCAAAAATACGTCCACCTCAATGATGGGCTATATGATTTTTCGGGATTTGTCACCCCTCTCGCTCTGCTCCTATCTAGAAGAGAGCAACCTTTAATAGCTTGTCCTAGAGCTGAAAGCCATCACTATCTAGTAGATGTTTTTGGCCAAACACAACTCTTTGGAATTAGGGGTGACTATGCATGTATGCTTTGAACGTTTGGCAGGTAGAGCAGTATCACTGTAGAGGGTGGGGGAGGGAGTTTCAGCCAGTTTCAGTTTATACTGATTTTCACAAACCTAGAACTAAATAAATTGGTCGATTGTGGCAACTTAGAACTGACCATCCAGCGCTGTCAGTGTGGGTTGATAAATGCTGCCCACACTGTCATTACCTAGTGCTTGGATAACACAGAGAGAAAATGTATCCTCATGGACCGCAGTATAGTGCATTAACAACAAAGAATATATAGGAAATGATATCTAGAAACAAGAAAGCCAATCTATTTATATTTATTTCTTTATAGCAGCTATCATTGCCATTCTCCGAGAAAACCCACACTTTGGTCCTTAGTTGTGACGGACAGTCTGATGCACTGTTGGCGTAATCTCTGAGTCAAATACTTTTTCATGCGTTCTAAGTTAGCATATCATGATGCCTTGGACAGGGTGCCACTTTCTGATGAACATCTCTTAGTACTACTTTTTGCGGTAGGGAACTTAGAACATAACCTTTTACTTCTGTGATGGCATCCTGCCATACTACAAAAGTCTTCTCGACAGATTGTATCAAATAATATGCGAGAGGTGTTGGCTTGGGAAGGGAATTTGCCTTATACTCTTTCAGAATAATCAGCTCTGAGTGTAACGTGAGGACCTCTGATGGACTAGTGTCTGTGTAAGCTTCGGAACACTTGCAGTTGGTTGGCACAACTTTCAGCGCCCACCCAGTCAGGCAGTAGAGAGTGTTCTGCTTCGTCACATCGAGCTCAACCATGCGATTGAAATCACACACAACCACCACCTCCTTATCGCTTCCATACTCTCCTTTCTCAAGATAATTTGCCAGGAATTGGGCATCATCATCCTGGTAGGATGAGTTTTGTGGCGTTTTCAGACACTGGGCAACAGTTAGCATTTTCAGAGAGTTTCAAGACTTGAATAGATGGCATGGCTGTTTTCAGTCTGACAGTCGAGAACAGATTCTGCAGGCAGTCTTGAGTGAGTCTTAATGTCATCAGGAACTGGAGATTATGGCTCAGCGCCTCCTCGGCTAGCTGGAGTATAGTGTTTGTAGCCAAAATGACATCAGTATGTACTGGTTTCCAGTTACCTCGCCCGATCTTGATTGTCTAGAACAGCATGACAATGGGACACAGAAAAGACACAGATTCGTTATATTTCTCAACATCAAACTTGCTCAGGGCTTGCACAAGACTTCGACTACTCATCAAATCGAACCATCTATTGATTGTTTTTGTGAACCATGCCGTATCGAGAGCAGACTTTTGATCTTCTGCATGCACTGAGCAAGTCAGTTCGTTCCAAAATTCAATGCTGGATCCAACCGTGTTACTGAAAACATGCAGAGCACTGGACACCTTCATTTTTTGGGAATGAGTTGAGTCAATTTCAATAAACTTCGGTTTAGGGGCCAGTTTGAGGTCTCTTGATTCATCGTGGGCTATCAATGCTTTTAGATGTTTCACTGAGATGTGCCTGCCCTCAGGTGTGGTGATGTCATACCTGCAGAACGGAGACCGAAGTTGACAGAGGATTAGGAGACTTTCATGTCCATTTAATTAGGCATCCATTTACTTGGGTGTCCTCAAAGTATGAGTCCACTACACTGTGTAAACAAATGAAGCGAGCACGTAACATTCAAATAAAGGCACAGATCATGCGTAGGAATAAAAGACCAGTAGCACCATTGGAGTCATCGATGGAGTTGAACCATCAACTTCTGCTTCCGAAGATGTCTGGCCGAACCCAGATGACCTTGATCCACAGGTGATACCAGTGAACTTGGGACTTGATATAGCTAACAGACCAAAGGAAGCAGACAGAAACTGAGTATGGTGCATCAAAAAAACCTGTGAAATAATATGCGACGGTTTGTTTCCAGCGAACTGCCAATCCAGACAGCATGGAGATGAGAGCGTGAGTCGCTATGCCATTATGGCCAGGAAGGGTGACTGCTGCAATGACATCACCTGAGCTGACATACTCTGTTTTGGCTTGAATACTCATCTCATCTAGCGTGAGAGCACAATGCTTGTCCGACTCTTTGAAATGCACAACCTGCAAACCCAAGTATTGGCCAAAATGGTTCTTTGTCAATGGTTACATAACTTATTTTTCACTGACTTCACTGCAAGCAAGACTGAGGTGGAACAGCACCTGAAAAGTGTGTATAGTCGCACAGAGGCTGAGCAGAGAGAGGTGGTAACACTGCCTCCGATGAAGAGACCCACGGCTCCAGGGTGTGCGTTTGACATGAGTGACATCACCATAGAGGAAGTGCAGTATGCTGTGGCGGCGGCCCAAACAGCCAGCCGGCGGAGTAAGCAGAGGCATTTAGTCCCTCCGGTGGGACTGGATTGTGAGCACCAACTGCGCGGGGCTCAGCGGAAGTGGTTGCGTTGCGTGCGTCCAGGAAGTAATTTGTGGAGGATGGGCAAGGCTGTTGCGTTGCGATCGTGAAGTAGCTGTGGATTGTTCACTTGCCACCTATAGCGGTGTGGAACTTGCGGTTCCAAAAAAAAACAGCATGCTGCCAGTTTTATCAGGCAGCAAGGGACTCGGTATGCCCGATGCACGGGGGCAGTGTCAAGCTGTTGGGGCAGATCATGGGGAGTTGTCCTGAAGTACGCTCCGAAACAACGCCTGACCCATGATTTTCAGCTGATGACCTGCGCATCGAGCCGTGGATGGCTACCACTGTATGCATTACCCTGGTGGCCCTTGCCAGGTCTAAATGGCAGGGAAGTATATAGAGGTCACAATGGAGAATATTTTAAATACCTTCAAGTTTCAAAGGTCAAGAGCTGTTTCTAGAACTCCCGATTCAAAGCTAATGTTTTTCAACCTTCTTTGCAGAGTTCTGATCGATGGGTAAGGA
>Ga0224501_10004540_pt1 | contig 10952 bp, 9 predicted proteins | sample SF_Oct11_sed_USG_4_FD_169105 | JGI IMG/M metagenome (GOLD analysis project Ga0224501, IMG submission 169105) | Sediment microbial communities from San Francisco Bay, California, United States - SF_Oct11_sed_USGS_8_1 | ecosystem: Environmental > Aquatic > Marine > Sediment | place: USA...
GATTGGTTTACCTTTTCTTATTTAGATCAACAGATTGTACCTTCCATAGCCTGAGAGAAAATGGGAAATAACAAATAAAGTAATGTCATTCAGTAGAACAGCAGTGTCACAGCCCAACGCTGCAGGGCTTCTCTGGTAGCCAAATTCAGCACCCATATAGATAATATCATAGTGTTCCTACTACATCCGTATCTTAGTGTCTTTGCCCAACCCCATACCTGTAATTTACACAGTTTGTTTTGACTGTTACATTGGACTGTGTATGCTATTTATGTATGTTATGTTTGCAGTTAAGTGGTAGACACGCTGATAGGGAAGAAGACCTGTACATTCCAGATACATCAGTGATAGATAAAAGTAAGAAGCGCAAGCGCATCCCTAGATCGTCTTTTTCGGTGACTCCAGCGTTTTTGATACTTCAGATTCCGATTATTAGTTTTAAAAAGTCAAAGTTTTTAAATCCAACTATTTCGAGACGATGCACCCACAACAAATCAGCCTAAAAGTACTAGTACTTCGTAATTGGGGCCGGGCTTAAATCTGGTCGCTTCCTGATGATTATCAACCAGTTTGCGATGCTAGTTTGCACAGGTAATTAGAACCACCGTTCGGCAGGGATTTGTTGGACTCGTATATTTACCAAGTAAAGGGCACAGACAGCTTGACCTCTATCTGTAGGACTGGGTATTTTCAGCTTGACCTCTATCTGTAGGACTGGGTATTTTCGGTGTATTTACGAAAATGTCCTCAACAACTAGCTCTTGCGAGTAAAGTCGAAGGACTGGTCTATTCCAAGCTGACATTTGAAAGCGGACATAAAATTGGAAATCACACTGTCTAGTGACCAAGTATATGGCTAGCACTGTTCACTTATGTAGAGATTGTTGGTAATATATGGCATTGCTACCTAGGGAAAAATTTGATAGTTTGAGTGCTTCATATAAATTTTCAAGTCGTGCCTCCCCATATGAATACAGAAACCTCTAGTGTGCTTTTTGCTAAACTTAGTTTGTACCTAGATTAGCTAAGGCTTTCTGATGGCGATGGTTATTTCACTAATGGTTGGTTTGTTATCAGATTCTCCACACTGATCCACCCACACATTATTTCATGTCATATTTTACTCCATGCATGGGATCGCGAGTACATGTGTACATCACAATGTGTACATAAGCTTCACTTCATGCACTTTGCATCCGGTCTGCTAAGTCAAACAAATTTTTGCTTCCAATGATCCTAGTACGAGACCAGCAAGGGCAAACGTTGCTAGGTAATGTGTGGAAGATGGTTTCATTGGTTGATGAGTCGGCCGTCCGAGCCAGATCTGCCGTCTTTTGTGTTCTGGGAGCCAGATCGAATGAGGATTTCTCACTCCCTTTCTGGGGCATCGGATGTTGATTTTGAGCGTCCAATCCATTATTTTGTTGGTTTGATTTGATCAATATTTTTTTGTTTGTGTTTATAGGTAAACTGAGAGAACAAATGGAGGCTGAATCTGGGGCTTTTATCCGACCGAATACACCATTTTCAAGAAACCTGTCAGGCAGGGAGATTGGATTTTTTCGTCAGAAACAGAACATGGTTAATCCGCATTTATTTCTGCCTAGCTCAGAGTCACCTATAACCCTAGCCCGAGTACGAGACAAGTTCTTCTGCGGTGAGTGAATAATTAATGTCCAAAAATCGAAAGCCAGATAAAAAAGGCTTTTGGCAGGCAAATGTGTATTGGCCAATGCCCTCTCGCAAACCCGATCAGCTGGTAACGTGATGTGCTGACCAAACACCCACAAACCTCCTAAGCCTTATTGACTCTCTAGCGGTAGGGGCTGGTGATCGCGTGGGGCTCGCGCTCATTACGGGTACTCGGCATGCTTGATTACAAAATTCATAAATCAAAACTAAAAGTCAGGCCTATAGGTTCTAGCCACAATCCACCATAGGCAACCAAGCATTCTAATTATAGCATTCTACTACAGGTATATACAGCCAACAAGGTAACATATTCATGTCAGCATGTCAGGATGCAAAGGTTCGTATCTCTGATACAACGAACGGTCAATGGCGCCGTATCAAAACAATAAATGGAATCAATGTTGGATGGAGTATTCTTGATGTGGATTTTAGTCATGATGGTACGAACATAATATACTCTAGCTGGTCAGAGAACATACAGCTCTGTAACATTTATGGTGATAGGGATGTCCATCAGACGCTGTTCCTAGAGCCAGCCGACAGACCATGCCGCACGGGCATCTTTTCCCTGAAATTCACCCCCGATGACACCGAGATCATCGCTGGTGGCAACAATGGGACAATGTACATTTTCAACCGGGAGAGAAACCAGCGGACAGTAATGTTCGACGCCCATGAGGATGATATAAACTGTGTGTGTGTGGCCAATGAGAGTGGGGAGTTAATCTATAGTGGAGGCGAAAACGGCCTTATCAACATATGGGACAGGCGAGCATTGAAAAGGGATAATCCACGCCCGGTCGGTCAACTCGCGGGTCATTACGATAGCATCATCCATATCGACAGCCGACAGGATGATTTCCACCTGCTAAGTAACTCCAGAGACCAATCTATCAAAGTTTGGGATATTCGCAATATAGCTACCACAGAGGGTATAGAGGCCACACGAAGATCAGTCTCACGACTAGACTACTATGTGGGCCTCCCCTGCCCTGAAAGAGTTGTCAAAAAGAAATTACCAGGCGACTGTTCGGTTATGACATATTACGGTCACAGTGTAGCTCGTACGCTCATCCGAGCACGGTTCTCCCCCAGACATACTACAGGGCAGAGGTTTATATACTGCGGCGATGGTATGGGCAGAGTAATCATCTACAATCTACTTACTGGTCAAGTGGAGAGGACATTAGATGGAGGTCACTCCAGGGAGGTGGTGCGGGACGTCAGCTGGCACCCGTATGAAAATAACATTGTTAGTTCAGGCTGGGATGGAAAATTGCTACGATGGGGGAATATTAGGCCGGAGTAATGAGTGGGAGGTGTTTTTCTGCCTCAGTGATTTGTAATCTTGTCTAAATTGTCTTGGCTATTCTAATCTGTTGCATATTATGAAAGATTTAAAGACTTTTTTCTCTTTAATACTGCTTATATTTGGTGGGTCTTCTCACGTTTGTACGAGTTTTGTCCAGAGACAACATATTCAAGCGAAGCCGGAGGCTCTAGTGGTCAGTGACATACATGTATAAGGTTGTACGAGGTCTCCTCTGCGAGTCGAATTAGCGGTTTGAGTCATTCAAATAATGCCATTTTCCTCAAAAGTTACGGGTCTCGCCGATTATCCGCATTCCCGTGAGCGAAGATAGATTATTAAAAACCCATGCATAGCCTTTCCATGACTGTTTCCTGCATTGGGGCGCTACTTTTCTTGGATTTTATAATTGTCATATGCGATACGTCCATCGGAATAGACAATCAACCAAATATGTAGACAACTCCTGACAGACCATCAGCAGTTTGAGGTGTTAGCTCGGGCTGAACACCAAAGGCTCAGTCATTTGAAACCCATGATAATAAGTTAATGCTCACTCCCTGACTGAGTCAATCACTGGCGGTCTACGACTACAGTTACAATTTAAAAGCATAAGTTTTTATATTTCCACTTTTTCCTGCTCGTTATGAATCTGTCGAATTTCCAGGCGGTTTTCCACTATAAAAATTTGTGTTTTTCTACAACCCCCCCCCTGTCATCTAAACGGGCCGGTATGCACCAGACTGTCCATGCATTAACATGGTCCATGTGACAGAGCGGTTATTGTTATTGTGATCTGTTGAAGTTGATCTTGTGTTTATGCCACTGATATCAACAGATATGCATGCAATCGTCAGTGGCATGGTCAGGTAGGCTTGGCTAAGTTGTCCGTTGCGAGACACAAAAATTATCTAAGTACTGCTGCCAAATCCTTTCACAATGTTACCTTCCTCTCATTTCATGAAAGAACTTGCAGTCTCGAGGGCCTGACAAGGAATGTGCCAATGCGATGGTGAATGCGATGGTGGGTGGAGTTTGGTGACTTTCGTCCGCTCCATCCCGGGCCATCTCAAGGCGAAGCTGGTACCTAAACTGCTTACTCACTATATATAGACTTATCCGAGCAGAACAAAAAAGGAACTTGTTTTTGCTGTTTTATCAATTTCTTCAAAACTGGCTTAATGTACGACAACCATTATATGAGCCATCGTATGTGAAACAATTTTTTTCTATAAAATACTTAAAATGAAAGGATGATTTGGAGTCAGAACAGCAGCTCTCGGTCCTTCGGAGTTTGTGGGGAGTATTCTGTACAATATGTCATAGGTTAAGTATGAAAAAAGGGAATACCTTCCCGTTGCAACTAATTGGGCTTTTACATTCCCAGCAAATGAGTAAAGGTCCCACACTAATCTAAATTAAACTTAAAGCTTGTTCATGAAATGATGAATGATGAACCAAGGATCTAACTCTAAGTCTACTCTAAGTCTAAGGATAAATGGACTTAGTATCACCACTGCGATGCCATAACTCAGCTTCTACAGCCCCGGTCATTTCCTGTGAATCGATACTGTGTTGTTACATATTGACATATGTCGACCTCGAGACGATGGTTTGGGTGTTTGGTTGTGGAGCTGGGTATGAAATAGCCAAGATTGACTTTTAAGTTAACACGGACAGCTCCACATGTCTCGTCTCGGCAGGTGGATAATGAAGTAACTCTTGTTCAGCTCCTCACGATAAATGCACCTATTAGCCAAATGATGCACTGGTGTAATTGGAAAGCTAGTAATAGCTTCCATAGACGTTTTTCGCCTGAGCCCTTTAAACAGCGACATAGTTATGATTCATTGGTCCGGGTGTCCGAGTGAGGCAACGCAGACCTGTATAATCTCGACAGGCTGCTAACTACTCGAAGGTGAGGCTTGTCCGGTGGCACTAACTCGGCTGGGTTGACTTTCGAGTTTTTAATTGTTTAGCCGCGTATTGCGTTGTGTTTGTATTGTACTGAAATCAAAGTTTTTTTTCTGACTAAAGTTGTGATACTACACAAATATGCCTTTGAACATCGAACAAAATTCATCGAACATAAGCAAGCCTCGGCAGTGTACGCGTCTCAAAAATCTTTCCTGTGTAAACACAACAGCAAGATTATTATCAACTTCGAGAACAGTTATGCAAGGTAGAGGTATATGTCTCGGAATCGGGGCAATTGCGTTTAGATGGTCATCGTATCTATTGTCGGTCGCCTAGATCGGGTATACATTGCCGATTGCGCCAGTTCGTCGCACAAACGCTCATACCGGCTTTGAGTGTTCAAGACTTCAGTTCAGGCATACTTCATTACTTGCCAAGTAGCTGTGAGTGTGAGGAAAATGAAGGAGACAGGCCTCAAATTCTCTGGTTTTGGCCCAAATTCCATGGAGATTTTTTCCCCATGATACTTTGAGCAGTTTCCCGGAGTAATTGATTGAAACAAGCAAGGCTTTGCATTGCCTGATGTTGAGGAACCTTAAATTCTATTTGATACCATACACTTGACTAGTCCATTATGATTATTATATTTATAGATAAATAAAATTTGCGAGAGACTAGCACTAGGCAAGTATGCTAGGTACACATAAATAAGACAGCATTAACATGATAACACGGTAATGTATAGTACAGTGATGACTGCCTTCATTAGTCTCATCAACAAAGAAAATAAGTCAACTAGTGATCCTTCAGTTCGACCTTCAGTATGAAAGATACACGGTTTGGGTTTTCTTCAAACCACTAAAAAATGTAAAACCTGTTAATAAGTGCCTTTATTAGTTTATACACTTGCAGGTGTTTGGTTTAGCAAATAGGCACTGCTATTGGTCTGAGTAGAAATGGATTGAAAACGAAACTACTTAGAGTCAGATTAGCCTAGTCAATCAACATCAGCTATTGAGTAGCCTTGACTAGACATAGTAATTGTGACATAGTACTAGTAATTTAGTGGGTCTATGTCTATGAGTCGATGTAATTATGTATCCATCATCAATGAATCCTATCCTCTCAGTCTCAGGCTCCGAGTCTCACTCATTTACTTGGCCATCTATACCATCCTTGGGAGGGAATAAACTTCTGAGTGGGTGACTCTGTGCTACTATTTTCTTGTGACATGTGTCTTAGCCATTGTATGCCTGGTGACATCATGATCATGCTTACCCCCAGCTGCGAGTGCAACACTAAACTAAGTACAGTTACACTTACAGTAGTAAGTCTAAAGTCTGTATTGCAAAAGGAGCAGTAAACGTGATTCACACCTAACCTACTAGGTTGGACAAAATCAAACTCTGTTATCCACTCTTTTTGAAATTTACACGAGTATTTCAGGTTTTTAGACATGGCAGCTAAACAGCTACTAAGCAGTATTTTACAGCTAATGCTTTTAGTTTTACTTTCCACTTTGCTTTTCCGCTTCACAAAGGTTCTGCTCGTAATCATACAGGTCAAGGTCACATATATACTTCTGTCATTTAGACACCTATTGGCTGAATGTGTGAACGTGAGCTAATCAAAGGCGAGATACCAAAATAGGGAAAGAGTGCAAAGACATTGCACTTGTAATCAATATAAATTTCACTATCAGTACGAAGAGAACAACTAGTCAATTACTATGTACTCCGAAAACTTGAAGTAGCTGAACTCAGCGACTGAACTGCGCATATTTGTGAAATTTTGACACATTTCTAGCTGGTTTTTTTGCTGAAACAACCAGGTAAACTGAATCCCGGGAGGGTTGCGGGAGTTGTGCTGGAGATTAGCCTGAATGCGGGAGACTTGGCAAGTATGACTTCAGGTAGCCAGTGACTGTGAGAGTGACGGACTGGGGTAGCCTACACTACATGTATCTTTTTTCTATTGCGTATTTCCCTCACCATATGAGCAGGCGTTCACTCACGACACGTGTCTAGCCTACTCACTCGGTCAGTCTGAATGAAGTGACTCTCGGTAACTCAAGAAAGTGGTTTTGTAAGTAGTAGGTTGCAGCGTTGGTCTGTTGTTACTACTCACTTGTTACACTTACAGCTCAGGATGGCAGAGCAAATTGCGGAGATTGAATCATCAGATGATGACCTTGATGAGGATTCAACGATCATAGATGTTATAAGACGTATACTGCATAGTGGAGCTGCTTCAACTCGTGTCAGCATGGGAAATGCTGTTCAGCAGGTGATTGCAAGCGTTTGGCGATTTATTGTGAGAATCTGACCACACCCTCCGGTTTCAACATGATAACCATTTGGCATTTGGTGATGAAATTTTCCACGTAACTATAACTTTCTTTTTCTTTACGGCAGAGATTCGATAAGTTTTTTGCAAACTTATGTGGGAAGATGTACGACCGTTGTGATCACACCCATCGCACAAAAAAAGTTGTAGAAGTTTTCCCAATAGTTTTGGTGCTAAAGTCGCACATTGTTGCGAGTTGCAGAAACGCAGTTTCAAACATGTCTCAGAAACCCCCCCTTTTTGATAGTGGGTGGGTTTTTCATTGGATCAAAAGATTCTGCAAGTTGTTGCCGAGAATACAAATAAAAAATAAAATAATGTCACCCACCAACACAGCTGTGCCACAGCTGAACGCTGCATGGCTCCACCATTGCCGACTCATCATTTTCACTTGCCACCAGAGTGGCAGCCACATTTTCGGCACCAGTGTAGATAAACCATTTTGTAAATAAGGATTTGCCCTAATAATGTCATCCATGTGAAATAAAATAAAATTAACTTAACCTAACATCATAGTGTTCCTACTGTCATTGGGATAGCAGAATAGCTCAGCGGTAGAGTGCTGGGCTTGCAACCTTATAAGCCTGGGTTGACATCCTAGCCATGGCGGGGTACCATTGTCAGCACTAGTTCGAAACAAAACCAGGCCTCACTGCGAGATGGAGCATTGATACCAACCCGCTCATGGTGTACCACGCTAGCCATGACCAATGAAAAACAAATAGCTAACCCAACAGCTTCACCATCGCAGCCAAGAGGTCATACAAGAAAGAGGTGTGTTGCTGCAGCTCTGTAATTTACTCTTGTCTTGTTTGTGACATTGGACTGTGGATGTTGTTGCAGTTCCGTCTTAGCGGCAGACATACTGGTAGGGAGGAAGACTCAGACAGTTCCACAGATGATGATACTCAGTATGTCTACGATGCACGACGACAATATCGAAGTCGCATTCCCAAACCTCCAGCTAATCCGGATACATCAGTGATAGATAAAAGTAAGAAGACCATGCCGAGACTGTCTTTCTTGGTGTAGTGACTCCGGTTTCTTCTATACCAGTCAGATTCCAACTCTTAGTTTTAAAAATCTTACCATAAATCCATGAATTCTGAGATAATAAACCCGAAGGAGAGTCAGCCTCATGCTTTTCAAAAAGGTTATAGCGAAAAACAGTAGTGGACTTAAGACCGGTGCTCACCAATGAGTTCATTAGAATTTTTTATCGATTCCAAGCAGAAAAGGATATAGAGAAAACTTGGCATCCTTAAAGCGTATAAGAGATTGCGTCGGATTCACCTTAGATAGTCGGGGAAAAACACGGCGGGCGTAAATCAAACTCTTTGAGCGCTCCGGTCGAAAAGTTGTTGACTTGGCAAACTAGTGATGCTTTTCACCACTTTCGGGCAGGCGTTCATGATGCCTGATGGCTAGGACGATGAGATTCCTATGGTTGCTTGTTAGTCTGGCCATATGTTGGTTATGATTACCAAGGACAGTTTGTATGCAATGGTCTTTGATAACTGCCGAACAATTGTTATAACCGGTGCCTGGCTAAGCGAGAACAATCGGCAGCCGCGCTGACTCAAATTTTTTCATATTTTGTATTCTCATCAAAAAAACCCAAAAGATGGCTTATATCATGAATACATTGTGCATTCAGTAAATTTTCGAACAAATTGCTAAAACAGCATAAAACAACTTCATTTTCTGTTGTATCATATAAGCCTATATTAGTCAGCAGCCTGGCTACCGGGGCCGTGTTTAGATAAGGACGAATCCGACGTGTATCGCTAAGCTCTGCCCGCCATCGTATTGTGTCATGCCCTATCAGGCATTTGAGGCAGCAGGTTTTGAGCAAGATCTTCCAAGAAATGAGATCAAGGGTACAACGTGAGACCATGTTTCTCAGCTTACTAACACTTCAAAAATTAAGTGTAATTCTGAAAAAAAATAAGATGTATTTCCAAAATTTCCACAATCGGCATTAACTGTCAGGTAGGGATAAGAGACTGAGCATAAAATCAGCTTGTCCAACCTGAAATTTCACAGCTGACATCAAATTGGAAAACTCACAGACTTCAGTGACTTCAGTGTTATAAATATCGCTCATCATCTGTTGCACTTTTTGTCCAGATTGGCTTGTTATCAGAGTGCTCTAAACTGATGCGCCCGAAAATTATTTCATGTCGTCGCTTACTCTGCACGGAAGATTAAGAGTGCCAGTACTGGCAAGAGACCCACCGGATAGCTCTCTCCAATTCTTCTACATGAGCAGGGAACAATTTTTATTTTTAACAATATTCTATTTGTATTTTAGGCGAATTAAAACAACAGATGTTGTATGAATCTGGGGCTCTCAACCCGGCATATCAAGCCTTCGGCCGTAGTTTTAAAAGCATTCCAGGCTTCTTGCCAGCCAAGGAGGTTGGAGTTTTTAGCCAGAACCAGAGCATGACTCATGGACAGATAGTCTCTGCCTGCAAAGGTTTCATTGTACCGAGCTCAGGATCGCCTATAACTCTCGCCCGAGTGCGAGACAAGTTCTTCTGTGGTAAGTTAAATGTCCTGATATCAAATGCCAGTGCACTGCCGCGAACCTGGTCGGCTGGTGACGCGCTGTGCTGGTCTAAGACCCACAAATCTCCTGAGCCTGAGGGTTCTCTAGTAGTAGGGCCTGGGGATTACACGGGGTTCTTACTCACTGAGAGAGCCTTGCATAACTAGGGTTTGATTACTGCATTCATTAATCCGGACAATGTTGCTTCTGAACTAAAAACCAGGCCTAGATCCGAGAGCGCTGCGTTTTATCAACTGAACCCGCCATAGGAAAACATGTTATTTATGCCTTCTACTACAGGTGTATACAACCAAGAAGGTGACAGATTCATGTCGGCATGTCAGGATGCAAAGATTCGTATCTCTGATACAACGAACGGCCAATGGCGCCGTATCAAATCAATAAACGCGCTCGATGTCGGATGGAGTATTCTCGATGTGGACTTCAGCCATGATGGAAATTACATAATATATTCCAGCTGGTCACAGAACATACACCTCTGTAACATCTGCGGTGATGAGGATGTCCACCAAGCGCTGTTCCTCGCGCCGGACAGGCCATACCGCACAGCTGTTTTTTCCTTGAGATTCACCCCCGACGACTCGGAGATTATTGCTGGCGCCAACAATGGGACAATCTTCATTTTTGACCGAGAGAGAAATGAGAGAACGTTAATGATTGACGCCCATGAAGATGACCTAAGCTCGGTATGTTTGGCCAGTGAGAGTGGGGAGATAATCTACAGCGGAGGTGAGGACGGCCCAATCAAAATATGGGACAGGAGATTGTTGCGCGAGACTAATCCACAGCCGATAGGTCAACTCGCAGGTCATTTTGACAGCATCACCCACATTGACAGTCGACAGGATGGTCGTTACCTGCTAACCAACTCCAAAGACCAATCTATTAAGCTATGGGATATTCGCAAATTAGCTACCACAGCAGGCATAGAGGCCACACGGAGATCGGTCTCGCGTCAAGACTGGGACTATCGATGGCACTCATACGTCGGAAAGGTTGTCAAAAAGAAATTACCAGGCGACTGTTCGGTTATGACATATTACGGTCACAGTGTAGCTCGTACGCTCATCCGAGCACGGTTCTCCCCCAGACATACTACAGGGCAGAGGTTTA
>Ga0224501_10004541_pt1 | contig 10952 bp, 9 predicted proteins | sample SF_Oct11_sed_USG_4_FD_169105 | JGI IMG/M metagenome (GOLD analysis project Ga0224501, IMG submission 169105) | Sediment microbial communities from San Francisco Bay, California, United States - SF_Oct11_sed_USGS_8_1 | ecosystem: Environmental > Aquatic > Marine > Sediment | place: USA...
CTCATCTCTTAAACACCACGCCTCAACGTTATGTAATGCTGTCGAGATAAATTTTCTTTGTTTAACTCTGACACGTATCTCCTTGACTCGGTTTCGTACGTCCAGCAAAATCGTTTAGTGTATGTATCTAACTGCTGAATCATTGATCTTGGTTGAGAAATGGGAATGTCTGCACCTAAACTTGCATGAATGCGGTCTACCCCAAACGGATGCTGACTGCAAGACTGGGGGAGGACGCGGTGTAATGTTCATTATCGAAATGCACGCATTAGTTTTAGAGGCTGTCATGTTACGTGCACGTTGCGAAATCGTTCGCTCCCCTCTATGGATGCGTGTTGTTGGGTAACCTTTGGTTTTTGAAGTGTTGGATGGTATGTTTTTTATTGGTGAAGTTGTAGAAGGTTGGTTATTGGGGGGGTTGATGGACTTGATTGAGAAAGCTGAGGAGAGGGTTGATAGGTATCGTACTCTTAATAATGCGGTTTTCGGGTTGGCGCTTGGTTTGGGTGCTTTTTCTTTGACTGGTTTTCCGATTGGGGGTTTGGAGGATGTTGTGGTGGCTCTTGTTTTGTTTGCTTTTACGTTTGCGATTGTTTTGGGTATTTGGCATGATGTTCATAGGATGTTGAAGTATCGGTTTGGACTGTTTTTTGCTTTTCTGGACTATTTGCTTGTTTTTTTGGTTGTGATTATGCCTTTTTCGCTTCGGCTTATGGTGGAGGTTGGGGCGGTGAGGGAGGTGGCGGTTCTTTTGTATCCATTGAACATATTGGCTTCGCAGGTTGTGTTGGGGATTATGTATCAGAGTTTTGTCATGTATAATCGGGATGTTCTTTCGAGGGAGTTGATCTTGTGGGGGAAGGAGAGCAGGACCTTCGTGTTCATCGTGGCTTTCTTCTATGGAGTTTCGTTGTTTCTGCCATCGGATTTTGAGCTGTTGCCGCTTCCTCCAGGGGCCCCTCAGATTTTTCAGAGGTTCATATTGTGGGGTCTGGGGTGGCCGATTGCGATAGTTTATGGTATTATTTACGAGAAAGTGCATGGTGTTACGTTTAGTTCTGGGTGAGTAATCTCCATGTTTCTTCTTCTGCTTTTATGTATGCATAGACGAGGCTAGAAGACTCGCCCCAAGGGTTCAGCCCCAATACCGTCTAAACCTTTTCAGCCCCCAGTAAGCCGACACGTAGCAGTTTCCGGCATCGTCCACGTCCATCGCCTTTGCACCATTCAGCAATGTAAATCCACGCCTTTTCGTCTGAAACAAAAGGACGACTTCCGGCCGTGAGTCACGCTGAGAATCGTAGACAACTTTCATCTCACGGGACAATCGGACCAACCGGCTCCCATCGATTTCGAGCACATCTATTCCACCGTCATGGGTAGGGCATATAGCTCCGACATTTCTGAAGATTGAACATGAATTAACGAGGTGACCCGTAGGATCGAATTTGAATACAGTATTGCCCACAAAGGTTGTATGGGCCGGGCCGCCAACGACATATAGAAGACCATCGGCACTACTCCTTACAGAACGGCCATAAACCATGATTGCGCTCGCATCGACCTCATGAACGTTTTCCCCTTGCACAAATCCAAGAATGGTCTTGTCGATTCCCCTCTCACGATAGTGTCGAACGCCTACAATGGTGTTCTCAGGAAGAACATCTATAGAGTTGAACCATCCGGATTGTATAGCGCTGATTACCTGGCCTTCGGTATCAACTTTATATATCCATGAGCCTCTTGAAACGACCAGTTGGCCATCATGGGACATCGCCAGACATAGTTCTCCCTCGCCTAAACGGAGAAGCCCTTTTGGATTTCCCTCTAGGTCGAAACGGTAGTGAGAACGCCCACAGTAGATATACTTGCCAACCCTGTCTACAACCATAGGCTCTCCGCTAAAAGGAGTCCTCAAAGACCAAAGCACAAGATTGCCCAGTCTATTTTCCTCAGGGGGATCTGGCCTCCATTCCCATGGACCTTGGTCAAGCACGTTTTTTCCTACCAGCGCGGATGCCTCAGGCTGCTTCTTTTCGGGTGTTTGCTCTATTTGTTGTGCTTTTGCCTTCTTCTTTCTGAACCTATCAAATATTCCCATTTTTCTCACCTCGTTTCTATTTTTCTCGCAATTCGTCTTGTATAAAGAATTAATAGTGCAGTTGAAACACCTACAGTTATTCCATAAACTGGCCAGAATGTGTCTATCTCCACCACAGCTGCCTCCAGACTCCACAAGCAAGTTTCATAGGATTTGTGGTTTTAGCTTTTCCGTATCTCTCAATTTCTGAACTTCATAAGGTTTGGTTCATAGATGGCAGTCTGAAAACGTTTCAAAGATTCTTGAATGAAATGAAGTTAAGGTGCCCAAAAATGCTCAATGCATGCACTTGCAAGAAAGGCATGCATGCCGCATGAGGCAGCATAACTTTTAAGGAAGCAAACTGTAAATGTGTGAGAAGTGAGCGGGTGGTTGACTCCCTCCGTTCCGCCGGATAAACCCCAAAAGGGAGAAATCCAAAATTGCAGAGATCACAAAAACGATTTTCGCGACAAGAAAAGGGGACTCAGCATAAATTCGCTTCTAGACCCGCTCAAAACCTCGGAGTAGGGAGGTGAAAAGTTGAAGTTGGATAGTCGAGACGTGAGTTTGACAGCGCTTTTTGCCGCATTGTATGTGGTTGTTAATGTGGTTCAGATGTTTTCGGTGGGCAATCCGCTTGTTTCTGGACCGGTGCAGTTGCGTATTGCGGATTGTTTGATTGCGTTGGCGGCGTTGTTTGGGTTGCCGGTGGTGTTTGGGGTGACTGTGGGCTGTGTGGTGAGCAATGTGTTGAGCAATCTGATGTATTTCTTGGGGCCAGTGGATATCGTTGTGGGGCCTATTGCGAATTTTGTTGCTGCTGGTTTGGTGTTTTTGCTGTGGAGGCGGCGGTTGTTGGCTTGTGTCGTTGGTGCGCTGCCGGTTGGCTTCATCGTCGGCGGATATCTGTGGTGGTTCTTTGAGGCGCCAGAGGTCTTGGCGTTTATGCCTCTGTGGCTGGGGATGATTGTCAGCATTACGATTAGCAGTCTGATCGCCGTCGCAGTCATAGGCTATGGCTTGCTCGTTATCCTGAGCAGGCCAGAAGTCATAGGACCCTTGAAATCTCATGGATTAAAGGTCCTCACGGAAAGCTAGTGACCGATAAGTCCTCTTCAGTCTCTCTAAGCGCTGAGGAAATGCTTTAACGCCTTGAGCCTAGCTATAGCTACGATTAGCAGCCGTAAGAGATGAGAGAAGGAATGAGGGCGCCTGATCTAAGCCCAGCTACGAAGGATCTGGCTTTGGTGTGCTGTTTTGCACCATTGTACACCCTTTTCTCGTTCTGGCCGTTGGCTCCGATAATTGGTGTTGTTGGAAAATCGATTACGATGGCGGCGGTGATGGCGCCGTTAGTGGGGGTGTTGCTTGGTCCATACCTTGGAGCGGCCACGGCAGGCCTAGGCGGCATTGTTGGAGCTTCAATTGCGCAGGGAGGCGCATTCAATCCCATTAGTTTTTTGCCTGGAACTGCGGCGGCGTTCTGTTCGGGTCTGTTGTATACTCGGAAAGAGAAGGCATGTATTCTGCTGTATGCCGTGTTTCTGTTGGCATTGGTCCTCTATCCGCCTATAGGTCCATTCTGGTTATATCCGTATTTTGCTTGGTTCCAATTTGCCGGACTAATAATTCTAGTGTCCCCTCTAAGATCAAAAGCCATAAATTTCTCAAAAAACCAGCAAAGCTCAACAAAGCTGCTTCTTGGGATTTCTGTAATCTGTTTTATAGCAACCATGTTTGCCCATGTCGTTGGCTGTATAGTGTTTGAGATTACGAGTTGGCCGCTGGTCTTTCCGCAGCTGGACGTTTGGAAGTCAACGTGGCGGTTTCTTACGTTTGTGTATCCGGTTGAGAGGATTGTAATTACGGCGTTGGCTACGCTTATAGGAGTGCCATTGATTAAGACGTTTCAGGCGATCAGATTCAAGCCGAAGTGAGTTGAGGTAGAATGCAGCTTTTCGGAGTACGCACCAGACTGGTTAAGCCTAAAGATGACTTAGTTGGCGCGATTCTGGAGGCTATAGCTAGACAGGGGTTGACGATCGATGATAGGGATGTGCTGGTGGTTGCCAGTAAGGTTGTGTCGATGGCTCAGGGTCGTCTCGCAAGGCTGGACATGATAAGGCCCTCGGAGGAAGCGAAGCAGCTGGCTGAGAAGTATGAGTTAGATTCACGTTTTGCAGAGATTGTCTTGTCGGAAGCAGATGAACTCTACGGCGGGGTTCCTGGAGCACTGCTTACCTTGAAAGACGGCGTTTTGATAGCCAATGCAGGTGTAGATCGCAAGAATGCTCCGGTGGGGTTTGTTGTTTTGTGGCCTGAGAATTCTCATGAAAGCGCGGAGAAGATCAGGGCAGAGATTCTGAAGAGAGCCGATAGAAGGATCGGCGTTTTGATTGTTGACAGTCGGGTTACGCCTCTTCGCATGGGGACAACGGGCATAGCCATCGGGATCGCAGGCTTCAGCCCAATACGGGATTGTAGAGCGAAAAAAGACCTTTATGGTAATGAGGTGCTGATCACACGACATGCGTTGGCTGATGACCTTGCAGCTGCCGCACATCTGGTGATGGGAGAAACGGAGGCGCGTATGCCTGCGGTTCTTGTCAAGCAGGTGCCTATCTCGTTAGCTGAAGAAGTTGATCCGGAGTTGTTGTTGATCGCTGCGAGGGAGTGCCTCTTTATGAGCTGCTTCGTATAGTTTTTTTAAATCTTCTACGTGTGGTAGTCGGGTACTTTCACGGCGCTCGGCACGTAGATGTTGCCGCTGCCGCATGTTGGGCAGTATCTTGGCTCCACCTTTCCCTCTTCAACCCATTTTTTGCCACATTTCAGGCATATCCATTCGGGCAATGGTTCTCACCTACATTAATCATCTTAAGCAGTTTCCGCTATTAAGTCTTGAACCACTTAAAGCTTTACCTGCCTATTTTTCAGTTTACCCACTCACTTTCTCTTCCAGTAGATCTTGGCTCTGTCTCTTTCAGTCCTTGTAGGAAGACGCTACTGCTAGAATTACCTTTATAACAGTACTCCTAACCGCATTCAACATCATATCAACGCCCTATTTCAGTATCATCTTTATTGCATACTAATTCTACTAAAGATTTAAGAAATAAGATTGAATAGAATAGTCATGATTTCTCATGTATCAAGCTCGCCTCCCTTTAATCCAAATAGACCCAGAAAAGAGAGAAAACCTTGATCGGAAGCTGGGAGCGGTCTATCAGAAAATCAAGAACAGGTTCAAGATTTTTGGGACTTTCCAAGAAGTACTAACAAGACCAACAGCGAAATTCTATTCGAAAGATCTAAAGGACGAACAGATACCTGAAGAATCTACGAAAAGAAATTTGATAGAACCTCTTATTGAGCTTTTAGGATTTGAAATAATCTCTGAAACAATGTTGGTCTCGCCAGGTGGTAGAAAAGAGCCAGACTATGTAATTAGACCCAAGAAACAAGATAAACCTATCATCTACGTTGAAGCAGAGCCAATCAACACAGATCTTTACAGCAAAGGTCATGGTATTTCACAGGTGAAAGATTGGTTAATATCCCGAGCCTCAAAAACTGATTATGGTATTGCCACTGATGGGTTTCTGTGGATATTGCTCAAGTTTGATACTACTTCAGCACAAAGTAAGGAGTTCTTGAAGGTAGATCTACGACCTATTTTTTTGAGAATACTAAATCCTAAGGCCTTCATTAGTCAAGAAGAGGTCGAGAAAGTAGAGGAGCGTTTTCTTACTTTCGATCGTGAATATATTTCAAAGTTTCTTGAGGGTTATCTAGATTATATCGAGAAAGAGAAAGAGGAAATATCAAAGAGATTTTACAATGATTACGTGAGATATATTTTTGGATTCGACGAAAAAGGGAACACGGTTAAAGGCACATGTTTGTTGGACAAAGTCGTTCTACCTTCTGACACAAGCAGTGATAGAAACTTATTTTCAGTAGTATTTATGAATAGAATTATCTTTGTCAGATTTCTTGAAGAAAAAGGGATAGTGCCAAAGAATCTATTAAGACGTTTACTTAAGGAATATAAATCATCACGGACTCCTGGTTCATTCTACGAAACATATCTGAAACCACTCTTCTACGAAGTCTTCAATAAGGGAAGAGATAGTAGAACGTCACGCGTGAAAAGCAATCCCTTATTCAATCAGATCCCATACTTGAACGGTGGATTATTTAGAGAAGTGGTCGAAGATGAGAAAGACTTCAACATTGAAAATGAAGGCATCGAACTAGTCATAGAGAATCTTTTGGAAAAATACAGTTTTGGCTTGGACTCTGGCATAAATCCAGACATACTGGGCTATATCTTCGAGAAGACTATCAACTTCATTTCAGGAACTGGCACAAATCAGCAGAAAATGAAGGGTGCATACTACACTCCTGATGATGTAGTCGAATTCATCATAGAAAACACTCTCATTCCAACGATATTCAACAAAATGATTGACGGATTGAAAAAGTCAGGATGGAGCGAGACAGATCTCAAGGGATACAATTCAATAGAAGACATTTTAAGTCCAGAAAACATGCCGAAAAATCCAATCCACATAGCCAAAATGATCGAAACCATAGAAACAATAAAGGTTTTGGATCCTGCATGTGGCTCAGGTCACTTCTTAACCGCAATGCTCTCTCAAATTTTGAGAGTAAAGGAGAGTTTGCTGAGAACAATTGGCAAAGATGTTGAAAGATACCAGTTAAAAAGAGAAATCATCTCTGAAAATCTATTCGGAGTTGATATTGACGACAATGCTGTTGAGATAGCTAGGTTAAGACTCTGGCTCTCGATAATAGAGGAAGTTGAAAACCCACAACACATCGACACATTGCCGAACATAGATTTCAACATAATTGCAGGAAATAGTTTAATTGGATGGCTAGATGAAAAGCTCTCAATTCATCCTCTCATCAATCTACTGGAAGATACATACCTACAGGAAAGGCTTGCTGATCTGACCGAATTCTATGAAAAGGAAATGAAAATAATAGAAGAACTACTCGGAAAAATGAAGTTGAAAGATACAATTGAAGCGTATAAGATGCTTTTGAGAATGTACTCTCTCGAATCTGGAGAACGTGCTGTCAAAATCCACCATATAATAGAGAAGATCAGAGAAAAGCTGTACGAAGTCATAAGCAACTCCTACCTTGCCTTTCTGCATGAGAATGGCAGTCTAGACAAGAAGGAATTCGATGAATTAGGCAAGAGACTATCGGGTAGAAATCCTTTTCACTGGAAGATTGATTTTGAAGATGTCTTTGCAGAAGGCGGGTTTGATGTAGCTGTTGGAAATCCGCCGTACATAGAAGATGCGAACTATGATAACATTGATCTGATAATAATAGAGGTTTTGAAGAAAACTAGGAAAGGAAAAAGAAAAATCGGAAGACCTCTATTCTACAATTCCAAGGATTGTGGGAATACTCATGCCTATTTTGCTGAAAGATCGATCAAACTTCTCAAACGAAATGGTATGTTCGGATTCATAGTTCCGATTTCTCTTGCATCCACAGACAGAATGGGCTCTATAAGGGGATTCATACACAATAATTCTTCAAAGGTGAAATACTTCAATTTCGATGACCGCCCAGGTAAGATTTTCAGTGGTCTAGAGCATTGCAGAGCCACAATCGTAATCACATCCAAAGGGACTGGTGTAGATCAAGTATTTACCAGCAAATATCATAGGTGGTATACTGAGAACAGATCGAATCTATTTGCGGATCTAAAAACGACCGATTGGGAAATAACACACCCTGAACACATAGTGCCCAAAATCGGTACCAAAATCGAAAAGAAAATCTTGAAAAAGATCAGAGAGAAATCATTTAGAAAGACTGTAAGCGACTTCATAGAAGATGCGGGAGTTAAGATATGGTATCACAATGCACCACAGTACTGGATACATGCTCACACTGAAGATCACTTGCCGAAGACTCAATATTTCGAGAATTATGACGAAGAAAGGGGAAGACCCTATAATCTAAGGGAAGAAAAAGTATCCTCTCACTACAAGTCTTTAGTTTTTGATTCGGAAAGTTCGTTTGTCATCAACGGACTATTGAACAGTTCTTTGTTCTACTGGTGGTTTGTCATCTGGTCTGATGGCAGAGATCTCCTGGCACAGCATGTTAAGGATTTTCCGATTGATCTACATAAATTCCCTAGCAAATTGAAAAAAAGACTCAGACCATTAGTTGATGAACTAATGAAAAGTTATGATAGAAACTCCAATGTGAAAGTCAATAGGAGATCTGGTGGGTATGTGATAAGATATACAGAAATAATTCCATCAAAATCTAATAAAATCATAGATGACATTGACAATATTTTTGCGGATGACTATGGGTTCAGCAAGGATGAGAAAACATTCATAAAGAATTTCGATATCGAATTCAGAACTTAGAACCCGAAGGTGCTATTCCTTTCTGTTCTTGGTCGGTCATTTCGATTTATTTCCAAAAGCACAAGTGTACGGCGAGAGCAGTTGGTTGAGATTTCTTACATTGATCTATGCTTTGGCATCCTTTTTTCTCTTTGTCGTGGTTCCCGTGACTGCTTAGGGGCTGTCGCATCCCGAGCTTGGCTTGGTAGAGGCAGATCCCCTTGTACTCGCTTAAAAATCAGAGTATTGGCTATCTATCGGTCTTCCCATAGTCATTCTCTGCAAATCTTCCGTCCTCATCGTATCCGGGCTCTTCTTACGCTATATCTCATGTTCAAGAGATGACAAATGGAATATCACGTTCATAGACTCAATCGCATACTCACAAGTAGCTACTTTCGGAGTCTACGCACTCATAGCCTGGCTGCTAAACGCAGTCAACGATATCTACGGGCTTCTCTTCCACTCAGATACACATCTGACTGCAGCAACGCTAGAACCATGGACCAGCACAGCCAGCTGCCTAATGCTGGCGATTTTCTTGACTATCTTTTTGACTCTACACCTGCGAGCGCATTCATCCACTAAGCTTTCGTATTTGAAATTCATAAGACTTTAACCATTGTTCCAACATCTTCAACAATGTAACTTCAATGAGTCAAAAGAAAACAGGCTCATCAAGGAACAAGTCGTTCACAGTTGTTCTGATTATAGCGGTCGCCATAGCCAGCATCGCCTTTGGATATTGGATCGGCGTATTCTCACCCGGAAGAGTTGAGAAGATATACTTTGGTTCCTGTGAATGGTCCGATGATGAATGCATACTTCACATCGCAAACACTGGGGCTGACGAACTGATAATCAACAAGGTCCGGATCAATGACACACTGCTTGATTCAACAGAATGGGAAAGCTTTCCAAGCATGCGATTTCAACCAGGAGATCAGGGAGAGCTCCACGTAACTCCTTCATCAATAGTCTTTGAGGACGGAATAGCCTACCAATTTACTGTGGAAACAGTAACCGGCAATTCTTTCTCCCATACAGTCGTGGCTGAAACTGGTTCCACATGGCTGGGATACGAAGACATAGAAATAACAGCATGCGATTGGACATGGGGAGCAACTGGCAGCAGAACTGTCAAAATAACCATAGAGAACACGGGAACCAAAGACGTAACCATAAACCACATCAAAATAAATCACTTGGAGATAGCAAACACAGCAGTAAGTCCACAGCCACCATTCGTGTTCAAGACGACAGACTCTGCTAAAGATCTAACAATTACGTACGACTATGCCAATGGAAGTGCGTACGATATTTCAGTGGTAACCTCGACTGGCCATGAATTCACGGACCACTTCACCGGCGGCCAAGACGAAAGCGTGCATGCAACAGGACAAGCTGGTGTGTGGCTCGATTATGACGCAGTATCCTGGAACGCAGGCAACATCACTATCTACCTAAGAAACAAGGGCACATCCGACGCCGAGATCGACGCCGTATACGTCGGCACATCATCTGAAAACCAGGAAGAGCAGACCGCTGTAACCTACAGTCCTTCAACAACTGTCGAGAAGGATGGAGGAACGATCACAATCACCATCGACTATTCGTGGTCGTCTGATACAAGATATTACTTCACGATCGCGCCAAAATTAGGACAGGCTCTCATATTCGAGAAGCAGGCACCTTAGAATATCACAGGAAGCTTTACCACTTCCTTAACTTTCACGCCCCAATGCGCTCTCTTCGTTCTGTCTAACTAATATATGCACGTGTGGAGACTGATCGATCGATACACGCTTGGAAATTGCAGGAAAAAAGGAAGTGAGTTTTGTGTGTTGGTAGCCTCCAACTGAATCGTAAATGGCCTGTGCAGAATAGCCAAATGGACTCAGAATGTTGGAAGCAGCTGAATACAAGAGGAGAAGGTATTTTCCAACATCTGAATGCGTCTTCTCTTCAATCAATTCTTCCGCTCTCACCCGTCGTTCATACCGTTTGTTTTTTGCACTCGTGAAGCGAAATCGAACAGTCTTTCCAGCAGAAACCTCTACACCTTCCTTCCAAAGCTGTTCAGCCGCAATCACCTGAGGCAGCTCGTCATACCCGAACAGAACCCCACTTCTTATCACAGTTGTTGTGGTGGAGGCAATTTTCTGATTTATCACCACAACTCCACGCAGTGTCTGAGTCCCAATGCGCTTCCGAAAGTTTCGACAGGACCACTTAAGAGTGACAGCGTTTGAGTGGAAAAAGGAACTGATGATGCGTATCCGGAAGGCGACAGTACGGGACATTCAAGATCGTTTAGAATGTCAGATTAGTGTGTGTAGGGGCTTAAAGCTTTACCCGCTGTAGCTGAACTGGATTTGTGATTAGCCTTTGTACTGTTAGGTGAATAAAGAGGGGAAGGGGCCTATTCCTTTTGGTTCTTTGCCTTCTCCACATAC
>Ga0224501_10004543_pt1 | contig 10949 bp, 13 predicted proteins | sample SF_Oct11_sed_USG_4_FD_169105 | JGI IMG/M metagenome (GOLD analysis project Ga0224501, IMG submission 169105) | Sediment microbial communities from San Francisco Bay, California, United States - SF_Oct11_sed_USGS_8_1 | ecosystem: Environmental > Aquatic > Marine > Sediment | place: USA...
AGGCTTCGAGAGTGTACACTTGCTTTGAAAATCCTGTTGTGCCTGTCCCAAGCAGGGACTCTTCACATTCTGCCTTGTCGCGCGAAAAGGTCGCCTGACTGACACCGGCTTTGTACCATTGCACCGATGTGGTTGAGCACCCGAAGGATAGGAGTAGAGCCCATGACAACAAGGCCCATGTATGTGTATTGACCATGATGGCGCTATTAATAGTTAATGGTTGTGACAAAAACACGCAATTGTAATGACTTTATTTCTGATATTCAATCACGAGAATGGGCGGAATGTGTGAAAGCCATAGATTGAAAATGGCATTAGGCCTCGTCGCCAATTTGAGTGAGACTCCAGGTAGCCCAAAAATGAACATTGGGAGTTGGGTCAGTTTCACGGGCTTGTCGAAGCGCGGGTCTATCGGCCAGACCTCCTACTTTACCCAAACGAAAGGCTGCTTCTGATCGAACTCCCACATTCGAATCCTGAAGAAGGTGTCTGCGCAACACCGCTAGACCGCGGGGGTCTCCAAGTTCCCCGAGGCCGACAATGGCGTGTTGCCGAATGAGAGAATCCTGACTTTTGAGCGCTTGAATAAATAAAGGATAAGCAAATGGAAATTCAAATTGGGCGAGAGTTTGGATGATTGTGAGTTGGGTGGCATGTGTGGAGATCGTGTAGGCTTCTTCTAGCACTTGCAAGAGTCCTTCTGAAATCTCGGATTGGCTTAAGGCGAGAACAACGGCCCCTCGAACGGACTCTGAAGGGTCGGCCACATGATGAACGAGGCTGACTAACGCCTCGCGAGGAAGCGAGTTGGCGAGGTTGCCCATGGCCCAGGCGCTCCATTGTCGCACTTCGTCGTCTGGATCGGATAAGGCGGCTACCAAAGCCGAAATGCCTTGAGGGTCGCTGATTTTTCCTAGAGACAGTGCAGCCGTTCGGCGGGTATCAGGCTGAGGATCCTGTAATAACGCGATGAGGCGTTCGGTAACTTGGGCAGAAGATTCTGGGGGTGTTTCAATGACACACCCTATGCATGTAAACAGGTAGCATGCGGTAATGAGGGTAAGAGGGCTTGGGAGGAAAGGAAAGATTCGCAAGAAACAGCTATACGGACCCAGAGGGTTCTTTAGGAGTCAAGGGTTGCTTGGCCATTTCAATAGATTCTTTCATTTCGAGTTCAGCAGATTCTAATTCGGCTTGGATCGTCCGCATTTGGGGATCGATGGAATTTTGAATATCGGCTGCGGCATCTCGAAATGTGCGCACAGCGCTCCCCAGACCTTCACCGAATGACTGCATATCTTGAGGCACGGTGGTGGCCGCTTGGGCTTTACGAGCCGCCTGCTGAGCCTGAACGCGCGCGACGGCCTGTTTGTTCACAATGGCGGAAGGGCGTTTGGCTAAGGGCTTGGTTTGAGCTCCTGGCGGAAGAGGAGGATATTGCGCGGAGGCTGTTGGCGCTGGTTGTGCAAGTCGATCTTCCATGGAAATTGGTCCAGGAATGTTCATGCTAGATTGATTAGGCGCAGAAGCGGAAACCTGGGATGCTTTTAGGGGTTGTTGAGCTGGTTTGGGGCCAGCCCCTTGATAAAGCAAAGCCGCTGCGGTTCCGGGAGTCTGCTCCGGTCCTGGTTGAAAGGGTTGATTGGCAGCTTGCGCGACCGGTGGCACATCCGAAGGCTGGGTGGTAGGTGTTATAGTGGCCCCAATGGGTTCCCCGGTTGGAGGGATGGCTTGGGGATCATTGGGATCCAAGGCCGAAGGGAGGTCGGCGACCTCTTTCTTGAACCCTTTTAAGGCCTTCCCGACGCCTTCACCAATTTGGGGTAGACGGCCAGCTCCAAAAATAATCAGGATAATCACTAAAATGATCATCAATTCTGAAAAGCCCATGGTGCCAAACATGACCCTACCCCTTTGTTAATCAAAAAACCTATGACTAAAAGCAAGCATCTGAAATAACTCTATCTTTCACGATTGACGGGTGTCAACCCAAATGCGGTAGGCTTAGTCCCCTGTATTAACAAGGGATTCCATCTGCAATTGAGTCCCACCATCTTTTGTGAGAAAGTGGAGACTTGTCTCATGTCTCTCCTGTCCCCTCCACATATTCCACTGTTTCGGATTACCCTATTTTATGGGCCTGAGGTACTTGAAGGTGCTTCAGAAACCATACACTGTGTCTTTAATGTCAAAAAACGATCATGGAAAGGCGGGGTGCAAATCGATATTGTTGTAGGAAGGAATCAGATACAACAATTAGAAAATCAGCTTAAATTCCGGCCATGGATAGATGAAGTGCTTCGAATCGTCCCAAGCGATGAACGAGAAGATTATGTAAAACAGGGGAACGACTTATTGGTCCAATTCCTGTGTTTCCACAAACTGGGAATCTATATTCAGCAGGGAATCAAACAGGAAAGTACCGAGGTGTCTGCGGGGCAGTTCATCTCGGAAATGGATGAGGTTATCCGCCGTGAGGCTCAGAACATTAAGCAACAAATTATGGTCGAATTGGATATTGAGGAGTTCGAGAGAGGGCGCGACTGACATTCGGCATAAGCCTTGCTATATATGTATAATAGATTGTGATGAGAAAGATGCTCCCAGAAGGAGTGTTGTATAATTAAAAGCTTAAAAAGTGTTTTAGGGACACAGGGAAAAGGAGGGTTTTGATGAAGCAATCTCAACATTTTTGGAAGTCTTCACTCAAGCAAGGAACAAGCCTTCTTATGCTTACCGTATTCGCTTTAGTTGTGGGATTTGGGGCACCGGTCGTCAGCTTGGCGGCTGAAGAGGAAAGCAGCCAAAGCAATGAGGCCGCCTTGGGGTTTGGAAGTGGATTGTTAACCATAGTCTACTTGCCCCTTAAGACCGCCTATGCAGTTCTGGGTGGCGTTGTGGGTGTTTTTACTTATGGCCTGACTGGTGGTAATCTTGAAACCGCAAAAGGTGTGTGGGAGCCGAGTGTGTATGGCACATATGTCATTACACCGGATCATCTGAAGGGAAATGAACCTGTTCGGTTTTATGGGCCATCCCCGTACGAAGAAGAAACCTATTTGACGGAAAGAGTGAATTAAATTCCTGGGTATGTCCTCAAAAATCGGTAAACCCGTTATTGGGGTGACCCCGGATTTCAATGCGGGTCAACGGAAAGATATGGGAGGCAAAGAGCCTACCTATTTTTTGCGAGCTCGATATCTGCAAGCCATTCAAGAGGCTGGGGGCATACCCCTGGTGCTTCCCCTGATTTCAAGTCGAACCCAACAAGCGTACCTGTTACAGCGAGTGGATGGGTTACTGGTCACAGGAAGTGGGTCAGACTTAGCGCCTCACCACTATGGGGAGTCCCAAGAATATTCCTTTCAGCACATGAGTGAAGAGCGGGCTCGCTTAGAACTCGGTCTGTCAAAATTAGCCTTTGAGCATCAGGTCCCCACATTAGGAATCTGTGGAGGGATGCAATCCATGAATGTGGCCTTAGGTGGGACCTTGATTCAAGATATCCCCGCGCAACTGGCCACAAAAATTCAGCATCAGCAGAAAAAATCAGCAGAGCACACGGCGCATCTTATCCAGATTGAACCGAAGACTCTGCTGCGACGAATTATGAAGAAGGCAAGTATCCCTGTGAATAGTTCCCATCATCAATCGGTCAAGGCCGTCCCGGGTTCATTTCAAATTAGTGCGGTTGCCCCAGATGGGGTTATTGAAGCAATTGAGGCCGAAAGCCATTCATTTTGGTTGGGGGTTCAATGGCACCCGGAGTTTCTCTACCGCAAAGATGTGTTGCAGAATCGCCTATTTTCAGCGTTCATCAAAGCTGCCCGCCAGTATGCCAGTCGCTAAGGTCCCGAGAGGGTTCATTCCTTCCTAGGAACTCATTCGCAAGAAAAATTACGAGAAAAAATACAGTTAGGGTGTAGGAGTGTCTTGCAGGCTCGGGTCATCGGCTTTTGCCGAAGATGGCGCGGCAGAGGATGCTGAAGTCTCTGATTTCTCGGTTGCGGAGGTTTCAGGGCTGGGCTTTGGCGCTGGTTTTTCGGCAGCAACAGCGGGTTTCGGCGGGGGTTTGGGTTTCTCGGGTTTAATGCCGGCCTCCCAATGGGGTCCGGTATACATTTCCTCGGCCAATCCAGCTTCTTTCCATTTATTTTCAAAATCAGCCGCAGCGCGATTGGGAGTATCACCAATTCCCACTCGACGATTCCAAGGATAAATACGCGGGGAAATCTGGCAGATGGAACCATCCTGTCGCATATACAAGGCAATGGGGTTCCCCCGATAGGGCCCCAGAATAATATGCACGGTTCCGACTAATTCAGGGAGAGACTCCATCCTTCACATCCATCTATAGGCCGTAGGAAATGGGAGGTAATAGTGCCACAGCCCTTGGCGGAGTGCAAGGTAGCGGGAGCCAACGAACCAGGAAATCTGGTGACCAAAGAAGTGAGCAAGTGCGACGGTGGGGGAGAGGAAGAAAGTCCTATTTAGTCAGAATGGGCTCGACGGGCTGTTCGGTTTTTTTCAAAAGAAATAAGGCGATCATGAGTACAAGGATGACAATGACATGTAACCCCATGTCCATCAAGTAATGCCGAAAGACGTCTTCGGGGACGTTTTCCTGGTGGGAAAATTCCGCTCCGGCCGTCAATATCCGCCGAACCGAAGCAATGATTCCGACATGTAAAAATGGTTCGAGACGAATCCGATCAGATTGGAGAAATCCTAAAACGGTGCGAAATAATTCTAAAAGAATAATGACAAATAACAGATCATTGAGCAGCGTAATTGTCGCGGGTAAAAAAGCCTTCTCAACGGATTGCAGATAGGCGAACCAGCTATATCCGAACACCAGCATGCCGACGAGAAGAAAACTCAGGCAGGCGGTGATATAGCCCCACCGATCCAGAAACTGCATCCACTTGACCCATTGCTTAATGGATTCTGGTGTCCAACCCAACATAGTTGAGATGTCTTCCTTACGCCGTTCCTTGGTGGGGAGTATTCGGGGTGGCTTCTTTGACATTTTCCTCTGTTCGCATTTGTCCAAATTTTAAGTCCTGCATACCACTTGTGCCAATTGAATGCCCACAACACATCACCTTCTGAAAACCCTCACCACCACCCATCACCATGAATCGCAGGCCGCACGATTCGGTAGAAACCCGTTTTTCGTCAATGGTCATTCCAATAACCAAGGCCCCCTTTTTTCTCCCTCGGCCTTGGTTCAGTGAGGGCACCACGTCTTCTTCAGTTAATTCATGTCCGCAACAGATAATTTTTTCAAATCCTTCTCCGCCGTGCATGACTTTGAGAACCAGACCACAGGAGTCAGGGAATCGTTTGTGTTCATCGATAATATCACCTTTTTTGAGTGCCATCGGCTCTCTCCCTCATGAAAATGAAACTGGTTAAATGATTTGCCAAAATAAGATGGTCATAGGTGTAGGGAAATCTTGCAAGCGTGACTGATGGATAGCTAAACAAATTGCTGAGCAGAATGTCCAGGAACGCCAATTGGGCATTCCATCAAGTGGAACCTTCAAACGATAGGATCAGCTTGATTCATGATGCTGGCGAGGACATCGCGATGGGAAGGAATACCTACTATGCCTGAGAGTGTTGATACATTGATTGGGTGATAGGGATAGACAAATTGTTGTTTCACCGCATGAATTCTGGTCAAGCTGGCTTGTATGTGGGTGGTGTCCAATTGTTGTGAGGTGACCGCACGGTGTAGGGTCTTGAAGGTTTCGGTCGCCAGTGCTCGACTTTTGCAAATGAGCAACAGATCTGCTCCAGCCTGCAAGGAACGAATGGCGGCATCACCGATGGTGGCGTGGTCTAAGATCGCGCGCATTTCCAAATCGTCACTGACGATTACCCCAGAAAAGCCAAGGTCTTGTCGCAACAGTCCTGACAAAATGGTTGGGGAGAGCGTGGCTGGATATGTGGGGTCAAGTGCTGGGTAGTGAACATGGGCGGTCATCATCGCCTGCAGCCCGTGATTGATGGCATAGCGAAATGGTTGCAATTCGGTTTCTTCTAACCGTAGGCGTGAAGCATGAACGGTGGGAAGTTCGAGATGCGAATCCGTACTGGTATCACCATGCCCGGGAAAATGCTTTCCACAGGCTAACACTCGGTGATCCTGGAGGCCGGCAATCGTAGCCGCGCCCATCAGACACACTCGTTCCGGCTCGGTTCCAAATGCGCGATTGCCAATGATGGGATTGGCCGGATTCGTATGAATATCCAGGACCGGGGCCATATTCATATTGATGCCGACGCTTCGTAATTCTATGGCGGTCACGGCGGCAGCCTGATAGGCCAATTCGGTCGAGCCCGATTGGGCAACCGTGGCAGCTGGTGGGAAAATCGTAAATTCTGAGGGGAGACGAGAGACGCGTCCCCCCTCTTGGTCAATCGCGATGAGAAGGGGAATGTTGTCGGCGAGGGCTTGTAAATCGTTCGTCAACTTGGCGATTTGTTCAGGGTTGACCAAATTGCGTGAAAACAGAATAACGCCGCCAGGTCGAAAGTCTTCCATCCAGGCTCGAAGATCCGGAGTCACCTCCGTTTCTTCGAACCCGATCATGCATAATTGTCCGATTTGGTCTGTGAGATTCACGGAATCCTAATCGTTAAGACCCGTTCGCGCGATTGATCAGATACTGAATCAATAATCGTGTGCCCGCTCCGGATGGACCTTTCGGAACGCAGGGTCGTTCAGAGGGACTCCAATCAGTGCTCGCAATATCTAAGTGCACCCAGGGGTGATCGCCAATAAATTTGCTGAGGAAGAGGGCGGCGGTAATCATGCCGCCCCCACGTCCGCCAATATTCCGCATATCGGCCACATCGCTTTTTAATTGTTCAAAATACTCATCCCAGAGGGGCATTTCCCACACGCGTTCTCCGGAATCCAACCCAGCCTTTTGTACGGCGGCTTTCAGGGCCTCATCATTGCCTAACATCCCAATGGCAAATTGACCCAGGGCCACGGCACAGGCGCCAGTTAAGGTGGCTACGTCGATCACACAGGCCGGTTTCAGACGAGAGGCATAGGCTAAGCCATCAGCCAAAATCAGCCGGCCTTCCGCGTCAGTGTTTTGGACCTCAACGGTTTTCCCAGAAAGCATCGTAAGAATATCCCCGGGTTTCGTGGCCCGTCCCCCTGGCATATTTTCGGTGACGGGCAGCAGTCCAATCACATTCATGGAAAGTTTCAATCGAGAGACAGCTCGGACGGCGGCCAAGACCTCGGCTCCACCGGTCATATCGGCTTTCATTTGCTCCATATTTTCTGACGGTTTCAGGGAGATGCCCCCGGAATCGAAGGTCACGGTTTTCCCAACCAACACAACAGGGCGTTGGGTTTTCGGACCACCAGAATATTCCAAAATAATAAAATGTGGAGGTTCAACGCTGCCTTGCGCAACTCCCAATAATCCACCCATACCAAGTTTTTTCATGTGTTGGCGATCCAGCACTTTGAGGCGAATTTTGGACTCCTTCGCAATGGTTTTGGCTTCGGCGACGACGCGGGAGGGTTTCATGATATTGGCAGGATGATTGCTCATGTTACGAACAAAGTTGGTGGCGTCCCCGAGTATCTTCCCACGCTTCGCTCCGGCATTCACGGTGGACTGGCTGGCTGAGGTTGGGGTCAACAATGTGCACGATTGTAGGATTTTGCGGTCTTCAGAATAATCGGTACGATATTCGGTAAAACGATAATCTCCCAACATCACACCTTCCACCATCGCTTGAGCCACCGTATCAAGCTGGCCGATGGTTTTAGGCACATCCGGCATCACACAGGCCATGTCTTTGGCCTTCACGGGTCGGGCCCGTTTCACGGCGGTGCCCATGGCTTGTCGCACACGTTCGAGAGTCAGGGTTTCCCGTGTTCCGAGTCCCACGAGTAACACTCGTTTTGATCCGAGCTTGCCATTGAGGTGTAACAGAGTGGTTTGGTTGGCCTTTCCAGAAAATTCACCACTTTTTCGAAGGTCGCTCAACTGTCCCCCCAATTTTTTATCGAGTCCTGCTATGGTTTTGCTCCAGGTCTTTTCTTTTTCATAGCTCAAACAGATCAACACATCAGTCGACACAGTGGTCGCATCCCCAGTCTTTACCAGAATATTCATAGGTCTCCTTCGAATAGTTGAAAAGGTTGACGGTGACAGGTGGTGAACAGTCTTTCCGTTCGTATTCTACACGCCGCGGGTTTCCGGATCCCAAATAAGCTTATGCAGTTGTACTTGAAAACGAACGGGAAGTCGGTCACTCAAAATCCATTCAGCCAAGGGTTGCAAGTCGAGGGATCCAAAGACAGGGCTGAACAGCACAGTGCACCGGTCTCCTAAGCGGTAGCGGGTAACGGTGTCTCTGGCCCATTCATAATCGGCCTGGTCTTTCAAGACAAATTTGACTTCATCTTTTGGTGAAAGGTGTTCGATGTTGGCCCACCGCATGCGATCAGTCATGCCGCTCCCTGGGCACTTCACATCCATAATAATCGACACGCGGGAATCAATCGCTGAAATATCAAAGGTCCCGCTGGTTTCAATCATGGTCTGAAAGCTCGCATCACACAATTTCTTTAACAATACCAGAGCAGTCGGCTGATGCAACGGTTCCCCACCGGTCACTTCCACCAAGGGACAACCATAGGCTTGTACCCGTTCCAAAATCGTTTCCAGCGACATCGTTTCTCCGCCTTGAAAGGCATAGTCGGTATCGCACCAGGTGCAGCGAAGGGGACAACCTGTCAGGCGGACAAACACGCAGGGCTGTCCCACCCGAGTGGACTCCCCCTGAATGCTATGAAAAATTTCCGTAATTTGTAGAGTTTCAGACGTAGTCATGGTCGCAAAGAGATGAATCGGATCAATTCAAGATTGTACCGAATTGTTGTTGTTTAGAGAAAAGGGATCAAAAGAAAAGGGCGTGTTCAAAAAGTCCAGTCCAGCAAGGCCGCAGCCGCTTTGATGCACGGAGTGCACCGGGAGGTACGTGAGTACGACAAAGAGGTGAGAACGCTGGTGGCGGGATTTTTCAACGCGCCTGTTATGCCCATTGAGTGATCGGCCAGCCCTGTTGCTTGGCAATACGGGCCATCCCGCGAATGGGATTCACCACAAAAGGATGTCCTACCAGTTGTAAGGCATGAAAGTCCCCAGGGCTATCCCCGTAGGCATAACTGCGACTCAAATCCAGATTATATTGCCCCGCCAATCGTTCGATATGCCGACTTTTCCCTTCCCCATAAGGCAATGGAGCGAAGACTCGGCCCGTATAGACACCCAATTGGGCTTCTAACTTGGCCCCAAATACCAAAGAAACGCCCAGTTTCTCCGCCAAGGGCCTGACCAAACATTCGGGAGATCCACTCACCACGGCGACCACATGCCCAGCTTGTTTGTGGTGTGCCAGGCGGCCAAGAGCCCGAGAGGCGACGCGAGGCCACACAAATAATTCCACATATTCGGTGGCTAGGCGTTCAATGTGGGACACGTCTTGTCCAAGAAGATACAGTTTATTTCGGCGCAGAGGACTGAGTGAAAGGGGCGGCATATGGCCGAGGGCATACCGGAAACTATTCCATAATTCTCCCCAGCCGACTATGCCGTCCTGCCACAAATAACGAAAAAATCCTATTTCAATGGAGGGGCCGGGAACCAGCGTATTATCCATATCGAAAAACGCGCCAATCCAATGCTGTGATTGTGTCAGCGGGGCGGGTGATGAAGTAGCAGTCGTCATATGGGTGTGTGAACACGAGAGAACAAAGAATGAAGGGTTGATGGCGATTCTACCCGCCCTTCTATGCGTTGACAAGGACTGTCCGAGGTTTCATAATCGTGCCATTGAGTGCCGAAGTGGTGGAATGGCAGACACGCACGTTTGAGGGGCGTGTGGGGAAACCCATGCGGGTTCAAGTCCCGCCTTCGGCACCAATTTACTTAAAGTGCTGAGATTGCGCGGGCTTGGCAGGTCGGGTTTTTAACCCAGTGGTGTTCGGGTGTTAAGGCTGGCCATGGTGACATCTAACTTCTCAGGTTTCATGGTGCGATATCGGAGAAACGTTTCCAAGGAAGAGTGCCCGACAATCTTCATTATCATTTCCGTATCAATTCCCGCATACGCCAAATTTGTCACAGTGCAATGTCGAAGGTCATGAAGCACGAAGTTGGAAATTCCGCGCTCCTGACAAATGATTTTGACCAGTCGGTAGCGATGATTGATTTTCCTTCCCTCCTTTTGAAACATTAAACCTTTAATACGAGTTACTCCCTCCAGATTACGTAGTCTCTGCAATTCATCCTGAAAGATCGGCGTTAGAGGTACCTTCTGACAAAATGATGCAATTCACCAAGACCGATGCATACCTCAACCTCACAGCCTGCTGACGGCACTCGCGATCTCGAACAAATCATCCTCGATGTCATTCGCGAAAATCTGCTTCAGGATCTTCCGGCAGATTGTGCAACCAATGCCGACCTCTTCGCTGCCGGGCTTGATTCGATGGGCATTATGCAAATGGTACTGCTCCTGGAGGAGCGATTCAGTTGTACCGTGCAGCCCGCTGATCTGACCCGGCTGAATTTTTCCACAGCCATCGCTCTCGCGACGCTCGTTCGCAGCAAAGACGACGCTTCAAGTGTATGACAGTCGCATCTAGCCAGATGCAGGTCTTTCCATTCACTCCTAGTGATGGATTCATCCTAGCGCTTGATGGCCTGTGCAACCGCGCGTGGGGTGGATGCCTCTCGGCCACCACGGAGATCGAGATCGAAGGCGAGCCTGATCGTGAGAAGCTGAAGTGGCTTGCGCAGGAAATCCCCCGACGTTTCCCGTTCCTTGGTGCGGTTTTGCATGGGGGGGGAGTGTTTCAGTCAGCACGCTGGCATCTGTGCGCCGATTCGCCCTCCGTACCG
>Ga0224501_10004544_pt1 | contig 10947 bp, 8 predicted proteins | sample SF_Oct11_sed_USG_4_FD_169105 | JGI IMG/M metagenome (GOLD analysis project Ga0224501, IMG submission 169105) | Sediment microbial communities from San Francisco Bay, California, United States - SF_Oct11_sed_USGS_8_1 | ecosystem: Environmental > Aquatic > Marine > Sediment | place: USA...
GTTTGGGTCAGATTTCAGGGCAAAAAAAAGGATGGCCAAGCCATCCTTTTTTGGTTATTGCATCAACTTATCAACGCAGGCTAACAGAGTCTTTAAGAATTTTTGGCGTTACAAATACCAGTAATTCTGACTTATCATCCTGATGTTCTGTTCGTCTAAAAAGAACGCCCACTACAGGCAAATCACCAAAGAAAGGTACTCTGTTTGTAGTATTTATGGTTGTTTGTTCATATATACCACCTAACACAATTGTTTGCCCATTATCTACAAGAACATTGGTTGTAATCTGCTGGGTATTAATTGCTGGTCCTGCAGGTGTATTTGCTCCTTGAGAGTCTTTGGTTACATCCAGCTCCATGCTAATCCTGTCATCAGGAGTAATCTGTGGAGTTACATTTAATGCCAGAACAGCTTTCTTGAATGAAATTGTTGAAGCACCACTGGAACTTGCTTCTGCATAGGGAATTTCGACACCAGCTTCAATCAAGGCAGCTTTTTGATTTGAGGTTATAACTCTTGGAGCAGAAACAATTTCACCCCTGTTTTCAGTTTGGAGTGCGGTTAATTCAAGGTCAACCAACCAGCCAAAAGGTAACTTCGTAGCCATCAAGCCAATACTGCCAGATGCATTTGCTACAGGTAGATTAACATTAAGACGTTGAGGATCTACCAATGTCTCATTGTCAATCAAATCCCCGGCAGCTGTAAGTGAACCTGAAACAGCTGTACCTGTACCTGTAGTACTACCATCAAAATCATCACGACTTAATCCAAATTTAACACCAAGATCTTTACTGAAGTCATCATCAGCAATCACAATTCTGGATTCAATAAGCACCTGACGTACAGGAATATCCAGCTTAGTAATGACTTTGCGAATTTCGCTCAGCTTTTCTACCGTATCTTGTACAAGCAAAGTATTAGTGCGCTCATCTACAGAGACGTTACCTCTGGAAGTCATTAAACTGTTTTCCTTGGCTTTAAGTAATGAGGCAAATTCAGATGCCTTTGCATAATTAATTTGCATAAATTCAGATTTAAGTGGCGCCAGTTCAGAAACCTGTTTTTGGGCTTCTAACTCAACCTTTTCTCTGGCAGCAATTTCTTCTGCTGGTGCAACCAGCATCACATTACCTCTTTGACGCATCGCCAGACCCTTGGTCTTCAGGATAATATCCAGTGCCTGATCCCATGGCACATTCTTTAAACGTAATGTCAGGTTACCGGAAACAGTATCACTGGTAACCATGTTAAGCTGGGTAAAGTCAGCAATTAACTGCAGAACTGCACGGACCTCAATATCCTGAAAGTTGAGAGACAGGCGTTCACCGGTGTAACCAAATTTTTCTTTCTTGAGCGCTTCCTCTTCTTCCTTGGACATGGGCTTAACATCAATCGTAAACAGATTATTTGATTGATAGGCGAGGTGATCATAATTACCGGAAGCCGCCACTACCATACGGATATTATTACCTTGTGCATAGGTATCAACAGTCTTGACCGGAGTTGCAAAATCAATCACATCAAGACGGCGTTCAAGATTGGAAGGTAGATTAGCATTGAAGAAATCCACAATGATTTGACCACCTTCTTCTTTTATATCAACCTTTGTGGTCGGGTCAGAAAGAGTGACAATTACCCTGCCTTCACCGCGTTCACCACGACGGAAATCAATATTGCTAATACCTTGACTGGATGTGGAAGATGTTTTGCCTGAGAAGGGAAGTTTGCTCGGGCTGGAGGCCGCTATTGCAGTACTGCCGGTATTACCGTTTCCACCTAGCGTAATAATAATATCATTGCCTCTGATATCAGTTTCATAGTCAACGAGCTGGGCAAGGTTTAAAATAACACGAGTACGACCCTTGGCCTCAATTGCACGAATACTTTGTGCAATCCCGACACCAATTGTTTGAGACTTGGGTACATTACTGTTTGTTTCTGCCAGGTCGAGCGCAATACGGGCCGGATTATCAATTGTAAAGCTTAACGGTTTCGTGGCAGGTTGTGACATGGTCAGTTTTACCTGTACCCTGTCGCCAGGAAGAGAAGTATAGGTAATTTGCTCAAGACTATTTGATTGCGCATGAGCTGTGCCGGACATAAGTATTATTGTCATGCAGGTTAAGAGCAGACCTTGCAGCAACGAGGCAAACAGGCCTTTGGTATTAGTTGTGTTTTTCATTGTAGTATCCATCATGGTGTTGCCCTCTTGTACATCACTCACTTAGTGCCAGTGAAGCGTCACGTTCAATCCATCCCCCTAAGCCATCGGGAGCAATTTCCAGAAGTTTAATTTCATCTTCTCTGACTTGTGTAATCTTGCCGTGATTCTGTCCAACATAGTTGCCAGTTTTAACGCGATGAACCGTGCCATCACTTGCCTTGATAATGGCCCACATACTGCTCTTTTGTTCCAGACTGCCCACCATACGAAGTGTATCCAGAGGAAATTCTTCCAAGGCTTCTTTCCTGCGGTTTGCATCCGGCCGCAGGCCTTTTGCATTTCCATTTGAGGTTGTCTTGGCCAGTGTTTCAGGTTGCGCAGTTAACGCTTCTTCAAAAGGGTCTCTTCTGTTGGAAGCTTCATAAAAAAATGTTTCATGCGGCTTTAATTCAGGTAAAGGCTGGATGCGGGCCTTCTTTCTGGACTTTACATCCGCAACATAGTCACGCAGGTCACCCAGATTATCACTGCCGCAGGCAACCAGTGTGATTGCGACAAATGTAATGGTCAATACACGCAAACTAATCAGGTTTTTGATAGTTGTTATACTCATTGACTATCTTCCCTTCCTCTTGCCTTTCTTTTTCTTGGTTGGTGTCTGTTCACTTTCATCAATATAACGGTATGTTTTTGCCATCGCATTCATGGTAAATGTCTCACCGGTCGGGGAGATTGAAATATCATGCAATGTAACAATACGGGGCAGTGCCGCCACACCACTGACAAAGTTCCCGAAGCGGTGATAGTTTCCTGTTACACGAATATTGATAGGCAACTCTGCATAGAACTCAGCCGGTTTTTCGCCGCTTGGTTGAAAAAGTTCAAATTCAAGTCCACTGGCCAGACCGGTTTGTGATATATCAACCAGTAGTCCTGCCACTTCTGTCTTACTTGGCAGCTGACGCAACATGGTGCCAAAGGTACTGTTCATTTCAACCATTTGTTGCTTATAAGCTTCCAGATTGACTGCCTTGGCTTGTTTGGTTTCAAATTTCGTTTTCAGCTCACCTTCTTTCTTTTCCGCATTTTCCAGTTCAACCAGTTGGTGCTGGGTATCAAACCAGTAACCGGCACCGAGAACTGCGATACACACAATAATGGTGGCAATGGTTTTGAGCGCAATCGGCCAATTACCAACATTCTGGAAATCAAGATCAAGATTATTTAATTCTGATAAATCCACTTTAGCTTATCCCTTCTTCAGATCTTCTTTTTTCTTTTCCAGTTGTTTTACAACCAGAGTAAAATCACTCGAACGCTGGCGGCCTTTCTTGTTGGTCTGAATAACATTCAGTTTCGGGTCTGTTAACCACTCTGATTTGTCAATGTTGCGCATAAAGGCAGAAACACGCGCATTTGATTGGGCAATACCTTTAAGTGTAATCACGTCGCCTTTCTGGGTAAGATTGGTCAGATAAACACCTTCAGGTAATGTGTTTACAACTTCATCAAGCAAATGAACAACAACGGGTCGACTGCTTTGCAGTTTCTGGATAACATCCATGCGCGCCAGTAGGCGTGCCTTTTCCGCTTCCAGTTGTTCAATTTCCTTAATCTGTTTTTCAACAACCGCAATTTCACCTTCAATAAAAGCGTTACGGTTGTTCTGCTCACTAATCAAACCGTTGATGTGGAGATGAACGTACAGGACAATTGCGCCCATCAGGACAGCACTGCCCGCCAGTATTGAATAAAACTGACGTTCACGTTCCTTACGACGAATTTCGCGCCATGGTAATAAGTTAATCCGTACCATTAGTCGAAGCTCCTTAATGCCAGACCACATGCAATCATCAGTGCCGGAGCATCATTATTCAGGGACTGCGCCTTGATTCTTGAGGCCAGAGACATGTTGGCAAATGGATTGGCAATAGAAGTAGGTGTACCTATCTTGTCATGAATCATTTCATCAATACCCGGGATCGAAGCACTGCCACCGGCCAGTACAATATGATCAACAGAGTTGTATTGACTGGATGAGAAAAAGAATTGCAAGGAACGGCTTACCTGTTGCGCCATAGCTTCTTTAAATGGTTCCAGCACTTCCGGTACATAGTTATCCGGCAGACCACCCTGACGTTTGGCCATGCCTGCTTCTTCATAAGAAAGACCGTAGCGGCGTTGAATTTCTTCGGTTAGCTGTTTACCACCAAAGACCTGTTCACGTGTATAAATGGTCTTGAGGTCATACAAAACGTTCAAGGTTGTCATTGTCGCACCCACGTCAACAACAGCAATCGTCTTGTCGGCACCACTGTCAGGCATTTGTTGTGCAATCAGTGAGAAAGCCGCTTCCATGGCATAGGCTTCTACATCCACAATTTTGGCGGTTAAACCGGCAAGTTCACACGCATCGACACGAACATCCACATTTTCACTGCGGGAGGCGGCCAGTAATACATCCACCTGTTCGGCATTACCTTCTGAAGGGCCGATGACCTGAAAGTCCATATTGACTTCTTCCAGCGGGTAAGGAATGTACTGATCCGCTTCCAGCTGTATCTGACTTTCCATTTCATCATCAGATAATGAGGCCTGCAAAGGGATTACCTTTGTAATGACAGCAGAACCAGCAACAGCCACAGCAATGTTTTTTGTCCGTGTACCTGAGCGATTGACCGCTCTTTTTATAGCTTCACCCACGGCTTCAACATCACTGATTGTCTTTTCTACGACAGAATTAGGCGGTAACGGCTCAACAGCATAACTTTCTACCCGATAACGAGAGCCATGTTCTGATAATTCGAGTAATTTTACGGCTGTTGAACTGATATCCAGTCCAACAAGCGGCTGTTTAGCTGATGCTGTGAAGATTTGTGCCAGCTGTCCAAGTTGTGGGATTTGCACCGTTTTTACTTCCTTGAATTTTCTTTTAAAATCAATAAGTTAATAAACTGTCATTCATTAAAGCATTAAATACCGATTATAACTATAGTAATCAAATACGAAATTTCAAACACATGTATAACGAAAGTATGGCATGATTTATACTTTATTCGACACGAAACAAATTTTGTTTAACTGTTTCTTGAACTGGTTCTCATCATTTTTTTTCTGATAAATGAAACTGTTACTTAATTCACTGCGTTTGGCAGCAAGGGCCCTGTTTGCCGCATTTACTCTCGGTTTGTTACTGACAACCATTGCCTATCTGTATCTGGCACCTGGACTCCCGACAATTGAAAGTATCAAGGACATGCGCCTGCAGGTACCGTTGCGTGTTTATGCTCAGGATGAGCGCTTAATCGCTGAATTTGGTGAAAAACGACGTATTCCACTGGATATTGGTGAAATACCTGAAAAAATGATTAAGGCAGTGCTTGCCGCAGAAGATGATCGTTTTTTTGAACACCCCGGTGTTGATTATCAGGGGCTGTTAAGGGCCGTCATTCATCTGGTAAAAACCGGCGACAAAGGTCAGGGTGGCAGCACCATTACTATGCAGGTGGCACGCAATTTTTTCCTGAGCAGCGAGAAAACCTACTTACGCAAACTTAACGAAGTTTTTCTGGCGCTGAAGATTGAACGGGAACTTACCAAGGAGGATATTCTCGCTCTATATTTAAACAAGATTTATCTTGGTAATCGTGCCTATGGTGTCGCTGCTGCGGCCCGAATTTATTATGGCAGGCCTATTAATGAGCTAACAATTGCAGAGATGGCCATGATTGCCGGTTTACCGAAAGCACCTTCCCGCTATAACCCGATAGTCAATCTGCAACGCGCCATGATTCGACGCGGTTATGTTCTGGGGCGCATGCATCATCTGGCATATATCACTGATGATGAATATGAAGTGGCAGTCAAGGAACCGGACAATTCTTCATTGCATCGCTTAACAACTCAGGTTGACGCTCCCTACATTGCAGAAATGGTGCGTTCCTATATGGTTGAGCACTACGGTAATGAGGCTTATACCGCTGGTTACAAGGTTTACACAACCATCGATACGCGTTTGCAGGCTGCGGCCAATGATGTATTGCGTAATGCATTAATGGATTACGACATGCGCCATGGTTATCGTGGGCGAGAAGGGCGTATTAATCTTGATGAAGTGACCGAGTTTGCGGATCAGGAAAAGGCATTAAGAGATTATCCTGTGGTAGGTCCTTTGTTTCCTGCGCTGGTTCTTGAGGTAAAAGAGAACACAGCCATTGTTTATATTAGTGGTACCGGCAGTGTGGAAATACCATGGGAAGGATTATCCTGGGCCAAACGGTTTATCAATACCAATGCTCAGGGCAGTGACCCTGAAAATGCAAACGCAATTTTAAAGCCGGGTGATATTGTTCGTGTTCAATCTTTAAAAGAGGGTAAGTGGCGGCTGGCACAGATACCGGAAGTAGCCGGTGCGCTGGTATCAATTAATTCGGATACCGGTGCAATCCAGTCATTGCAGGGTGGTTTTGATTTTTATCACAGTAAATTTAATCGTGTTGTACAGGCTGAACGTCAACCAGGCTCCAACTTCAAACCTTTTATCTATTCAGCCGCACTGGAAAAAGGTTTTACAGCAGCAAGCCTGATTAATGATGCCCCGGTTGTATTTGATGATCCAGGTCTTGAAAGTGCATGGCGTCCTGAGAATTACAGCGGGAAGTTTTTTGGACCAACTCGCCTTAGACTGGCGCTAACAAAGTCACGTAATCTGGTATCAATTCGATTACTGCGTTCTATAGGTATTCCTCATGCAATTAATTATGCCAGCAGGTTTGGTTTTGATACTGAAAAATTACCACGCGACCTATCACTTGCTCTGGGCAGTGGCGCGGTTACACCCATTTCAATTGCGCGTGGTTATGCCGCGTTTGCCAATGGTGGCTATTTAATTGAACCCCATTTTATTTCGCGTATTGAAGATATGGAAGGCAATGTTATTTATGAAAGCAACTTTCCCAAGGTATGTCCTGAGTGCGAACAGAAACAAGAGCAAGAGGCAGAAAATAATCAGGCCGACATAACCACAGTTGAAGAAACAACAACAGTATTGACAGATGAAAACGAGAATAAACCGGAAGAAGAGCAAGAAGAAAAAACTGCAATTGTTCCGGCTGTACGGATTGTAAGCCCACAAAACGTTTATATCATGACCAGTATTATGCGTGATGTTGTTTTGTATGGTACAGGGCGCAAGGCATTGACATTAGGGCGCAAGGATCTGGCAGGCAAAACAGGAACGACAAATGACCAGCGGGATGCATGGTTCTCCGGTTTCAATCGGGATGTAGTGACTACTGTCTGGGTTGGTTTTGACAAGTCACAACCACTCGGGAACTATGAAACTGGCGCCAAGGCGGCACTCCCAATGTGGGTTGATTACATGCGTGAGGCACTAAAAGGCATTCCAGAAAAACCTCTCGATAGACCGGAAGGGCTGGTGAGTGTCAGGATTGATCCGGAAACCGGTTTGTTGGCCAGTCCAGGCAGTACTGATGCCATTTTTGAAACTTTTCGTACCGAGAACGTTCCGACTAAAAAGGCAGTATCTGGCTACAAGCCACTCAATGGCGATCAAAACACAACTGATTCTGATAAACCGGTACCGGAAGCAGAACAATTGTTTTGAGTTTAGCTGGATTATTGGGGCATCCTGATCTAAAGGTAATGTTATGACTGTTCGGCAGGCGGCGAAGGACAAACAGATGCGTTATCGCATTGCCATGGAGGCGGCACGTATTATTGCAGAAGGCGGTGTCCGTGATTTTCATGTTGCCAAGCGCAAGGCGGCATCAAAACTGGGTGCACCCAATACCCGCAATATGCCAAGAAATGCTGAAATTGAAGAGGCATTGATTGAGCATCAAAGATTATTCAAATCAGACTCACACTCAAATACTATTAAACAGCTACTTGATTCCGCGCTGGAAGCAATGGAATTCTTTTCGGATTTTCGTCCACGCCTGACCGGCCCGATATTAAATGGAACAGCGAATGCGCATAGTAGTGTTGAGTTACATTTATTTGCCACCACACCGGAAGATGTCGCTGTTTTTCTGATGGATCATCATATCCCCTATCAACAAATTGAAAAACGCCTGCGGCTGGGGCAGGAAAAATATGAATCCTATCCGGGGTTTCGTTTTCTTGCCGGTGAAACAGATGTTGAATTAATTGTATTTACAGAAAACAAATCACGACAGGCACCACTTGATCAGGTCAGTGGCAAGCCAATGCAAAGGGCTTCGATTGAAGAAGTGGAAGTGTTATTGCAAAAAGAAAGCGAAGATTTAAACTAGTTCTTTCTGGCGACACCGGAATCGATCGCCGCTTTTGCAATTGCCGCAGGTATCGTATCAATCAATCTTGGATCCAGAGGTTTTGGAATAATGTAATCTTTACCAAAAGCAAGATGATCCAGATTGTAAGCCTTTAATACCTCTGCCGGTACCGGTTCCTTTGTCAGTTCTTTTAATGCATGTGTTGCAGCCACTTTCATGGCTTCATTGATGCATGTTGCACGCACATCGAGTGCACCGCGGAATATAAATGGAAATCCGAGTACATTATTAACCTGATTGGGATAATCACTACGACCGGTTGCCATAATCAAATCATCACGTGTTGCATGTGCCAGCGCCGGTGAAATTTCCGGATCCGGATTTGACAGGGCAAAAACGACTGGTTTGTTTGCCATACTTTTTAACATATCTGCATTAACCAGATCCGGACCGGATACACCAATAAATACATCTGCATCCTGCATTGCATCTGCCAGTGTGCGTTGAGATGTTTTTACGGCGAATTCCTTTTTGTATTCATTCAGATCGTCACGTTCCGAATGAATTATTCCCTTGCGGTCAATCAGAAACAGATTATTTTTATTGGCACCGAGAGAAACCAGCATACGCATGGAGGCGATCCCGGCTGCACCTGCACCGAGACAAACAATTTTTACTTCACTGATCTTTTTGCCTTGTAGTTCAAGCGCATTTAACAGCCCGGCAGAAATAATAATGGCGGTACCATGCTGGTCATCATGAAACACAGGGATATCCAGTTTTTCAATTAATGCCTTTTCTATTTCAAAACACTTGGGGGCTGCAATGTCTTCCAGATTAATACCGCCAAATCCGCCGGCAATGAGCCGGGTTGTTTCAATAATGACTTCCGGATCCTGACTATCAATTTCAATGTCGAACACATCAATGTCTGCAAACTTCTTGAATAGTACTCCCTTGCCTTCCATGACCGGTTTTCCCGCCAGTGCACCGACATTACCCAATCCAAGAACAGCACTGCCATCGGTTACTACAGCAACCAGATTGCCTTTAGAGGTATAGCGGAAAGCATTTTCAGGATTATCTGCAATGTGGCGAACAGGTTCAGCAACGCCCGGCGTATAGGCCAGACTCAGATCGCGTTGCGTATTGCAAGGTTTGCTGATACTGGTTTCCATTTTTCCCGGTTTCGGGAATTCATGGTAATCAAGTGCTGCTTTTTTTAAATCATCAGACATGGTTATTTCACAATTTTTATCAGGGATCCTGCTTTTGGTTCACCAGCAGGGTAATGGCTATTCAGTAATCGTAGCTGATCTTCAGGATAATTGGCCAGCGCAGAAGAATTGGCCAGTTCTTTGAATGTTATACCGGCACGTGCCTTGATTAATTTCAGTTTGAGCGCACTAGCGAGACCTTGTTCGCTACTTTTTAGTGCTCGAAAACTACGCGTGCTTTTCATAATGGTATGATCATATTTGGCTGGTGCAGCATTATCTTTGGCAACACCTCTGAATATCCAGGCGCTATTTTTAAAATAAATCACGCTAATACGCATCTCCCTGTTGCCAAAAGGTGTTTTTGCTGTTGTCCATGCGGTGTAGCCCTTGTTGCCATTGACCTGGATTGTTTCCCCATCACGCAAGTTATCCATTTTCAAACGCTGGATCATAAATTCCCGGGGAGTGATACGCTTGTTAAGATCCTGCATGGTGATATGTAACAAACCGTCATTGGATTCTGTATGTGCAACAATTGCATCTGGTTGATTCTTGATATTCCAGTTCTCCGGCAAACTGATAACAAAACCAAGATACTTGTGATAGAAGTTGTTTCCTTTAACAATACCCTGTTTCTCACCGTCCCCAAACACCATGCTGTTTGTTTTATTCAAGAATACTTCACGATTGACTGTTTTTGATTTTATAGTTATTTTTTTTGCTGCATCAATGACCTCTTTTAATCGGGTATCATTATCCGGATGTGTGGAAAACACACCGTGATAAATACGAGGTTCACGGTTTTCCTTTTTTGCCAGCTTCTTTTCAAATTCTTCCTGATTTTTTAAAACCCGAATAACATTGAACATGGCCTGCGGGTCATAGCCACTGCGTGCCAGATATTCAGCACCAAGTCTGTCAGATTCCAGTTCATGTTCACGACCATAGCCACGAACAATCGCTGCCCCCAATACACCAAACACATCACCCGCTGCCTGAATACCTGTGGCGGCTGATAATATATTGCCAAGCACATTGGTAGCTGTTGCGGCACTGTGCTGCCGCACGGAATGTCGTGCGGTAACATGCCCTGCTTCATGTCCCAGTACGGCGGCAAGTTCGGCTTCTGAATTCAGATAGGCCATGAGTCCACGCGTGATATAGATGTAACCACCGGGTAACGCGAATGCATTGACTTCCGGACTATCCAGTACGGTAAAACGATAGATTAAATTACTGCGATGACTTTTTTGCGCTACCTTGTCACCAATTTTCTGCACAT
>Ga0224501_10004545_pt1 | contig 10946 bp, 8 predicted proteins | sample SF_Oct11_sed_USG_4_FD_169105 | JGI IMG/M metagenome (GOLD analysis project Ga0224501, IMG submission 169105) | Sediment microbial communities from San Francisco Bay, California, United States - SF_Oct11_sed_USGS_8_1 | ecosystem: Environmental > Aquatic > Marine > Sediment | place: USA...
ACTCATTTCAGAGTCACCAATAGGTCCACTCACTCCAGAGTCACCAACAGGTCCCCTCACTCCAGAATCGCCAACAGGCCCATTTACACCAGAGTCACGACTAGGTCCACTTACTCCAGAGTCACCAACAGGTCCACTCACTCCAGAATCACCAATAGGCCCACTTACACCAGAGTCACCAATAGGTCCACTCGCTCCAGCTTCACCAACAGGTCCTTGTTCAGGTTGAACTCCCAAGATGAGAACGATAACCACAGCTACGCGGGTTTGAAACATGGCTCCAGTCTTAATAAACCTCTACTGATCAAGGGTGACAAGAAGCCAAATGATCGAGATTTAAGCGCGCAGTTAGACTAGGTTAGGAGGCTGGGCTAATATGTGTATAACAACCAGCCATGCCAGAATAGCCTATCGCAAGCAACTACCTCCGCAACGAATGGGGGGCGGCAACGGAAGAGTCAGTAATGAGAACACCACTTCGAAGGAAACATCGCTGCGAGCTCATATGTACCCACAGCACAAAAACCAACAGGAAGGCCACAAGCTGGACTTGAACCAGCTGACTACCTGAAAAAGCAGACGGACCATATCATAGAGGCTTGACTCCCTGTGGTGATCATGTGTGCAAAACAAAGGTAGGGCTGAACAGCACTGTTAAAAAAGGGAATTTAGGAGCAATGTACTAACGTCATTGACTCCCCATTAGCAGAGGAAAGAAAACACAGCGTTAATGCAGCTGAAAAGTTGGCGCTGGCGACGACCAATCAATGTAGCCAGGTGCGCACTGGCAAAATGGCAAATAGTTATGATGTGAAAGGGATGAGCGCTGCCCGGGAGTAACTCGCACAAGAGCTCTGTATGAGACTCACCTTACTAGGCAGATGATAATCCCACCAGGGCGTAAGTGCCTCGTTGAGATAGTTGGAAGACTGCTTGCAATGGAAAAGTGGTACTGGACAAAAATCTACCCCCTAGAGGAAAGAGCACCAGGAACAAATCCAAGCAGGTCCCTGGATTATGTGGTAACTGCCCTGGGATGCTACTATATGCTAGGCCAGTGTGATTGGGTGCAGAAACAACTGGTACTGACACACCTTATTAGTTATTAGGGATGTCAAGGTCATTTAATCCCGTTAATGAAAGATAGTCACGACAGCTCAGTGGGAGAAGAAATGAATCTCACTGCTGTCCTCCCTGTGGCCCGGGTTCATTTCCCAGCCATGGCTGAGAATTTCAAAGGAATTTCCCTGGCTGATCACACACTGCCAACCTGTCCTGAGTCAGTGTGGCAGAAAATGGCTCAATCTCCCCTCAATTGTACCACACAGCTTGTGGACAGCGAGGAGGAAGGCCGAAGTTCAATTGTGGACAGACGATGGCTGAATAAAAAATGAAAGATTAATTAAGATTGAACTCAAATCAGATCGAAATTATGCAAAGTGACATGTGTCATGTGAGCTAACCGGTATACCTGGTACGCACAGCCCGCACTAGCTGATCGCTTAAATGTTGCGTCCGATTAATCTACATGCCTAGGATAAAGCCTAACAGTTGGCGAATCAGAGTAAAAAGGCCTCATCTGATCGACCTCGGACGTCCGACTGTTTGTCTCCTATAGACAAAATGAGTCCGACGTCCGACTCATCAACCAATCTAATGGTCTTCCACGGAGTACGTAGCAACATTCGCGCGATCATTTCAGGTCTTATTACAGGGATCATTGGAAAGCGAAATTTGTTTGATTTGGCAATAATATTTACTTGATTGGCTCCAAAACAAACCGGAATAGTGCGTCCGACGGATCTGTTTGGAGTGAAAAGGGACCTCGGATCTAAGGTCAGACGCCAAATCAGAGGCAAACTGCGTCCAGCCCGAGTAGTAGATGTACTAGTAGCAATGCAATGAATGAACAAATACTAAACACAAACGAAACCTGGCAGCTTGCACTGACATACTCGTAAGGCTTAGCAGGTGGTAGTAGAAATGCGCGACTGTTGGTGAAATTACTCACTGACTGAGAGTACTAACTAATGCAGTTCACTAGTTGTTATGTCAAGCGACTCCGTAAATGGCAGTGGTGGACTAGCTCGACCAAAAAACCGGAGACAATCGCAGACCAACAACTTCAAAAGACCTCCAGTCAAGATGGCAGCCGGTTTCGTAAATTCACAGATTCAGCACTCATGAAGGATTTTGAACGCAATTATCGCGACGACCGCACACATTCTCTCACCAATGTTGTTCGGATTTGAAGCAAACGGTCGCTAAGGCCACATCAACTTTATCACGAGCTGCGTCGAATCTGTGTTTGGTCCACCGCTCGGGTAGCGTAATTCCTATCTTCAGCCATTCCATACATCAGGCAGTAGGGAATTCGCCGCTATTGCTCACTGCGTTCGCGAAAGGCTGTGCATTTCTTGAATTAGACCCCTTCTCAGGAACTGACTACATTGTTTCCTTCGAAGGGGTAATAAAAATTGTTCTCAAAACCAGATTAGCGTGATCTAAGCACAAAGTTTGACTAAGTCTAAAACAGGAGCTGAACTTAATTGTATAACAATAGCCTTTGCTTACACTCTGAGAAAGGGGACGTTTACACTCCCCTTATTCAAGCGCAACAAGTATGAGTTTCTTTCGCTGTCGTTTTTGGTAGAATACAAGTTGTCACTTGGCTATCGTAGCAAATAAAATGGATCAAATGATGAAACACGGTAGCATACTGGACAGGCTGCTTCTCACATTGATACGCAATGGAGCCAACAAACTTGACGTTGGGACAAAAGGTAAAATATGGTGTGGAAATTAACCAGGCATCAGGTCAGCAGGTTGTGTCCAGGAAAAACCCTTGCAGCTCTTACAATAGCCATCACAAGGAATTCTAGTACACACCAAGGAAACAGGATAGGAAATGATTATCATCTGAGAATTGCATACCCTCCACAGTCATCCTATTACAAAGTAGGTTCCTGATTCCAGGAAATCCCCGAGGCTTACAGACTCACGGACGGACATCCATTAAATCAGGTAGCCAAGCGAAACAGTAACCCAAGGTCTGTCTGTCACTGAAGCCTGGAGTCAGTTTACACACTTAGGTATGCAGGGTCATACAATAAGGCCGAGTACAATAATACAAAATTTGATCCACATGTTGCGGTATTCCTGGTGTCAAATATAAAATAAAGAGATTTTGTCTCTGAAAGTCAGTCATGACGGGTCATTGAATAGAGTTAATGTGCTAGTTGGATCATCAAAAGTGTAGTTGCAATACAGGATGACACAATTTTTTCACCATGAGTGTTTCATACGGTAAACGTTGAGCGGCGCATTGCACAAGGTAATTAGTAACACTCATCCCAGTGAGTAGTTATTCATTACTCAGCTCAGAATCCTCTTCAACCACCTCGTCATTACTTATACCCTCTTCCCCCTCATCCTCACTTGCGTCTAGGTCAAGGTCATCGGGTATAAGCGGCATCTCAGTCATTACTAAACCTTTGTCATATAGGTTCATGACCAGCTCAACCTGTAACCCAGGACAAAATGTAAAACATGGTCAGATATTCTGTGTCCAAGGATTCCATGGAAATCATAAATGCACCAACGGGTACTGGAATCCATTTCTTAATGGAGAGTTAACTCAAGAACTCAAAACTTATCACTATAGGCTTTCTAAAATTGTCCTCGGCTTAGATGCCAACCTTTTCAGTGACATCTTCCAGAGGCAACTCGTCGATTGCCATAAATTCTGGAAAGGCTTTCTGCAAGATCTCCACTGCTGGCGCTAACTGCAACAATGGTAGCTGGTATTAGGGTAAGGTACAGTATAAACTGGTCTAGTACAAAGGCAGAGAATCAGGTTATTGGTTCAATGCATGAGACCGCCTCTGCCAAAAACCACTCTACATTTCTCTCCATACTCTACTAACTGCGCATTGGGATAAGTTCAGATAGGAGATTTGTTTTACTAACCATCCATATATGGGAGACTGATAGAAGTTTATAAACTCGGCCACAGGAGACACTGGGAAATTACAACCAAGCTGGGCATGCCCTACCCAGACTATCTGGTGGTAATGAAACTAACAGGTAAAACTAACTTATAAACCCAACACCTAACTCCTCTGATTATTACTTATAAAATTTTGTGTATCGAGTTGAGCAAAGTTGTGCCGCACTGTCAATAACAAAAACCTGCTATTGTTTTGTCATTAGACTCACCGAGGGGTCAATGTCGAAGAACTGGATGTCATTAGAATGATAGAGACGAGCATTATCCGTGTTATAGTACACTTTTATAGCTGTAATATTCTCATCATCTTTGATCATGCTCTCTGCAATGAGAAGAAACAGATTAGCAGACTGCCTTGCGGCGAATTTTGAATAACTTGACACAGCTCAACGTAAAGTTGATCCCCGCCGGAACTCATCTAACCTATATAAGACGTTACCTTGACTTTCTAAAATGGCGACCGTTCGAATTTAAGCCGAAGACAACGAAAAATTGAGGGATTTAAAAAATCTTTCAATCAGTATGATGAATTTGAACACTAATCAGGCTTTGTTTCACTATAATAAATAAATAAAATAGAAAAAACACAAATTAGTTGGCCTTCAGTCTTGTCAGTAGATGCCAGGGGTCAAAGCTCAACTCAATCGTTGAGAACAACTGCTCGTGAGTCAACAATGAGCTCTAAAACCGTGTAACACATCGGGGTTCTCCGACTCACTGCCAAATATTGAGTTTTCTCAATGTTAAAGTGCTACTCAAGCTTTTTAACATTCCCTTATATATTGGTCTCTTTCTGGAGACCTGCTATACATGCACTGTTCTCACCTGTACAGGTGGAGTGGCAACACCTAAGCGCAGTGTATTGCGTAATCAGATACGATCCGAGCTGCTAAGATTTTCATGCTGAACCTAATAAGCCTCATTCAATGATAGACATATATAGAGCATTTGATTCTTGATCATAACTATTGAATGAGTGGTCTGATTGAGAAATGATTTCACAGGTGTCATCCTGATACATGTAGACACCTTTCAACCAATTTTCAGCAAAATCAGAAAAATAATTAAACAACCTATAGTTGTCAACGCTCCAGTGGGGCCCCCCAAAAACGGTTAACTCAACTGCTCATGACCAATCACGGGCCGCAAACTCCATACAAACATTAAAGGGGTTGTGACAAGGTCGATGCATTTTCGGAGTTGTGTTCCCCATTCTTAAAGGGAGGCAACTTTGCATTCATCACAGCGATAGCGAGTGGTCTTTTTCCACAAACTGAATATCGGTTACTCAATTAATTATGGCCCAATTGGCCCAAATAGAGATAAAATGGGATCTAATTACTAAAACTTAGTAACCTAGTGATCTTCACTCCCTTATAACATCAAGTAGAACTTAAATTTGAACGTAAGATTGGAGAAAACTTAAGTTATAAAAAGTGCTTTGCCGGTTTCCCCTACCCCTAAATAGAGGCCGTTGCGTTAGGGACTCTATAATTGCGCAATAATGGCACTAACACTCATTGACAGAGGTGAAAAACTGCGCTCTGAAACCCTATTTCTATATTTTTGTTGCACGGTTTCTCTATTCAGACTTGTGTAACTACAAGTCTAGTATACACCTGCAAACGCATCCGTCAAACGTCGGCGCGTAAGCCGATAGATTAACACAAAAACACCAACAGCTCTGTGTTAATTTCCTATCTCGAGGCCAATTCTGGTGCGTCGGCAGTCTGAAAAGTACGCCGTCAAGGGCTCTAAGTATGCAAATCGGATAGGGCTATATCTAAGCTTCCATTTAAACTGGGTATTGGGCCCATTTGTTCATGGTAGGCTTCAGAATCTACAAACAAGTGAAGTCACTTTTGCCCATTTCATAACCCCTTTAACAATACCAGATACCATCACTGACTGTTCAATCGGGATCCACACGGAACTTAAGTTTCTCTTTAAAACTGGATGTAAGTGTTTTTACAGGGAATGGTTGTATATAAGGTGGCAGTATTGCTATTGGGACCTTTCGTTCTGACGACAGTACCTTCCTGTGGTACTTGGTCCAGATTCGCATCTTGCTCATTGACGATTCGGAGGCAGTGTTTCCTCACCAGTCTAACCCGAGTATCTGGGGTCAGCTCGACACTTCCGGACACTTCCCCATCCTCCCATCGTTCACCCTGCTCAGAGACGGTCAGCATTCGCTCAGCTACAAATAACAGTGGCTGAAGTGAGGTACATACAGGGACAGGCGGGCATTTAGATGCAGCCAGGAGGAGATGCAGCCAGGAGGGTGGGGAGACGGGAGCCAGAGAGACAGGCAGTTAGACGCAAGCGGCCGGGAGAGCGGGAGGGTGGGGAGACGGGAGCCAGAGAGACAGGCAGTTAGACGCAAGCGGCCGGGAGAGCGGGAGGGCAGGCAGCTGGGCCAGACAGGCATGCACGCATTCATGTAGATGCACTGCAGTTCGACAGAGTTCAATTTGTCTTGAACGGAATATTAACGTAAGTTCATTTTGGTATTGAACTTTTTGTAATGTGTACTAGAAGTGCAACGCACGCGAGGCAGTTGAATCTGTGCGTGGTGGTTTTAAAAAAATTCTACACAGGCACTTGACCATGCCATTTAATGGACCTTCTAAGTCTGATGCTTGTTGGAGCGGTAGGAGCTGATACTCACAATGAGGGCCCGCTGTGACTTGGATTCTAACCTAGGTACTCATGGCTGCAAGCCAGCGCTTGCCAACAAGTAGTATATGGGGGTAGACAAGAGGGTACACTCAGAAGACTTGAGGTACAGGCTTACAGCACTGGGAGTACAGCACCACCGCCTACTGTTGTACCTATCTTAGCTCTGACCATCTTCCTCCCCCCATACCCTGGGTATGTCGATGAGACAACCATCTACTTACTCTCATCCAGGCACGGAGGTAACGAGTCGTGGATGAATTTCTTTGCCATGAGATCGCATGCTCCGTCCACAGGAGCGTAGTCAATCAGTCGTTCGGTGAGCTGACGAACTTTCTCCATGAAAGCTTTGCGTCTGTCACACGCCTGAGAAAAAGTGAAATGCTTATAGAAGAACTCAGACTGTCTGGTCTAACATAGGAGTACAGTCATTAGACCAAGCTAGTGGTTCCCTTTTTTACCATGTCGAGGCCGTCACTGTAATGATGTATTCATGTCGTGGTTGTAAATGACTTAGCTTGGCCGTCATATTGTGATACCATCAAAGGGGTTAAGCCATGCCCGAATGTGCCTTAACTTGTTAGCATATTCTGAAGCCTACCATCAACAAATGGGCCCAATACCCGGCTCAACTGGAAGCTTAGATAGACCCCTATCCAATGCGCGTACTTAGACCCATCGGTGACGCACTTTTTAGACCAGCGACGCAACAGAATTGACCTCGAGATAGGAAATTAACACGGAGCTGTTGGCGTTAGCATTGATTTCTCGGCTCACGCCCTGCTGTTTGGAAAATCCTCTTGCAGGTGTACACTAGACTTGTAGTTACAGAAGTCTGAATAGAGAAAATGTACAACAAAAGTACTGGTATAAAAATAGGGTTTCAGAGTGCAGTTTTTCACCTCCTGTCAGCGAGCGTTATTGCCATAATCGCGCAATGATAGAGCCCGAACACAGCGACATCTATTTAGGGCAGGGGAAAACCCAGCAAAGCCTTTCTTATAATAGAGGTTAAGACGCGAACGGTATGCCAAAACGACTTCTCCTAACCGTTGGCCCAATGTAATCGTAATGCGTAGAGAGGTTAAGAAACCAAGTTCCAGCATCAAGGTCATAGAAACCCTTCGAGAAATGAGTAGAATCCAGCGACTACGACGATCAAATCGAGGTCGCCGTCTCGTTTTCGCAGTTGCTATAGTTATTACAGCTTAGAGCCCAGGGAATTCTACGATAGGGCCCTTCAAAGAAGACTACAGCAGCGCTTTAGTAGGGAAAGTTGGAAACGACCGCGGCTTTCTTTCTGCTGGTGGTCAAACCAATGAGTTACTGTATGTAGATCACTATCACATGTCAAACTCAGTGGTACTAACCCGGAGATAGGCACATGCCGTGTAAACTTTTCAGCTCAAGGGCTGAATGGCTGCTATAAAGCCCCATTGAACGTTTTATGAGTACAAAGAAATCCATGGCTTGCTGAATTCGTGATAGAATTAAGTGAGCAGCAGGGATTTAAGCAAGGATTTCCAGGACTTCCAGTTAGAGGCCCAGTCAAAAGGGGCATTACAGGTAGTGGCGAATGTCTAGCTCCGCGTTAGTACTACTGAGTTTGACATGTGGTAGTGGTCTACACGATCTAATACTAAAATAACCATGATTTTAAGACATTGGCAAGCAGATCAGATCAAGTTTAAACTGTAGGAACTTTTCCGACTATAGTACTCCGAGCTCGCGTTAGAAAACTCAATTTACAGACTCATTTTTACAATGGGTTTAGGGCCACACGGGCACCGCTATCGTAAAAAATAAAGCCAGATGTGTAGCCTAAGACTTCGAACAAGACGTTCGGGTAGGTTTCACCGAGGTTCACGGCGAGTAGAACAAGATAATAGTAATGGGACCTGTAACTGTTTAGAGAATTCAACCGGTTTTGCCAACGGTTAGGAGTTGCCCGGGAAATCCCTTTGGTCACATGACCGCTTATTTCCATTATGTTTATCGCGCGGAAAGGCAACTATTTGCATTTTAACCTCTCTATAAACTTCAGTTTTCTTCAATATCACTTTCAATTTCGAGTTCTACTCTATGTTATAAGGGAGTAAAAATTATTAGGTGAGTAAGTTTTAATAATTAGATCTCATTCTCTTTCTATTCGAGTCACTGATATTATGTTTAAAAAAGAACCACTCACTATCGCCACAATAGAGGCAGAGCGGTCTCCCTCAAAGAATGGGGAACACAACTCCGAAGATTCATCTACCATTGACCTGGCTTAACCCCTTCAGGAGAAGCTGCAAGACAGGCCCAATCCACTTGAGTTATAGAACCTCAATTGATTAATGAGGACAACTGATAGATGCTGATCAGTCAATCTTTATGATTGGAGCAATGAAAGTCGTTCTATTGCTGTACAACAAAGTCCAACTGGCAAATAAACCGGTAACAAGTATGTGATCGGAGTTGCCCATACCTGATCATTTTCTGACAAAGGTGAACAACTCCTAATACTAGGTGTATCGGCGCCGCGGAGGCTGCATGCGGTGACAAACCATCATTATGGGCATTCATTGGGGCTAACACAAGGTATATTTGTGACGGAGGCTCTGTGGTGAGGCGTTTGGTTACCATCCTGTCACCCACCTCACTCGGCTCCGTCTGGAAGGCTATCCCTGTGTAGTCGAGATAATCATTTGGTAAACTCTCTCTGAAGTCCACATCTTCCTCTGTAGCGTTTGCTAACGCTGCCGGCAGCATCTAAGTAACAACAAGCACATCCCATTATATAACAGTCAACTTGCCCTGTAAAGGACGAGGGAGAAATTTATTCAATAAAATCAGGAAAAATACATGTGGTTCGTTGGTAATATCCAACACTTAATTCATCTTAACAGCGATTCACTTCTAATAAACCTTCAAAGCACAGGATATCACTACGGTGACTTATGCCAGGAAGTAACTATCATGCTTACCAGACTGAAAAGATCGCTCCATGTGTTCTTCTGGTGAGTGGATACAGTGATATGCAGTGAGTGCTCATCAGCTTGTGCCATTGCCTAAATGAAACAGCACAGGATAGCTTAATCAACTGGGCACCTGGAGCAGCATGACCAGATCTTGAGCGCAAGTTCCAGCCATTCTGGACTCATGCTGCCGTTGGTGTTAGCTTTAAATATAATCCCTTGGACTAGAAAAAAGCCTCAGGCTTATGAACTACAGACGAATTTACCATGAATCTCTCCCTCTCTCCCTCTCCCAACGTAGTAATCAAGTCTCTTTGCTGTAACCTTGACATTTGCCTTAACCACCACGCTAAAGCCTATATTCAGTCATGAAATTCTGCTCGTGTGATTTCAGTTGCAGACCGTGACCGAAGGTGAGAGATGTTTTTAAACCACACTTTTCGGTCACGCGTATGTACCTTATGATAAGCGTGATGCGTAGCTTGTCCGGGTGATAAATACCTGATGAATAGCTCCCCTGGGGAAGTACAGTAGATCTCCAGGTTCCAACACACAGTCCAGTACTGGTGGCCCTAGCTCCTTCTCCGTCATATTTGCTGTGTAAGAGAGAAGCAACAAATTTTACATATCTTTGAATATAGACCAGCCACTAAACCAACAAGGAATAAATCAGATTAGGGTTGATCCACAAAGAACTCACCATACCGAGTGAACAAGCCCGCCATCGGGGCACCTGTTAGTTCTAACTCACGTGCTTAATTCTAGAAGTCTTGAATACAATTTCCGGGTCAAGTCCATCAAGGGACCGAAACAAAAAGAAAACCTAAGCTTCCGAAGTGCCTACCAACAAGGAGGTTGCTTATACACTAATGAAATTACCAACATTTATTACCCCAACAACATTTATACCAAACTGTGGTAGTAACAGCAGGAGCTGATTTTACGTTTACACTACAACTGGAGCCGGGAATGTTAACTTACGACTAGATTCTAGAGCCCAGATATCAGCATCTGTTCTTGGGCCATAGACTCTCCAATGCTTCTTACCTTCCAGCTGAAACGCATAGAGAAAGGAGTTACTGATGAGAGATTACAACGTGGTGTCATCATACTAACAAAAAATAGACCGGAGGGCATGGAATGGGGATCAGTGATTATAAATTTCATAGGGAAACTAAAGGTGTAAATTGAACGGAGGATGAACTAGCTCGTAACTACCAGCATGATATTAAATCCAAATGTTACCTAGTCATTCAGAACATATATACTTCTTAAGAGAGCAGACCGGCTTTACATAGGCG
>Ga0224501_10004547_pt1 | contig 10944 bp, 12 predicted proteins | sample SF_Oct11_sed_USG_4_FD_169105 | JGI IMG/M metagenome (GOLD analysis project Ga0224501, IMG submission 169105) | Sediment microbial communities from San Francisco Bay, California, United States - SF_Oct11_sed_USGS_8_1 | ecosystem: Environmental > Aquatic > Marine > Sediment | place: USA...
ATATTCCTAAGCATTCTGAGGCCAGATCCTGGGTGTTCGATGATCTCTTTCTTCGCTTCGATATCTATGTCCCGCTCTAGTTCACGTTTCGAATCTTAGACATTTCATAAGTACTCCACCCTTTGTAAAAGATAAGTCAGGATGAAGAACGCAACCGATCTAGAGAAACGTTTCTGGACGATACTCAACTGCAAAGGATCTAGGATTCACGAAGAATCCAAAAGAATTCTCTTAGAAGACATCAGGTTTGAAGATCTGCGGGAACCGATGGAATACGCATCCAATAGGTACAGAGACCTTCTCAGGCCAACTCTAATGGTTCTTAGTTGCGAAGCGGTCGGTGGGAAAGCTGAAACTGTTGATCCAGTCGCAAAGGCAATGACGCTTCTAGGCATGAGCTTGTACATCTTCGATGATATAGTAGACGGAACCGAATACAGATGCTTTGTACCAACTACGATGGGAAAGTTTGGCGCCGGGAAAACCCTAGTAGTAGGCGGCTTAGTAACAGCTAGAGCATTTACACTTCTCAATAAAGTCGATCTGCCCCCTGCGCAGAGGAGAAGGCTAAGCCAGCTTTTCTGGGGGTTCTTGCGAGGAATGGCTGAGGCCGAAACAGCCAACTTAACACTAAGGAAGAAAAGGGGGATTCATCCTGAAGATAAACTCGCCGTGATGAAATTGCGAACCGTCCAGATCGAAGCCTGCACCAGAGCTGGCGCAATCCTAGGCCTTGGCTCAAATGAGGACATAGGTCATCTCGGAAAATTCGGCAGGCATCTGGGCTTAATCCTCGAGCTAGCTGATGATCTCATAGAGTCACTTAACTTCACATTGGAGTTGAGGGAAAAGATAAGATCGGGTTCTTGGCCGTACTCTCTGGCTTGCGCGGAGAATCGCTCTCAAAGGCTCCGCAGTTTGATTTCATCAATCACAAATGAACGGAAAGATTCAGTATTCATAGGAGAAATAGTTGGGGAGCTGTTTGAGTCGGGGGCAGTAAGTCATATCAGAGATCTTTCGGCGGAGATCGTACGAACAGCAGTGGGGGAGCTATCGAGTTTGAAAGACACCAGTGCTAGGCGCGCGTTGAGATTTATCGCCGAAGTTCAGTCTTCGCTTCTTCCACCGAGTATCTCCTACCATGGGATGGGATACTTCTGCGGCGACGACAATGCAAGGACAAGCGATACGATTGCTCCTACGTAGATTCCAGGAACATCAGCCTTTTTGCAGATTTTGACAAGCAGACCCTCGTCTGATTTTCTGGCTGCTTCCATTACCTCTGCGAAGACATCGCCTTCCATAAGACGCTGCAGATGAGAAGAAACGTCGCAGACCTTCCCTTTAAGATCCTTCAAATTTTTCACCTCCCTAAGGCATACTGACAGAGTCGCATCAGTATCTTCTGATTATCAACACAAAACTTTTATTCAAAACTCAAAGATAGCTAAAAGTTTGAATTGCTTAGGGTTCATCTGACAAAACGCAGCTTTCTAGCTCTTCTTCTAGAATACTCCGTGATTTTTTCGTGGGCTTCCGTTTTTATAGTCGGCATTTCTGATCGACATCCCCACATCGCAACCTGGTCAAGCGCCGCTTTTTCTCTCTGCGTGGCGTTCTCGATATTTCTCGGGATCATTCTTGTGAAAAAGAAGGATACGCGTTCATATGCCTTCCGTGCTTGGTCTCTAATCTCGCCGATAATAACGTTATCCCTGATATTTGCGTCTGATTTATGGTTCTTGATCGCAGTCTGTCTGTTGGGTTGGCTGTATGGAGATCTATTGTTAAAATTCTTTATGACCTTTAGCAGGCTAACAATAATCAGAGAGAGGGGTAGAGCAGCCGGCTTTATCGGCTTCATCTCCATACATGCCATGTTAGTTCTCACTTTAGTAAGCTACTCTTTTGGCTTTGTTGGATCAGTTGTGCTTTGTTCACTCCTAGGTCTATGCACCTTTTTCACTGCCCAGCTACGCACGATAGATCCAACTAGACTGGAAACAAAGCAGACATCTTCTTTCAAGATGGCTCATTGGACCACAAGAGATTTTCTCCTTTACTTGATGCCTTGGCTAATATACAATCTTGTGAATTCAATATCAGGAAATTACGAGACATCCCTATTGATTGACCGTTTTCAGATACCATTTGCCTCAACGCTGGTTCTATCAGATGCTGCATCAAGTATAGGTGCCCTTACGGCAGGATTTGTTGCCGACGTATATGGTCGCAAGAAAGCCCTAGGCATAGGTTTGACTTCCTACGGGATCAGTAACGCTCTTATCGGTCTCATTTTCTCAGGGGTCCAGAATGGCTTCCTAGTATTTATCCTGCTCGCACTAGACGGCTTCAGCTGGGGGATCTTCCTCGTTCTGTACTTCTTCGTAGTCTGGGAGGATCTGTCGAATATCAACAATGTCACTTTTCCTTACGCAGGAATCGTTTCCTATCCCTTGATAATGGGTCTGGCACGATTTCTGGCACAACCCATACAACTTCCCTTATCGAGCCTTGCTCTAGTCAAGTGTGTTCTGATCTTTTCCTCTAACATCTTTCTTGTTGGGGCTCAGGAACTGCTCTATCCTAAGCTGAGGAAGGAAACCGATATTCTAGGCTATTTGGAACAAGTCAAGACTTTGTTCAGGAACATAAGGAAGGCCAGGCCCAAGTAGCCTCGGAAATAATGTAGTCTCCTTGATATGTTTGAGCCCGCAGATCCACATCAGCAGTCTTTCTATTCCGACTGCGAATCCTGAATAGGGATGCGGAACAGACCTTTTTAGGTCAATATGCCACTTGTAGTTCTCTTCATCTATTCCTGCTATTTCCAGTTTGGTGAGTAGTTCTTCGAAATCGTCGATCATTTGTCCACCAGTGGCTATCTCTCCGTAACCTTCTGGAGCAAGTAGATCAGCCACCAGAGCTAATTCTGTTGTTTGTGGGCAGGACTTGAAGAAGAAGGTTTGAGCTCCCATTGGGAAATGACTGATGAAGAATGGTTTGTCAAACTTTCTGGACAAATGTTCTTCTCGCTTGGCATCGATTTCTTGTCCCCAGAATATGCCTATCGCTTCCTCTTGCAGGACTTCGATTGCCTTGCTGTAGCTAGTTCTCGGAAAAGGGGGGTTGATGCTGGACAAATCCCTCTTCAATATATGAAGTTCCTCAGAGGCCTCCTTTGACAGGTATCTGCAGATACTTGTGATCAGCCTTTCCATAACCTTCACTATGTCTTCTAGGGCGAGGGTGGGGGCTAAGCATTCGACACGCCAAAATTCGCTCAGATGTCTTTTGGTTGATGAGCTTTCCGCTCTGAAGGCCGGGGCGATCGTGTAGACTCTTCCTAGACGAGCCATCAAAGCTTCAAGATAGGGATATGCTCCCTGGGCGAGATGGGCCTCGTTTTCGAAATACTGGACTCTGAAACTTGACGAGTCTAATCCTTGAGATACGGGAACCAATATCGGAGTCTGAACTTCAATGAAACCGTGACAATTGAACCAGTTCCTCACAGCCTCAAGTATCTTAGCTCTAACTCTCAAGACAACCTGTGTCCTTTCGCTTTTCGGCGATCCGGATTCGACTTCTTTCATCTACGGAACTCCAACTACCAAGTCTCTTCGACTGCAATTCTCTCTCTTCATGATAAACGATTTATTTCAAGAATTGAATAGTCTAGTCATGGATCTCAAGGGAGAGACAGATTGACAGAGCAGAGAAGAAGGTTTGAGCTACTCATTCTGGATGAACTCAGAAAGATGAATGAGAAGTTGGACCGGATGATCAAGATAGATGAGGAAATCCTGCGGGGATTACTTGAGAATAGGATGCCCGTTGAAGAGCCCATCAAGTTTGAGAAAAATCTAGACGCAATGACCTTGCTTACATTGCCAGATAATCTGAGGAAAACTGCTCTTGTTATGTGTAAGTTGAGCGAGGCGACGGCTCAGGACGTTGCAAGCGAGACTGGGAGGAAAAGAGCAGTGGAAAGCGCCCTACTGAACGAGCTTGCCGCAATGGGATACCTGGCTAAGAAGAGAAAGGGAAGGAAGATATACTTCGTTCTGAGGTAATGAGGTATCATGATGAATGGAGTTGTATCGATTCACTCATCAAGAGGGGGAACAGGGAAAAGCCTAATCGCAGTCAATTTGGCCGCGACATACGCCAAACAGGGCATGAACGTCTCCCTGATCGACTTTGACTTCCGAGCCCCCAGCCTCAATACAGTTTTCGACATATCAAAGATGGAATATTCAGTGAACGACTTCCTAAACGGTCAATGCCCTATTGAAGACGTTCTTATCGACCTAAGCGGGAAATACAGAACAAAGGGCAAGTTCTTCATAGGCGTTGCAGATCCCTCTCTAGAAGCCATTCGAGACATGATAAGCAAGAGCAGAAAATGGGAGATCGAGGCGCTCAAGAAGCTTCTCAACCTAAAATCGGATCTTGATAACCTGAAAATAAACTATGCTATCTATGATACCAGCCCCGGAATCCTATACTCATCTATAAACGCCGTGACGAGCTCCGATCTTTCACTTATCGTGCTAACATTGGACAAGTTAGACATTAAAGGCACTCAAAGGATGATAAGGGACATTTACGATGCTTTCGAGAAGAAGACCCTGATCCTGGTAAACAAAGCCTTCCCCGAGATGACACCGTTAAGCGAGGACGAGAACAAAAGGATGCTTCATCGGATTGAGAGCGAGTTGAAGAAAAAAATCATATGTGAGATACCTTGCTTCTGCGATGTCCTTGCAGCCAGCCGAAATACGATCTTCGCTCTGGAAAAACCAGAGCATGCATTCACCGAAAGCCTAGAAGCCCTGGCTCAGGAATTGACTAAGGCGATGAATACTTAGCGCGCGCAAAAAAACGAAGGGAGTAGTTGGTATCGAATTTGACAGTAGAAATCATCCACAAAATCATGGTCCCAGAGAGACCGTAACATCCATCTAGCGCACGTTAGAAGATGGCGGGTTGAGGCGGCAACTTGAATTCATGATCTCCTTGATCTTGATTCCAGCAATGATTCCAGCCTGATCTTGCGGTTGTTCCTCTTTTCCGCCACCTTTCTAAAGGCATGCGGTATCGTAGCCAGCAATGATTTTGAACGTTCGGCCACATCTAGGTAGAATTTGCCAGCTTTCTCCTCAAGTTCAATCGCCATGTACAAAGCTTCAAGAAGGTTGGTTTCCTGTGTTAGAGCTGTCTGGAATGTGTAATCGTTCATATTCATGCTTTCGAAGGAGAAGCACGCCTCTAGGGCATCCGATATTGTCTCCTGATAGGTTCTTGTTATAAGCTTCTTGTTCCTGTCGCTCTCCTCTGCAAAGAATGGAAATATCTCTTTGCATTTTTCCTCAAATCTCTCAGCAAGAGCCTTGTAGAACCTTGACGATTCGGCTTCGAGCTTTTCAGCGAAGCTGATGACTGCTGAGGCCGTTACGTTTGATTGTCCCGTCTCAGAACCACCTTTGTATGACAACCTTGCTTTCTGTGAAGAAGCGGACTGCTTCTCCGCCTTGCCCGTGAAGGGTTCCGAAGAATGAGTCTTTCATCCCGCTGAATGGGAAGAAAGCCATCGGAGCAGCTATTCCGATGTTTATGCCTATGTTTCCGCATTGAACCCTGTATTGGAACTCTCTGGCCCATTTGCCACTTGATGTGAATATGGATGCTGCGTTGCCGTAGGGATTGCTGTGGATCATCTCCACTGCTTCATCGAATCTTCTTGCCCTCATAATGCTTGCCACAGGTCCGAAGATCTCTTCTCTGCCGATAGTCATGTCTGGTGTGACATCAGTGAAGACTGTTGGGTTGAGGAAACATGTGTGAGGCCAGTCCCCCACAACTTGAATGTCCCTACCGTCGAGCCTCAAATTCGCTCCATCTTCTATGCCTTTCTTAATGAATCCTAGAACTCTCTCTTTTCTGTCCTTGCTTTGGAGAGGCCCGATATGAACTGACTCATCAAGTCCATAGCCAACCCTTATCTTTAAGGCGGCGTCAACAAACGCATCTACGACCCGCTTATAGAATGTATTGTACTCCTGCTCGCTAAGACCTTCGCCGACAACGGCTAGGTTTGCGCCTGATAGGCACCGCTGGCCAGTATTGCCATAGAAAGATGTCATGCAAGCCGCCATCGTTCTCTCTATGTCAGCATCCGGCATAACCAAGAGGAAGTTCTTCGCACCGCACTGAGCGATTACCCTTTTGCCTGTTTCGCCGCATTTCTTGTAGATAATATCTCTTCCCACAGCTGTGGAGCCGACGAAGCATATTCCTTCGATGTCAGGATGCTCCAGCATGCGCGATGCAACAGTTGCTCCGCCGTGAACCACGTTCCATACGCCCGGAGGAAAACCAGCTTCATCAAGCAGCTCAGCCAGCTTCACCTGGCTTACAGGGACATGTGGCGAAGGCTTTATGACAATACAGTTTCCAGTCGCTACTGCGTAAGGCGCGTACCAAAGCGGAACCATGAATGGGAAGTTGAAGGGTGCTATGATGCCGAAGACCCCCAAGGGCTGTCTAATGACGTATTCGTCGATGCCCGCTGCGATATCCTCTAGGTTGTATCCCATCATCAAAGAGGGGATTCCAGCTGGTACCTCAACATTTTCGATTCCACGCCTCGTCTCACCTCTGGACTCGTCAATCGTTTTTCCGTGCTCCATTGTCTGTATTCTGCTCAGCTCCTCAAAGCGTTCCTCCATCAGCTCCTTCAGTCTGAAAAGGCATCTTGCACGAGCAAGAGGAGGGGTTCTCCTCCAATCGGGGAATGCTTCTTTGGCTGCCTCCACTGCTGCATCTACCTCTTCTCTTGTCGAGATGGGAACTCTTGCTATTAACTTGCAGGTAGCTGGATTGACAACGTCTACGAGCTCTCCTTTTGACTCAACCCATTGTCCGCCGATGTAGTTCCTAAGGGTTAGAACCTCTTTTATTGGCTCTTCCAAAATCGTCATGTTTCCTCTCCTAATAACGCGCTAATATTGTCGAGACACAGGATTTCTCAGAAATATTGGGAAGAAAAGATAAAAGTCTAGTGTTGCCAAAGAGGACAGCTAGCTAGCTACTTCCTTTCTAGCAACTTATGTGGTTACATCAGGTTGAAAAATTGCCCTCAAACCATATAGGAAAGACTGTGAGATGACGCCCGAGCCATGTCTTTCACCATCGTAAATCTGTGTATGCAGATGAAGGCCAGGATAGTTCCTTTTACGCAGTATCTCAGTAAGTGCCGAGTAACCAGGCAGGGAATCTTCCAAGCCACCGACCGAAAGGTACAGGTTCACGGGCGGATGGATGGGCTGTGCAGCGTACCGCTCCTCGCAAGCCAGTAGGAATGAGCTGGCATCTGGCCAAGTGCAACTCGCCGCAATATAACGTCGGAACAGACCCGGTTGGGTCAGCATCGTATAGAGCGCGAAGACTCCTCCGCTAGAAAAGCCGTACAGCGCACGGTCATCGGAGGAGGCGCGGTAATCGGTTTCGATCAATGGGAATAACTCTTTTGTAAGGAAGGCAATAAACTGCGGGGTGCGAGAATCAGGAGGGGCGCTCTTGCAACCACGCGGCAGCAGATCCCTCTCGCGTAGTTTGCCGAATTCACCATAGCTTGTTATATTGTTATATCCAATGCCCACGACGATCATCTCGGGGATTTCCTTTTCACCGATGAGCGAAGGAACTAGGCCAGTTGCGACGCCAAACGCATAATCGCCGTCCGTAACATAAAGAACGGGGTAATTTTGGTTGGAGCTGCGATAGCTGAACGGAAGCCAGACTCCGATCTGATATTCTTCTCCAACATTGGTGGAACAGACGATTCTCGCTTCCGTGTTGAATAGACCAAAGCGCGAATAAGAGGATGGGGCCATCACTTTTCCGCCATTCCCGCTACGTGCGCGTCTGGTGCCATTTTGCATAGATACCTTAATAAATATTGCGCGCAGTGCATCATCGTAGGAAAGCAATGACTTCACCAAAAATGTGTCCGTTTACGTTTTCTACCGGTGCTCCGGGCAAGATATCAGGTAGCTAGCTAGCTAACAAGATAAGTGCGCATGGTGGACAGGTACGGAGTGCGCCATCTTGGCCATTGCTAAAAATAAATCACATTAAGTCAACACCGACTCGGAATCCTTTCTTATCTAGCTAGCTGCTTTATGATAGCTACCATTTCCTCATAACGCTTCCGCGCAATGTCCTGTCTCTATCTGCTGGTCTTTGAGGATTCGAGGCATGTCTAGGCTACAAAGGTAAGGTGCAGGCGGGTCATGCATATCAAAGCACAACTGCATTTCGAATGTGGGAATTACGGGACCAAACTTCCTCTTTTTGGAATATCCTCTAAGTCGCCTTCTCCAAGGAGTATCGGTGCAGTATGGCTGTCTGCTCTCTAAGGCGTCACTACAGATATAGGTGATAAACTAATGAATCCCATTAGGAGTGTAGTAAATCTATAGTTGGAGAGAATAATGAAGGAGTGGGATGAAGTTGCGGAGTCTTTCTCTGACTTTGTAAGAGAAGGAAAAGACTACTTTCGAGACGCTCTGAATAATCCTGCTACTTTCAAGTTGATCGGGAACGTAAAAGGCAAGAAGGTTCTTGACCTAGCATGTGGTGAGGGATACAACACTAGGGTTTTGGCTAAGAAGGGAGCTACAGTAGTCGGTGTGGATTTCTCAGAGAAGTTGATAGAATTGGCCAGGCATTTGGAGATAAAAGAGAGGTTGGGGATAACCTACTATGTTGCTGATGCAGCTAACATGGAAAAGATACAAAGCAACCATTTTGATCTAGTAACATGTTTCATGGCTCTCCAAGACGTCGAGCATTATAAACAAGCCATATCCGAGGTTGCTAGAGTCCTAAAGGAAAATGGCAGGTTTATCTTCTCTATACCTCACCCATGCTTCATAGGTCATGTAGTGAAGGATGGGGGGAGCGTCACACGCTGGATGTATGAAGACGGAACAACAGAAAAAAGCTTTGTGATCAGACAGTACTTCGGAATAGGCAAGTATGAAGTTCAATGGGACATGGAGAGAATAGCTAAGCCTTTCAAAACAACGGCGTTTCATAGGACGCTAACCGACTACTTCCTATCATTACATCGGAGTGGTTTGTTGGTTTCAAGACTTGTTGAACCGAGACCTACATTGAAGGCGGTGTCAAAATATCCTTCACTGGCAAAACGCCTTAGAATCCCACAATCCATAGTCATCGAAGCCGTAAAGAAGGAGTTATGACAATTCAGTGAAGCGATAAACCTGTTGTGAGTCTAACAAGACATATATTCAGAATCCCGTTCACCTCTTGTTTATATTTCTGATGGATGCTATGATGCAGTTGATCTGGGACAGGGAAACTTGACTCAAATGCTGATTCGCCGGAAGGACCACGAAACCATTCCGAGGAATTGTTTGGGTGAGTTGAGCTAGACGGTTGACGACCCGGAGTTCGAAGATGCTGGGATACTTGTTTGTGGCTGTAGCGGCGGTCATGTGGGGCGCGAACGGGGTAGTTGTGAACTGGGTTCCCCTCAGCCCATATACTATCGCTTTCTTCAGAGTCTTTTTTGCCAGTCTTTCCCTCCTGCCCCTGTTGCTTTTGACTCAGAGGCGTGAGATGGTGGAGGCTACTAAGGCTTGGAAGAGTTTGCTAGTCTTGGGAGCGTTGCTGAGTCTGGGTTGGGGTTTCCTTTTTCAATCGATGAAACTGATCGCGATCGCTAACGCGGTCTTGCTCAATTATATGGCGCCTGTCTTCGTCGCGTTGCTCGCGCCCTTGTTCCTTAAGGAGAGGATTGAGAAAGTCACCATTCTAGCGTTGGTCATATCCATGGTCGGTATGACGATGATTTCCTATCAGCCCAATTCTTCACCAGACAGCTTGAACCTCTTGGGTGTGATTTATGGCTTGACCGCTGGACTCGCCTACGCTGGCTTCATCATACTATCAAAAAGAACTTTAGGCAGATTCTCCGCACAAGCTGTCGCCGCCTACGCTTACTCAGCAACCGTGGGCTTCCTATCCCCATCTCTAGTAGGTGCGAATGTGATTATGGATCTGGCTTCATGGGCGCTCTTGGCTGTTTTAGGTGTCTGTAACACCGGCTTCGCCGTCACGCTCTACTTGAATGGACTCAGACTGGTCAAGGCTCAGAAGGCTGTTGTCTTCACATATCTAGAGCCGGTCAGCAGCGTGGTCTTCGGCTATCTATTTCTGGCTCAGCAACCAACACTGTGGATGCTCATCGGCGGCTCTCTCATCCTCTTGGCGGGTTATGTTGTAGCCGCCGCAAGATAGTCAATGGGATGGCAGCTGAGGAAAACATGCTTCATAGATGAGCTTGAGTTATTGGATGCACTGCCATAGCTAGCGCTACGCCGTGCCAAATTCCAAAAGTTAACACGAATGTGTCACTGCTTGTTTGGTTTGTGGTCCGTTTTGTGCCTGTGAACCCTTCAGGGGAGTGGCAATTGACAGGAAAAATGTAGTTTAGCAACACGCTAGCGCGCGAAACGCTTTACTGAGGAAAGGTATTCGCCATTTCCTCCTGAGCCCATGCTGCGTTGGCAAAAGGGTCGGGCAAGATGCGATTTAGGAGATTGCTCGTTCAATAGGTACGCCATTCTTGTTTTTGTGGGTTGAGTGAGGCGAAATGATTCTCTGAGATTCAAGCAATTACCTATCGGACTTAAAAGGGGGGACCTCCTCTACGGTTTGATTACCGTGATCCAAAACTCTATCACAGAATTCCTCTCAAGAGGAAAGGAGAGATGAGGCGGGTATGCGTCAAAGTGAAGTCCCACACTGTAGTCTCCCTCTCTTGTATGAAACTGGTATCCCAACTTCTTCATCATCTTGTAGGGATTGTCCCTCCAGAACCGTTCGAAGAATCTGTCGAGAGTC
>Ga0224501_10004549_pt1 | contig 10943 bp, 6 predicted proteins | sample SF_Oct11_sed_USG_4_FD_169105 | JGI IMG/M metagenome (GOLD analysis project Ga0224501, IMG submission 169105) | Sediment microbial communities from San Francisco Bay, California, United States - SF_Oct11_sed_USGS_8_1 | ecosystem: Environmental > Aquatic > Marine > Sediment | place: USA...
AATGAGCTCCTCGCTTTTATCCTAGCTGGTCCAACCGCTCTAAAATTAAGCCTCTGGCTTAGGAGGTCCGTTTAATAGAATGACCGAGTGCTTGAGTGAAAAATAAGCTGCGGTAGCCAATCAGAAGTCGGACCGATTACGAGACTTCAAAGTGAGACTGGCGTGATTTATCTGCTGAATCTGTCACCCTATCAAAGTCTGCTGCATAAACGCCTCATTACAAATATAATGCTGATGCACTACCCGATTACTCAAAACACTGTACAGGTATATAATACTACAGACCCATCTATCAAAGAATGTCTGATAAGGATTCACTTATGAGCCTTTGCAGAGTCACATTAGATGTCACGCACATTTAATGCTGTTGTGAAAACAATATGTATGTATAATGTTGTCATGGAAGCTGGCGGCTTTATTTTAATCATAGAAGAAACATGCATAAATTATGCGGAACAAAGATTTTTTCACCAATGAGTGGCTAGCTTGGAATTAGTACTGGGCGTAGTAGGAGGCTTCTACTCTAATCGATAATGTCCGATTTGCTAAAACCGAACACTGTATCTGTCTATATCTTACCTGACTAGGTCAAGAATCTTATCAGAGGTTACAACCAATTCTGGGCCACCAGATGTCTCCAACAGATTTCCTTTCTCCGCTTGAAGACCAGGCCGGATGCTCACCACCAAAATTATGCCTAGAGAATTCACACATGTAATGAAAGCAGTGTGTGAGTCATTTAACTGGTTAAATATAACATTAGTATGGTTTGATGATCTGTACGCTAGAGGGGAGACAAAATGATGCACGGCATAAATAGTACACCGATTTCCCACAGAGAGGTGACAACTAGATAATCAGACCTAAAGGCACATAATCATCCAAATTGAATGTCACCGGCTTGGGTCTGCCTGCAGCAGTCGGTCGCACGGAATTACAACTCTTGCGGTACACGTGTATGTACTGAAATATCCAATCAGCAAGAGTGCAGTTGACTAGCATAGCCTTATAGAGCTAAACGACAAATATCTGATATTTTTCTGAGTAAACAATGGATCATAGCAGCACCAGTAACATGTCGGTGTGAAGAAATTTTGCTTTGAAAACGCATAGATGTCTTGACCTCAAGCTTAGTTTCCTTGCAGGCCAGGATACACGATAGGAATTGTTTGTGGATTATGATAACCCAATGTATTACTAGTCATGCAGAGCTTTATAGTGTTCGTTTCAGGTGTCAATATCAGGTATGAGGACAAGTGATAACAGAGTGATAAAATTGGGGAGTGACCCTTGATTTCAAACAGCGTCTGATAACTGATAGAAATGTAGAGAAAATAAATTTATAAGGCAGTTTGGCACTCCACTGTTATCGGTTTAGAGAAGGGGTGTGACCAAAACTAGGTGATACAGGCTTTAGATAGAAATATAGAAATAGATAAATAGGTATTGCAAAATACACACAAGCTGACAGTTACCTGCAGGATAACTCAACTCAAAACAAAACCTATGCTATACTCTGAGTGCACACAGTTTGATAAAAAACATGCTCGCTTAATGACTTTAGTCACAATACCTCAGCTAGAAACGTGCATGCCTATACAGGTCTTAGTTATCACGTAGGTTCATACAGAAACATAAAGCTGGGTGACTTCAATATTAAAGGCAAGTAAAGAGTGACAACTTTTTCAGGTCATATATAGAAAAGAGCTCTGCCGATTTTTGTAGCGCAGTGCTTCGCGCTCGGTCGGCAATAACTCTGGTATAGAAGAGTTGGCCCTGAGCACAGTCAACTTCCACTATGCCAGCCCTCCCGAGGCTTCTGTAGCTTTTCAAGAAGTTATATCATGGTAGGGATAACCGAAAATCCCAGTGTTAAAGTCAAAGTAAAGTCATCAAGTGAACTTATGTCACTGGCTAGCTAAGTGGTATATCACATCTATTCTAGCTCTTACCACTCCAACAACCTCTGGTTTAGAAGGTCTGTTAAATGGGATGGCCAAATGCCAAAATAGAATTTTAAATGGTCTGCTGTAACCGGCGGCGCATACCATTATATGTAGGAAGTAAGTGAATTGTACCGCGAGCGCCTTACCCAAAATCACAGAAAGCAGTGTAGTAGTCATGTAGTAGAGAACAGCTCTGCCACCCATTTTTCCACTCGAGGAAACATCAAGATTAGCTAATCCAGCTATAAGGCTTGAGATTATCAAAGGCAAGATCATCATCTTCAACATTCTCATAAGCAGTTGTCCGGGGAACCCCAAGTACATCACCTGAAATCAATACATTTATATGTTAAAATACAAAATCCGAAATACACTCTATCACACTTCTTTCATATTCTGATCGATCTCAGGGGTTTGCAAAAATTTACCTACTGAGTTTTTGACTCAGCGTTTCCCAGAATGCGTCGTTAGGAGACTTTCTGCTTGTAAAGAAGGAAACTCAACGGGTGGGCATCGTTTGTTTAACGTCGGGAGCTGAAACCGGCGAGGATGTCGCAAGAGACACAAAGTTTTTGCCCAAACTGGCAATTGAATCAGCGACATCGGACCCAAGGCTATTCACTAGCCTATCGCTTCACATACTAATCACATAATGACTGGTTCGTTGTTGTTATTATGTTATTAGTGTTGTTGTTGTCATTGCTGTTGTTGTGGCTGTTTTAGTTATTTTACCTGTTGTCATTGGAACTGGAATAAGCGGTGTGTACTCACTTGCTTTGCATTGAGTTCAGGATCAACGCCTCTGAGCAAGAGTCCAATCATAATACCAATTCCCATAAAAATAATCAGTATGACCAACAACACATTATCAGAGTGCTTCTTGAGAAAAGTCCATGTCTTGGAGAAACACGCTGGCGTTTTACAAGACACCATTGTGAAGCTGCCTTCTCTGAATCTCTGAAATCAAAATATACCAAATACCACAAGCAGTAAATTATGTGCAGTATTCAGTCGAGACAGTGACACTGGCCGAGAGTATGCATCGCCGACTCATGTTCAATCAGCCCTAACAGTAGTACTTTTTTTATAATTTATACAATCAATCACAGAGCCTCTGAATCATTGCGGAATATTTTAATCAGGGAACAACTAACTTCAGTAGGTTTTCTATGTGTTGCAATAAAATGGGAGGTATCTGATCATCATGAATTGCGTACGGAATAGTTGTAGGGAACTGACTTAAATTGGGGCATAACATGGATCACGTATACGTAATAGAACACTTTCTAGCCAAGCTAACCAGCCAGCTATTCAAGGAGAGTTTGCAAACAACTGCACCAGGGTTTCAACTTTTCCAATGAGTTCAATCATCCATTCCTTTGGCATAGGAATCAGCGATAAGCCAAACATGTCAATTGCTTCCGGTCAATTGCTTTAAAGATGAGGTCTCACGGCGGCCTGGGGTAGAAACTGACATCACAACCCGCGCTATTTATAACGAGTCAACGTGTACTTTGCGCTTTTTATCACCGTTTCCATTTGACGCCGAAAGTGGGTCACCGGATACCTGGACCGCCTTGTTGGGAAAGCGACCTAGCTCAGTCAGGAGGAGCATAAAGTTATAGTTATATACAATATATCAATTCCTGCCATGACGGATTCAGATTCTTGGGACGATGAGCCCACAATATCAGTGACCGAGCATGATGCACTTGACGCACTGAACAAGGACAAAGTCGCTATTCTTAAAAGTCGAACAGCGAACGAGACTGGTGTGCATGTGGAAAATGGGGCTCACCTGAGGGCTTTATGTCCCCGTGATATACTCTCAATACCGATTTTTAATCAATCAGTGCTCACAAACTTGATTGTTTTTGTCCGATTTTCTTTGTGAATCATGTGAGAAACATCATTTTGCACAATAATATGAAGTGTACATTCGAACTTTATTGAAATAGAGAAAAACATCGCGGAAAACATCAAAACTTGCCTAGAGGCTATAGGGACGACTCCCGGCATCACATTTCAATCAAAACAAAACAGCCCTGCACTCGGTCGTGACGTCACTCGGCTCGCCTCAGCCTCAGCCTATTCTAGGTAACCGAGTATGCTCTATCAGCTCCTACACGCGATAAGGGGCGTGCTGAAAGTTGACATTGCAGTACTGAAAGGGGTTCCTCTAAGTGGGCCTGACTAGTGAAGTCAAAGTAGGACTTTAGATTTTGTGTATCACACTCATTAATAGACATGCGTAATAATAGACATATTTATATGTCTGTTTTCATGCCTTCAACCCGGTGATATCCCATTACAGCTTCCTGCCCTGAGTGTTCTTGTAGCTAGGTACACCATTTTCCTTTGCATTCAGCAGATGCCAGATGTCACCCCAGATCATGGCATTGGATCAAAGATTCACTGGCTCTAAATTAACTTGGTTAGTAAAATTTCCTATTGTTTATTGACTGGAGAAGAGTAGCCGACCTCTGGGGTGATGTGTCAACAAATGAGAGACCCCAACTAGGAGTCTTGGAAGGCCGATAAAGGAGAAATTATCTCAATACCGTGCCATGCCATCATGACATACAGATCACAAGAAACCTACCTTTGGCAGTATACCTCATAATCACACATGTATGGAAAGGACATTGTGGCTATTCTACTTTATTTTACATGCAATACGTAATGCACTATACGCCTGGCTTGAAATAGCCGAGTCTGATCAAAATGAGGGAAATGGACAGACGATTGGCAACATTCCAATTATTGATAAGATCTGATCATGCAGCAAATGATAGCAAGAAACTGAACACCACTGGTTACTTGGACAAGATCCCATCGGTCATTGCCATATAACTAAACATGTCACCACCACTCCTGAACTAGTGAACCAAGCCAACAAGTGTCGGGATGCAAAAATTGCCTCCCAATATGGGAATCTGTGCGTGATTGTTTTACCCTAAACCTTGGACCAAATATTTTGTGTAAACTCATTTAGATCCATGTCATGTCTCTGTAATATTTTTTTGGTTTTATTTGGCATGTCCCTAGCCATGCGTTGTACAGTCCACATTCTGCAATAACTGCTATATTTTAGTATACCCATACACTCACTCAGTAGCTGTCTAGTTAGAAGTGTTATGAGTGTAGACTAGTGAGTGGTCTTACCTCAAAAGCTGGTTTATCAACACTAAGAGATGCGTCTAAAGAGTATCCTATACAATTACCATGCCTGCGTCTCAGTGACATACTGGTAACTGGACATCACTGGGCAAGGCTTGAGGATCAACCTAGTCTACTGCATATTTGTTTTCGTTACAAATGATTATTTAATGGTTGCACAATAAAGCCAGTATTATAAACATTGGGCCAGCGTGACAGGCCTGACAGTGACTGAACTAGAGTTAACTCTAAACTATCCAGGTGTCCAGTCAATCAGAAACAATCTCTCTGGTCAATAGCTGAGCAGCAATGGTAAATATAAAGTTACGCATTAATACCAATACAAGGTCGGGATATGGCCTAAAACTTGGCTCAAGTGTGTTGAAAATATTCACCTAGTATAGACTTGTGTCATGCCCATGTAAGTACTCTATAACACAATCTACTTACCTGTATATGGGGTAATAGACCGGTGTGTTCCCTCAATCTTAGCTATCAAACAGTAAGTGACTGGCCCCTATTAACGATGCAATTCTGTATATGATAACTCAATTAACTAATAAGTAATGACTTCTTTGCCCATGCTCCCATTGGGGCACTATATATGATTTCTTACCCAGAGGTTTAAGCTAATGGGTTATTTGCTTGTATAACATCTGACACTACTGTTGATGTCTAAGGTTCATAGCTTTTTAATTCATAAAATATTGTGCGAGTTTAGTTCCGGAAATTGGTTCACTCGTAAGCACTGATATTAAAGGATCCTGAAACCCAAATTGGAATAGCGTGATAGAGCGCTCAGCTTAATATGGAAAGATCCTGAGTTCAAATTCTAGTCATCCTGAGTACCCATGAGGTTCTAGTATAATTCCTATAGCTCCTACCGCTCCAACAAGCCCCAGGCTTAGGAGGTTCATTAAATAAGATGGCAAAGTGCCCAAGTAGAACAGTAAAATAAACATTAAGATTGGGATGTCACAATGTTGCTAAAGTATGACAAAAAAAGTTCTTTGAGTATACTAGTTGACACGGTGACATGGGCCAATGGCTTGATGACACCCAACAAGGAGCAAGGAAAACATATATTGTTATTCAACTATTGAAAGTTACCAATAAGTCAGTATGGAAAGATTTGAATGGCCATGAATGAGTATGGAAAAAGTAATCAAACAAATAAAATAAAAACGGGATACGGCAGAACGGAGTAAAGAATCGGTTCATTTTCTTTACCCTTATTTACTTTAGGTGAGAAGCAGATAATGCATGAAGAATTTAATTGAGCCGATTCGACTTTTTAGAAACATGAGTATAGAAATATGAAGGAAAATATTCTCAGTTGAAAGCCATCCAATGGTAAACGATGGAGTCAAAGTTCAAACCTCCTTACACCAACTCACCTCCTCGAACAAACCTTATCTCAGAAATAGAAGGTCAGAATGGCTTCGATGTAAAGGCACATGGGAACTATCTTAATCTAGTGTCCTTCACTAAGTGGCTAATGGGTACCAATAAAAATGGTCAGCTCCCTTCTATGTTAGATAAGAACAAATAGTGGGCAATCGCTAGATATACTTGGACTTTGTCGGAACAAAAATGCCAGGTTGGTCATAAAGGCCTCCTCAGACTGGTTACCGAGTAGTACCAAAGTGTTTCGCAGATCTACTTTAAATCAAAATGTATAGATGTACACCTTTATACTTTTTGCTTTGGAGTAGATCTGTGAAACACTCTGGTACTACTCGGTAACCAGTCTGAGGAGGCCTTTGTGACAGATCTAGCATTTTAGTTTTGACCGGGTCCAAGTATATCTAGCGATCGGACTGATTGACTTCAACATACAAGTAGAGTACTGTTTCATACTAAGCCTGTGTGTGATGTTGGAATACGAAGAGAATAGTTGGAGAGTTAAAAGAGTTTCAAGAGCAAGCTTCTGTAGCAGGAAGAAAAAATACATGTAGTTACATAAAACTTGCATGAGTTTCGGCTCTAAAATATCATCACAATTGACATAATCTAAGTCGTGTTTGCCCCAGTGACAAACTCTTTATTTTGTTTTCTATGTGTAACATTCAGGGTTGAGTTGGTTTAAATGGAAGAGCGGTCAATTCGACTGTGTAAGTATAAGCATGAACCAGACCTGTTTTAGAGCTATCCTTCAAGCTATGTGTCCTATGTGGAGTGTTGAGATGAGTGCCCGACTTTATTATGCCTGGGTGATTTCTAAAGCGCTGAACCATGTATAAATTTCTTTATCACGCTAGCTACTGAACTGTTTGCCCAGAGTAACCCTGTACTCATGCATACTTGGGAGTGTAAAAGGGGGTGTGGCCAAGTATCATGAGCTCAAGGGCTGTAGTGTTGTCATATTGCAGTTAGTGTATGGCATTGAGTGCTTGAACTCTAACCTCTTTAGCAGGGACACTACAGGTCATAGTAGAGACAGATCTCTGGGGCTGAGCAATGCTGAAGTTAGGAGCTTACTGCGAATGAGTAGTCCAATTTCATGGTACCGGGTAGTTTGATAGTCTGGTTTAATAAATATGAGCCACACCTTCAGTCTTCATGCATAGCAGGTATTCAGTCTATACAATAAATACCTTTCGGTGTGCATAACTTTATTCTTTTAGCATCAAATTCCACTATAAGATATCAAAGACATAGGAAACCGAAAACAGATTTGCACTGCGGGTTATTCAATCTCTATATTATCAGCATATATACTAAAAAGTGGGAATTTAGAATAACGAAATATGAAAGATCCTGATGAAGTCATTAGTGGTTAAGAGTTCAATCAAACTGCTGCAATTCAGCTATGTCTAGCTAATGAAGCTAGATCTAGAACGCAAACTGCCATGCTGTATGAGTTTATATCGAATGAACATCATTATTCAACGGCCTTATAACACTCTGGCCAATAGAGCGCACACACAGAACTGCTGAACATGCACAGAAGCCGGTAACAAAGGGCACACCTCCAAGCAGATCACTGTCTTTCTACTTTTGTGTTAGGGTGGGCGCCAAACTATGTAAAAACATCAATCGAACCAGTTGCAAGGCAGGGTTGGTATAAATGCGTTCAGTGCACATAGATGTTTATTATGGCATCATAGAGACCATTGAGAGGTTTTACCCAAAATAAACTATATGCGACACAGCGCTCAAAATTAGGGGGCTATTAAAGCATTTAAAGATTATAAATTGATCAGTGCAGCGAAACCTTTGGGTAACAACTACTTTTTTGTCACCGAATCAAGCACAACGCCATCATCCACACAGTCTTTTAAGTCACTGGTTTCCAGTAACATACACACACACACTGGTGTACCTGGTGTTGGCACACCCAAAGCCTGTGTTCAAAGAAAATCCACCTACACTTTTGCTAAACGGAATGCAGAAAGACAACAGAAGGGCTGGCTAGCAACCCGCAGATATTCTCAATACTTCCTGGTTGAAATTGGTTAGAGAGGTAAAAGGGAAAGACGGGCGAGTCCTTCTATGCCAGGCAGATACAAATATAGCAGCCAGCTACAAGTGTACAAATACGTACAGCGTTACAAAAACAAGTTAGCTGATACTACTATTAGATTTTTATAGATCCAGCTACATTAATTGCTTTGAATGGACTTAGATAACGTGGTGATCCACTTTATATCCAAGAGGAGATGACTCCGTGTTTTCTGCGCTGGTAAGTATGGCGGGTACTGTCAGACAGGCAATAACGCACCTGTAAGAGCGATATAAAACTTTGTGAGTTATCTATTGAGTCCTTTTGACTCAGGAGTATAGCATCTATCATTATGTTATACAGCAGGAGATAATGAAGGGTACAGTTCGGCAAAATGGAGGGGGCACGAATTTTCCCCCATAAAGCATTTTGTTGATAAAAATTTCATGTCTCCATGACAACAGCTGTGGGCAGTGGTGAAGAAATTGGCCTACTGAGTCTATTTAACTCTGTGTTTCCCTGTGTGATTCATCTATGCATCTACCAATATGTTATACAGCAGGAGATAATGAAGGGTACAGTTAGGCAAAATGGAGGGGGCACGAGTTTCCCCCATAAAGCATTTTGTTGATAATAATTTCATGTCTCCATGACAACAGCTGTGGGCAGTGGTGAAGAAATTGGCCTACTGAGTCTATTTAACTCTGTGTTTCCCTGTGTAATTCATTAGGAGACTTTCTGGTTACACTTGTATGCCCCATAGAGAAGGTAACTCTATGGGTGGACCTCCTTTATTTAATGTCGTGATCCAAAACTGATCAGGGGTTTTGCGAAAGACAAAGTTTTTGTCTGAACTGGGAATCGAACCAGTAAGTTACCTCAGGTCGAAGGCGCGGTACAGTACCCACTGAACCATGGTTTCACCCTTCACATGGTTTGTACAGGAAATATCAACCATAGGGGAGCTTTGCATTGCATAGCTTTCCTGCCCACAAGGAAGCTGATCGAGGTAAGCCTTTCATTAATCTCGGGTTAAATTTCACATCCTTAGTGAGACAAGTGTGTATAATTATGCATAACAGGTAGAAATGAAAGCAATAGAGATAAGTATAGCAAATATTAGACTAAGGTTTAGGCAAGCCTTCAACATACCAAATAAGAGTTAAGACGGGTACAGCATCAAACAAAATCTGAGACACTCCCACTGTTAGCACCTGTACAAAAAGAAACTGTTTGCATGAGCGATTACGAGTCAACTAAATCCTGGTGTTGCATAATCTTGGCCATTTTCATATCCGTGGCAAAGCTTAACATCAGACTTAGTGGGATGATAACTTGGTTAGACTTTAGCCTTCCTCCTCACTCTCCATAGGTTGTGTGGTGTCATTGACGGGAGATTGAGCCATTTTCTGCCACGCTGGCTCAGGACGGGTTGGCAAAGTGTGATCAGCCAGGGAAAAATCCCTTGAAATGCTCCACCGTGGCTGGGAATTGAAACCGGGCCACGGGGAGGACAGACAGTGAGCTATCGCACTGAGCTATCATAGTGATCAATATAACCACCATGAATTAAAATGAATGACTAACTTGAGTCCATGCTTGAGGTTAGTGAATTTGGTAAAACATTTATGTCAATATAATGTAATGAATGTACTGTACTGTAATATAATATAATATAATATAATATAATATAATATAATATAATATAATATAATATAATATAATATAATATAATATAATATAATATAATATAATATAACATAATATAATATAATATAATATAATCTAATATAATCTAATATAATATAATCTAATATAATATAATCTAATATAATATAATATAATCTAATATAATGTAATATACACACATTTTCAGTGGCATTATATGCCATCTCAGTTCAGTCCAAGTATTCATACATTTTAGAGAGGTTGCTGAGTTGAGTACCCGCTACTGAATCAGAATTTTTTTGGTTTCGCCCACCATTAAATGTAATGTAGTGATTCGCTCAGTCGCTGACTGGGTGAAAACAAGATTCATTTTGGATCGGTATTGGTACTGATATAGTGCACATGCGGGTCGCGAATATGTGAATATGTATATTACGTTAGTTCAGAACTGGTAAGCACGGACGAACATAACTCATCTGCCTTTGTGCCATTTACGGGCGCGGAAAGACAACTCCACAACCTCTCTCATATACCATATGTATAGTGGTTCCAACAGGTGTTGGTATGCTGCTGTTTGCTGAACTGCTATCATCACAACAGTGCTATGGGCACACTTACATAACTACTGTGGAATCTGATAACTATAAAAAGAAATTCAAGGAAATCTCCATTGCTCAGAACTGTTTTAGCGTTTAGGATAAGAAATTAAATTATTCTCTCATTTT
>Ga0224501_10004550_pt1 | contig 10942 bp, 6 predicted proteins | sample SF_Oct11_sed_USG_4_FD_169105 | JGI IMG/M metagenome (GOLD analysis project Ga0224501, IMG submission 169105) | Sediment microbial communities from San Francisco Bay, California, United States - SF_Oct11_sed_USGS_8_1 | ecosystem: Environmental > Aquatic > Marine > Sediment | place: USA...
CTCACAGTCACACACACACTGACACAGTACACCAAGAGGCTAGTAGTTACCGGGTCAGTGAAGGGTAGTAGTAGTATTAGTAAGAAATTATGGTTTCGAGAGTACGGGTATATCATACATGGTTTAGAAGGTAGTTGGGGTACAGGGTACGGTGTATTTAGTTTCTCACTACCTGGGCAGTGAAATGGATCGGTAATACAAAGAAATATGACACAGCATTATTTTGCATTTCATTTTCCTACTCCTAGGTGTCCAGTCCAGGTCCTCATATTACAACAAGTTGAAGCAATGTACTAAAATTTTAGCCTGGTCCTGGTTTCCATATACATACTGTACAGACTGCTGTCCGTGAAAATAGCCAATGGCCAAAAGGGTTCTGTGCTGTCATTTGAAGATATCACCTTGCCAGCTTCCGGGCTTCTAATCTTTGTGTGGGCCAGTGGGTAGAATACTTTTATCGTGATTTCTGCACACATGGGCCATGTGCCCTGTTGGCATCAAAGTCTGCTGGCTAAGTATCAGCATGGTCGGGAAAACTCTCAGAGTTGGAAACAGCTCGGTACTCGTTGCTGTTGCTCGTTCACTTTTGTGGAATGAAAATGATAACAATTAGCTCATGAAGATTCAGTATCGAAATCAGAATCAGTTAAATCAGGATACATTTTATCAATAATTGGCTCACATGCCTCCAATGGTTATGAAGTCTGTTGGTACCCTACTAAAACAGCTAGCTACTAGTAGCCATGAACCTTCAATCACACCCCGGTTTTTGCGAGTTTAGTCAATTAAATCGCCTTGACCTCAATATTGAGTGGTGTAAAACAGTGCAATTGATTAACTTTGTGCATCCTAATAAGCGTAAGTGTATGCAAAAGCTGCTTTTTTACGCTTCCAAATAGTTGAAATAAAATTCACCCAATGACATTTCTGTTTATTTTTCACTTGGTAAGTCTGGCGTTTCCATGCCACATCCCCTGTAGATGTATTAGGTATCAGGAATAGATTTGTTCCTTTCTCTGAGAGTATCAGATATTTGTAACTGAAACACACAAAAAACTGTCACTGTCAGTGTATCGATATCGGAATATTCGATACAAAAAAAAGAACTTTTCCAGCCTAAGCACTAACTTTTGTAAGTGTGAAGGTGAATCAACGCTGCTGCGCAGATCACGGAACAAGATGGAATGACTGCCTTTGCCAGCCAGAAGAATTAGCTAGTTGGGGGGCAACCGCGTCATCATGATAGGGGTATAGGGGTATTACAGCGTATACAAAACAGACTCGCTTTTGCAGATCTGTGAAATCCACAAATGCCCCTTTAGGCATAGAAGTCTATATACCAAATGGAAGCTAAACCACTCAGGTTTATCACAAAAGAATCAGTTTTTGAATATCTAGCTTTTCCTTTGCTCAATATCTCGTTGAATGGAATAGTCTGTGTGTATTGGTATAAGGCACCCGATGCTCTTAGTTCCCCTAAATAGTAGTGGTTTTGGTCGTTTTAATCGATTAAATGGCCTTCTGAGTACATTGTGCTGGACATACAGCTATGTAGTCACCTTGGGAGATTACACTGTAATGCCCACAGATTCATGGGTGACCAAGTGGCAGACCGACTAGCTACTATGCAATGTCTGCAAACCTAGTTCATGACCTGCTCTCCCATCAGAGATCAAACAGCAAGGTTGTGTGCTTTATGCCCATAACCAGTCTGCAACAAATAGAATGACGAGTGATATATCCAGTCATTTCTTATACCGCTGATTCCTGGGCTCTAGCAGAAGAGTGTCTGAATTCATTGCTCAGTTTTTATTGAAGCGGAATATTTGTCATTCATACATGTCTAAATGTAAGATGGCTTGGAACTGCTAAGGAGGTGGATAATTATTACCAAGCACAGTTATAACACAGTTGTGACTAATGGTAAAAGATCTCAAGGTGGCGTGGCCTGGTCCATTCGTTAGCAGTTACAATAGTTGCGGTGCCTTGGTTATTGAATATTATGCATCGAAAGGCATGCATGATCTATCTGATGGTTATATCCAACCTAGTGCATACTAACAGTGTATAGATCAGCAATAAAGTACTAGAGACTGTACCAACTTTTCAAGTGCTTGGCATGGTCAATTGCCAAAAACGTTGAACAACTCAACACAAAATGCACCCGATGTGTTTATGCTATCAAGCCATTGGCAAAAACTGGAGTTTTTCAAGATGGGTTATACTACGCTTATATAAAATCTGTATTTTACCCAATTTTTTCATAATTTTCTATTAGTTGCTTTTTACAGTTGTGAAACATTATAGCAGGTTCACATGACCGCAGCAGTTAGCGGCAAGCGGCACAGACAATGACACAGCTGGGGTGTTTACACGAGCGGTTGAAGTCCGCTTGCCGCTTGTGTGGAGCTGAAAATTGGTGTCAAATTCCACTGCATTACGGCAGTTTTGTCGCTGAGAGCTGATGCTGCATGCACTACTTTCTCAAGTGGTAGGAAGACTTCTGCTTCCGGTATAGGCCAAGTGCAAACTCAGTAGAGCGGCAACTTTAAATCTGCGTTGCCATTGGCCATCACCCGCTTGTCTGTGAAAAACATAGTCTATTTTAAATAGAGCATGCAACTTCGGCTCTCTTGTCGCGGAACCGCTGGAATTTGACACCCATTTTCAGCAGTTTTTAAATGGCAACTGCTCCTGTAAACTCCACTTTACATTACATGTACATTACATCCAATGGCTAGTTACTGTAGGTACATGTCATGAACTAGGACTGAGGAAATTGGTTGTTGGCCACAAATGAACCTGTTGGCATTACAATGTGATCTCCCAACATGACTCAAAAGCAGTATATCCGGCTTAATGTACTCCGAAGGCCATTTATTCAATCAAAAAAGAGCAAAGTCACTACTATTTATAGGAAGTAAGAGCATTGGGTGCCTTATACGAATGCACACAGTGGGGCTTTGAGCAAGGGAAAAATTAGATATTCAAACCTGACTATTTCATCTGAAAACTGAGTTGTTTAGGTTCAATTTGTTTACAGGCTTCAATGCCTAAAGGGGTATTTATGGATGTTTGGGATCTTCAATGGCTAATCTGGGAACTTTAACCTCTATACCCCTATCAAGATGGCTCTGGCTTTGCCCACCTGGCATCACGCTAGCGCACTGGCCCGAGCCGTTGTGGCCATTCCATCTTGTTCCGTAGCTCGGATACTTCACTTGGGTTCTCACCAATAACAGCGTTGCTTCATCGCAGCAGTGTCACTAAAATTATGAGGCTGATTTATCCGGTATTGGGGAACCACACGATTGATTGCTACTAGGGCTTTAGTGAAGGGGGACTCCCCCTCGGTTCCCTCTAAACTAAATGCAATGCAAATGTAAAGTGAGTGTTATAAGTGAATTATCAACACTGATTATTCCAAAGATCCGAAGACTATGGATAAAAATTTTTACATGGATAACATCACTAAGCCAGCCCAAGGCCGGTTCCGAGATGTACATAGAGCACCCAATAGATAGGTTACTCCATGGGTGAGCCTCCTTTATGTGACATAGCAATCCAATCCGTCGTGGCGAAATGCGCCTAGTCTTGGAATTAAAACTTCTTGCGCCAAGCCCAGGGCATTATGGTGTCACCCCCTAAAATGATCGACGTTTGTAGGTTGAAGTAGATGCAAAGCTCCAAAGGGCGTTGGCCGGTGGGACTACAAAAGCCAACGTTGAAGAAGAAATCCTTGGTGATCTTGAACAAAGTGGTGAGTCATGTGCCCTACTGTCTTACATGCAGCTATATAGACTTGGTTAAGGTGACTGATCACACTCTGCCAACCCGTCCTGAGCCAGCGTGGGAAAAAATGGCTCAATCTCCCCCAATGGCACCACACAACCTGTGGAAATCGAGGAGGAAGGCCGAAGTCCAACCATGGACAGACAATGGGTGAGATTAAAAAGTACGATAGCCTTTAAACTGTATCAGAGGTCAGACCGGGTTCACCTTATGCAGTCGTTAAAAACACAGCAGGGTACTAGTTAAACTCTTTTACTCCCTGTCCGAAAAGTTGTGGACTTAGCAAACTAGCGATGTTTTTTCTATCACTTGCGGGCAGGCATTCACGGTGCCCTGCCCGATGCCCAAGGAGATTAGATTCCTGTGGTCACTTGTTGGTCAGTTTATCACCCCTTCGAAGGAAACATAACGTAATGTAGTTAGTTTCTGAGAAGGGGTCTAGTTCTACAGGGGTGCCAAAACCAGCCCATGCTAAAGCCTTTCGCAAGACGTACCTGGCTACAGCGGCGCGTGCCCCAATGTCCGATGTGCGGAGTGGCTGGGAAAACGGATTACGCTACACCTGGGGCTGCACGCGAGCGGGTAGATCCCGCGCATCGCGGCATTAAGTTGGTGCCGTTAGTGCCTGCTTGCTTGAAGTAGGTCCAACACCGGTGTGGGCCAGTCAGCGGTTGTTGCGAAGTTCGCGTAAAAAATTCTTTGCGAGTGCTGAATTTGCAAATTCAGCCAGCGGCCTTCTCCGCTAGAGGTCGTTGATAGCTGTAGGAACGCAGCACCGTTGCTACTGACAGCCGGTGGTAACAACAGTCCTGGGATTACCGGGCAGTATCTGCCAAACGTGGCTCTGTTTACACTTGTTTTGACAGTCCTGGAGGTGTGCTGCCGCTCTAGACCCATTCTCAGCGCTTGTATACAACCTTAGAAATGTGTCAGTGGTTATGAGATGTCCCAAATATTGAGACACTCTCTGTAAAGCCAGGTAGAAAATGATCAACTTTGAGTGCCTGGCCATTGACTAGTCATCAAACTTGCGATATTATGCGCCATATAAATGGCCGATTAGGCTCCGCCTTTTCGCAAAACATTTTTCAGATGGTGCCAATTTTTCCATCTTTAGCACGGATTTAAGGGCACTTTTGCTGTGCCTATTACACTGTAATTTGACTCAGGTAGGTTTGGAGACATGCTGATTCTGATCAGTTAAAAAAATTTGCCTCATTATCCAACCTTTAAATAAAGGAGGCCCATTCATAGAGTACAGATTCGGGGCAAACCACACATTCATACCGTGTTCTGGATGTGGTTAGTGATATTGCGTCTGCATACCTCTCATGTTACGATTCTGCAGCTGGGTAGGTTTTGAGACAGACTGATTCTGATCAGCCAAAAAAATTTGCCTCGTCATCAAACCTTTAACAAAGCGAGTATGGACACCGTCGAATGATGGCTGACAACGCAATGAATATTTGAAAATATCTCTCAATCATGTAATGCGTGTCGAACAACTACGGGATGTTAGTGAAAAAGTTTAACCAACATGCTCGCTGTGAAAGTTCAAAACGATTAACCGATTAAAATCATGAGAATGCATTTGGTGTATGGAATGGATTTCGACCATGGTTCGATCTGCATGGAACCATACATTTTTCGCGGTCGTACATTCATTACAAGATCTAGTCGAACTGGCCAGGCAATCGTCCAACTCTGTACGAACTCTGTACTTACCAGCAGGCTTCTCAAACTTCAGATTAAGCCATTGATATGTCAGCGATGCTGGCTTGTTTTCCCTCAGAGCCGCTGTTATAGTGGCTTCCTTTTCATCCCACTCTGATAAAACCTCAGCGGTGTGTCTCTTGGTCAGTGCACGGCAGTCAGCAATCTGGCGCTCGAGACGCTTAGTTTTGTACTGACATTCGTCGACGTGGGTGGAAATCTTTTCAGACAATTGAGTGAATCAAGTTGATATTTCAGCCTTTATGCTGTTTGTTTTAGCTGTCAACAGTGTCACCTACAGATAACGGAGAGCTTGTGTATGATTACGCCTCGTATTGGATCAATTGACACAATTATGCGATGCGGTAGTTTCACCGCATGTCTTTTGATTAGTTCAGAGCAAAGCGAAAACACTTTCGTTCAGAGACTAGATCTATTTAGACAAAAGCTGGGAGTACAAAACCTGGAGAGTTTTGGTCATGAGCTGGAGCTAACAATCCCAGATCACCAAGAACAGATGAAGTGAATAACAGCGGGAGTATTTGTCGTATGCGTATTAAAACGCATGATCAAAGCATAGCTGACTAACTAGTAACTGTAACTGTAAATGTAGGCGTAGCTCATAAACTATCACTCAGTAGGAGCATGAATTCACTCAGTCAGTATGAGTATCACTCAAGAGTCACTGTCAGTCATCACTCATCAGTCATTCGGTGACTGACACTGACAGTCGCCGTGACTGACTCACAGAGTGAGTGACTCACTCAGTCACTAGCCAGTGATTCACACCATTCTTGGGCAGTGTTCGGTAATGGGATGAGTTCGAAGGTGAAAACACTGCTTTTACTTTTACTTATTGACATTTAATGTTTATAATATCCGGGTTGTAGATGTACCTCAAGTGTTATACTCCAGTTCGAATGCCAATCACAGATAGGTAAAGCCATCTGGTGATATTTCACTCCAATCGCAACGCAATCTTTATCCCGTATCTGGAGCAGAAGATCTTCATCGTTCTTGGCTAGTGCTGCTTCCGTGAGTTTGCCTAACCAAAACGCAAAGACCCGTGACACGTGGAGCTCAATCGCAACTCATCATGTCCTCAGGGCTAATCCGAGTTAAACCATTCTCAAAATTGTGTTGTTGAAGAAATTGACGTAGGCCATAAAACCATTAAATGATGCTGATTACCTCCAGACACTGTCTCAGCCTGTGAAAGACCTTCGGTCACACACTTCCCCTTTTTCTTAGAGTATTTGCGCATCTTCTTGCATATTATACATATAGGAGGTAGAACAGTTGCCGGCTTGAGCTCAAATGACATGACCCGTCTTGGACCTTAGTCGCTTGACTCCCTGCTCAGTGGGTGGATTGTCATCTGTAACCTATGGTCGAGAAATTGACAGAAACTTTTAGTGTCATGAAATGAATATCAAAACACAACGCAATGTCTATCAAGATCCTGGCCAATATTAGGGTGTGTCGACCTCTGACAACTGGGCTAGAGTCATACTCAGAGCCAGACTCCGAGTAGGAAGAATATTTTTATCTTTATCTCATACTCATAGTGATATAAGTTACCATTATTCTTAATCTTAGTTGAATGTTAGTTCATTAGTTAGTTCACCTAGAGGCTAGTTCATACCAATAGACATGAATAGTTCATCTTTGGGTTTGCTACTGAGTTACCAGTAGTTACAGGTTTACTACATCTCACAATGAAACAGCTGCAGTACCCATCTTCTGATAATCAACATGTTATGTCGGCCCACTTACCGGTCGTTTTTGCCAATTTTAGTTCCCCAGTCTCAGTGTGGGTAATTTTCGCAGACAGTAGAGTGAGTGACACTGACTGAGACGCACATCATGAATCTTTTGTCCAATTTGTATCCCAGCTTGTTTTGTGTGGTTAGATAGTGTTCTCTCTGGCTTTTTAGTAGTAAAAATCCATTCAGTGATGCAATTGGTGATAGTCTCTAGCCGATTTTTTAATGTAAACAAGTGTCGCGAAACCTTTGTCGGGAAATCATCTAGGGAGACCTAAATGGACGTGACGAAGTGACATACTTGAATTGGGAACAGGCTAATCTAACGATAACCAAAAATCCATGTAGATGTTGGATAAGGAAATGACTTTCATTTTCTAAAGCACTTTTGGCTTTGTGGCTGATGGCCTAATTGAAATTACGTATAAAAAACATACACTACACGCCACATGCCGTAGAGTCAGGTCCCCTGGCTACTAAACCCTTTCAAAAAACCAAATCTCGTAACCATAGTCATCATGAAGTCGCATAGAGCCCACAATGGTGTAGCGTGCTTTCAGCAGTACTTGGATTTTCGTTGAGTTAAACTTGTTATCAGTTTATTACAATAGCAATAGTCAACACTACAATGATACAGAATAGTGTCCCACCTGGTGAAGATAGGGATGTAACTCCGCAGGTTTGCATTGACTGTCAAGTACAAAGTACGGGCTACTATACGTTTGGGTTTCGATTGAATGTATGACATGTCAGTTTTTCAGCTCAAAACTTACAGCTTCGTCAAGCGCTGAATTCAATTCATCTGTCAACTCATCCGTTTTCAGTTTGACATCATCATGGTTAGGCAACAAGGCTTTCTCCGACTTAGCAAGATCCTCACACAGCGTACTGAGCTTCTCAGTGACATCTGCCAGTCTCTGTGTAACCGATGGATCAAGATCCTTCAGGGTCTTGTATTCGTGCGACCGACCTGTAGGGAGGGGGGTATTATAAACAATTGTTTGAAAGAAACAAATACAATTTAATATTAAGAATACTCAACGGAAAAAGTTGAAGTATATGGAGTGAGCGGAGTATTGTTGGTGTGTTTGTTTTTAGACCATGTTGATCGTCAGGGATATCTGAGAGAAGAGGCTGTAATGCTTTGAATGCCTTGTATGGATTCTTTCAATGAGCTTATGATGACTTGGCAGCGCCCATCTCCTCTCCAAGTGTGCATGCGTGCGTGCGTGATCAGCCTGGGAAAAATCCCTTGAAATACTCGGCCATGACCGGGCATTGAACCCGGGCCACGGAAATGGGACAGTAAGGTACATTCACTCGCCCATTGAGCTATCAGACTGATTGATGTGTTACACGGCGACAAAATCATGCAATCCGCACACCCCATTTTCTGATAGTTTAGATCATTGATGGTTGTGGTACCTTGAAGACACACTGATCCATCGGCCACACACTCCACACAGGCGACTTTGTTGCATTTTAGACAGCCATTATATAGTTCGAAGTTTGAATGCAATGGACACCTCGGTATGGAAAGTTTGTATCGATTAGCAGAGTATTCCTTGACTCCAATGGTGGTGTGATCATGAATTTCATCATGATTCTACAATAAAGGCAGATGTGTGTTATTGTACCAATGTTTGTTTGGTTCAGATGTTGGGACATCATATGAGTACATGGTGCAACGTACATCATTCCGTTTTATATGTTTTTAAGACTGAACACATGTTATAGACCACAATACATTCAAACCGTAAACAGTTATTTGAATTAGTGAATTTCTGCGTTTGGATATGTCCATCAGGGCTCACAACTCGAGATCAATCGTTTGCGACTTTTGGATCATTGGATGAGTATCCACTGATTAACAGAGAAGAGAGGTTCTCAGACAAGCTAACGTAGCCCTCGCGCATTGGGTAAAACGGCGTTCTATGATTATTTTGATTAATGTTGACCTACCTCCTGATGTCTGGAACATAATGCCATGTCACAAAGTTGACAGAATATGACTGAAATCTCATTGGGAACACCTTTTCCCTTACAGGCCTCACGGAATATTGAGCTCTCGCCATTAGTTCTGGGTTTCCAAGCAGGCAGACTCTCCCACCAGAATATCTACATACTCCTCTCTGAAAGAAATGGTAATCTGGTTCATGTGTGTGTCATCCATAGGGTGAGCTACTTATAAACAGGATTTATCACTCATACCTGTCTTAAATCGAATGTTCGAAACGCATGGCAACCCTAACCATTCAAAAAATACAGTGAAGTAAAAATTTTAACCAGAAGCAAACCAAAGTGACAAACTACTTTTCATACCAATGCTGGACACTTGGTATTCAACTTCAAACTTGGAGGTGAATGAGTGTATAACTGTGGCAAACTGACCAAAAAAGCTTGGTATACAAAAAACGATGAAACCACCATCAAGCACTGTTGTCGCTATATGAGATGTTTTGCACCGACACTGGTTACTGCCAACATTAGCCTCAAAGGTCATATGCACTGACCTGCACACTGGACACCTGATCCTGCACTCAGATGAAGCTCCTTCAATGCAGGGGAGACAGAATCCATGACCGCAAGGCAGAGATTTCGGAGTAACTCGTTCATGATAGCTGCGTAACCAGATTGAGCAACACCCCTCATCCTCATGCGCATTCGTAGCCATTGGTCCTGCAATTCAGCAAATATAGCCTATAAGCTATAGGCCTATTCAGTTGAAACTGAACACATGGCTTCTAGTTTGTGTACCATTCCAGTGTTCTTAATACGTTCTGTTCACCCAACCAATGACCTCGAAGTCGAATAGACTGTAGGTCAGCGATTACTGACCCGCTGGGTGCCGCTTATCTTGGGCATATGAAACAGTGAATGATTATGATGTGACTGTCATGTACAGCGGGAGCATGTGATTGTGACCATGCAGTGAACACTGAACAGTAGCCGGGTTTCCGTTTCTGGGAGTAAACTGTAGACTTGGCCATGACAGATTAATGAGCTTAGGGATTGTGAGCCGGAAACACATCGTATAGCACTGGCACTGGCAGTGGCAGCTCGTGGCTAGTCTTTTGGTTTTGGTTACCTTTGTTTTAGTTAATTAATAATTATTGAAAATTGAAGGTCTTCCATTTGGTCGCTTTGGGCTTGACCGTATCCTAATCCTATCTATCCATCATTCTATGCATATACAATAGACTGTAGAGTAAGAAAAGAAAGCAGACGCATTGCATTGGTGAAAACTAGCCATACTCACCGCTGGCAACACTATGGTCAGTCTACAAACGCTGTCAAAACTAAAAGCTCAAACTCAAAGTCAAGCCCGTTGCGGGCGCACCTGGTCACTCTGCCTAGCCTTTCCTGGCATGGCAGGTCACAGAGCGTGGGCCACCGAGACATGTCTCTGGCATGTCTATGCATGTCTCTGACAGGCCACAACGGGCTCTATGGGCCGGGATTCCTCCTGCAGTCATCATTAGGCCGTCGGGGGCTATTGCGTTGGCCTATAGAAACCGCCGCTCGGGGCTGACGACAGTTATGAGAAAAGACAACTCTACAAAATATATTTTGATCTATTAAGTGACTTGGCTCTTCGGTGAGTGGTAGGGTGGGGTGGGGTGGGGTGGGGTGGGGTAGGGTAGGGGAGGGTAGGGGGGGGGGGGGAGGGC
>Ga0224501_10004551_pt1 | contig 10940 bp, 9 predicted proteins | sample SF_Oct11_sed_USG_4_FD_169105 | JGI IMG/M metagenome (GOLD analysis project Ga0224501, IMG submission 169105) | Sediment microbial communities from San Francisco Bay, California, United States - SF_Oct11_sed_USGS_8_1 | ecosystem: Environmental > Aquatic > Marine > Sediment | place: USA...
TGCTCTTCCAGATGCTTGAGCGCTTTCTGGAGTTTGTCGTAATCGATCATCCCGATCTTCCTTTTGTCCCTGGCTCCACCAGCACCTACGCCCTAACAGAATGCTGAAAAAGTCCGCCAGCGGCGTTCTCGCATCATTCAGAGGCTCAACGTACCGAAGCGTACGCCTCGCCTCTTCACTCGCTGCGGCCTTGCTGGACGGCCATTTTGAGCATCCTGTGGTTCAGACACATTCACAACCAATCGATGAGATTTCCGTGATGTATGATGCCTAAACTCAGCTTTTCCGCAACCTGCTAAATCTGTTACCCGCCAAACCCCAATTTCTTCAGATTATCAGCGATGGCTACATCGAGCTTCACAGCTTCCGCCTGCTGCTCCCGCAAGGTTTTGGCAAGACGCTTCATCTTATCCTCAAACGGCTCGCCGTCGTCCTCGACAGCCTCTGCGCCGACATAACGGCCCGGGGTCAGCACATGGCCATGCTTACGAATGTCTTCCAGCTTTGCCGCTTTGCAGAAGCCAGGGATATCTTCATACGCGGTTCGTCCTTCGACATGCTCAGGCCGAACGGCTTCCCCTTCGGCTTCTCTCAGGGCAGGCTTGTCACCTCGCCAGAGGTGGTAGGTTCCGGCGATCTTGGCAATATCAGCATCGGTCAGCTCCCGATGTACACGATCCACGAGCGTGCCCATCTTACGCGCATCAATGAAGAGTGTTTCGCCACGACGGTCTCGGAATCCATGCCCTGAGCCTGTCGAACGGGGGCCATTCCTCTTATTGCGCGCGAGGAACCAGAGGCACACCGGAATCTGCGTGGAGTAGAATAACTGCCCCGGCAGCGCGACCATGCAATCCACCAGGTCAGCCTCGATAATGTTCTTCCGAATCTCCCCCTCATTGGATTGATTGGAGGACATCGAGCCATTGGCCAAGACAAAACCTGCCAGCCCAGTGGGTGCAAGGTGGTGGATGAAGTGCTGCACCCAGGCATAGTTGGCGTTGCCGGCTGGCGGCGTGCCATAGACCCAGCGCTTGTCGTCCTTCAGTAACTCGCCGCGCCAGTCGCTGTCGTTGAAGGGCGGGTTGGCCAACACATAGTCGGCCTTCAAATCAGGATGGGCGTCATGGTGAAAGGTATCGCCGTGGCCGATCTGGGCATCGATGCCCCGAATGGCGAGATTCATCTTAGCCAACCGCCAGGTGGTGTAATTCGACTCCTGGCCGTAGATAGAGATATCCCCAAGCTTGCCGCTGTGGGCCTCGATAAACTTTTCGCTGCTCACGAACATCCCGCCCGAACCACAGCAGGGGTCATAGACACGGCCCTTGTACGGCGCGAGCATTTCGACCAGTACACGGACGACCCGGGAGGGCGTATAGAATTGTCCCCCCTTCTTGCCCTCGGCGCTGGCAAACTGTGAGAGGAAGTATTCGTAGACCCGCCCAAGAATATCTTTCGCTCGATCTGCCGGGCTGCCGAGACCAATTTCACTCACCAAGTTGATGAGCTGACCAAGCCGCTGTTTGTCGAGGCCTGGACGAGCGTAATCTTTCGGTAGCACGCCCTTCAGCGACGGATTGTCCCGCTCGATGGCGCTCATCGCATCATCGACGATCGTGCCGATTATCGGTTGCGGAGCGTGAGCCTTGAGGTATGACCACCGCGCCTCTTTTGGTACCCAGAAGATACGCGCGGCCTTGTATTCATCAGGATCTTCCGGATCAGCCCCCTGCTTCCTTTGCGCTTCAAGTTCGGCGTGCTTCGCCTCAAAGGCATCAGAGATATACTTGAGGAAGATCAGGCCGAGAACGACGTGCTTGTACTCCGCCGCGTCCATATTGTTGCGGAGCCCATCAGCCATCTGCCACAGCTTGGCCTCAAACCCGAGATTCGCTCCCGTGTCAGATTTTGAACCGCGCTTCTCTTTCTTACCCATCACCCCTCTATGTTCGGTCTTGCTCCTAACCAATCCAGCAATCAGATAAGACACCCTGTTGGGCACAGAACACGTGTAAGGAGTCTTCCTGCAGCCGATTCACATGCCGCCGAAGAATACCTTCATTCGCGCATGAAGTCACCACCTCTTTAGCTTCCCGAGCAGAATGCGCCGACTTGATCCCTATCGCCTTCTCCTCTCGTGCGAGAAGCGCCGTTTCGGTTTTCTCTCCCACGCCGGACTGAGCCGAGCTGTTCACTCAAAGGCCAGCAGTTTGCAGAACAGGTTGAGAAGTCGCATCTCGTCGATTGACCCTGGGACGGCTTGGCTGATGCGCGGATCGGCGACGACGACGGCCAGGCATTGGGCCCGTGAGATGGCCACCTATACCAGCCAACCCTGATCGGCAAAGCTGTAGATGTTCTCGTCGGCAAGGATGAGGTGATCCAACCGATTGAGGCCGAGCAACTGGCCCGCTTCTCGCAGCCGTTTGGTCAACACACGATCCTCTTGGCTCGGCGTCACATCGCCGGACGGATGGTTATGTGCACAGATCCATCCCGCAGCATTCATCAAGATCAACGGCTTAAAGACTTCGAGTAAGCTTTCGAGGTCTGGTCTTACAATCACATATTGGATTCCGTGCGGCACACGGCGTTCGCCTTGGATTATTGGCCATCACGGGCTTCCTCCCTGCGCCTCGCCATCCCAGTATTCGCGGTAGGCATTGACGTAGTCAGCCGTCGCAGCCGGGTCGATGTCCCAATAGTGGCGGCAGAGTTTCTCTGTACATCTCCAGCACCGGTCCATGCCCGCAAAAAGCGAGGAGGCAGTCCAGCGTGTGTTCGATGTGCCGGATATCGCGGCTGCTGCTGCGCAGAATATCATCAACCACCGGCGCCAATTCCCGCGCTGCCCGCTGCTGAAGATCACGCATACTGCCCGCGAGGATGCGTATCGCTTGCATGGTGTCGTCGTTCACGGCAGTGCCTCTGAGCCTGAACCCCGTCTAGCCGCCTGCTCCCGCGCATGCTCGATCGCTTGATGCAGTCGCGCACGCAGCACAGGCAGCGGCGGCAACTCGGTGAGGTACTCGCTCACGCGGATGGATTTGGCGTCGAGCTGAAGCAATTCTACCTGCTCGGCATCGGCCGAGGCACACAGGATGAGTCCGATCGGAGATTCCTCGCCTGGAGCGCGTTCGTGTTTATCCAGCCAGCGCAGATACAGCTCCATTTGGCCCACATGCGCGGGCTGAAAAGACTCCAATTTCAATTCAACGGCAATCAGCCTATGGAGGTGGCGATGGAAAAAGAGCAGGTCAAGATGAAAATCGTCCTTGCCCACAGTCATTCTCTTTTGCCGGGCAACGAAGGTGAAGCCGGTGCCCAGCTCCAGCAACACGCCTTCGATCTCACGCAAGACCGCGCTCTCAAGATCACGTTCGCTGTACGCGCCTTTGAGGCCCAGCAGGTCGAGCAGATAGGGATCGCGGAAGACGGTGTCGAGGCTCATCTGTCCACCGCGAAGCTTGCCGATCTCCGCTGAAATAACGGCTTTCGGTTTTCTCGACAGTGCGGTGCGCTGAAACAACATGCCGCCGATCTTCTGCCGGAGCGTGCGCACATCCCAACGTTCGATTCGGCACATCTCCGCGTAGAAATCGCGGGCGAGCGGGTCCTTGATGGGCAGCAGCGCGTGAAAATGGGACCAGCTCAATTGTCGTGAGAGCGCCACGACAATTTTCTCATCCGAGAATAACTGCGCGAACTGGATCATGCGGGCGATTTCGGCATAGCTAAAGCCGCGCCCGTACTCTGCCGTCAATTCTCGTGACACGGTCACGAGAATCTGTTTCCCGTACGCAGCCCGGCTGCCCTGCAGATTTTCTCTCACCAGTCGCCGCCCCACGTGCCAACAGAGCACGCTCTGAGTGGATTGTGCGACCGAGGCAATCCGTAGGCGGGCGGATTGGATGAGGCTGCGCAGATCCGAGAGGAGACCCGCCGCATCAACGACCACAGGCACTGGCTTCGCAGTAAGCGGATTGCGCTGCGTGCGTACCTTCTGCTGTCGCGCTAATAGCTTATGCGGTTTCGGTGAAGGGCTGGCCTTCTTCTTCATGGCTTGACGCCCTTGAGCTGTTCATCAAGCAGCCCCTCTATCTCTTTCCCAAAAGAAACGATCGTGTAATACATTGCTTGATCCACTGGGGGGGTTGCACTCCATCCCAGCCATCGTTTTGCGAATACATACCGCTGCAGAATACCTTCATTCATTTACGAAGTCACTCTCCATTTAGCCTTCCAATCAGAAGGCACTTTCGGTCCTCATTGCCCCTATCTCGATGGAAGAACCACTCGTACCTTTCACTCCCACGTTGAATTAATCCAGTTCATTCATGCTCCACCAGTTTGCAAAAGAGATTGATGAGCGTCATTTCGTCGATGGACCCTGGGACGGCTTGGCTGATGCGCGGATCGGCCACCACGACGGCCAGGCATTGTGCACGTGAGATGGCCACGTTGATGCGGTTACGATCCAGAATGAACGCGAGCCCTCTGGAGCCGTATTCGCCGTAGCTCGAACAGAGCGACAGGATGCAGACGGCTACTTCTTGTGCATGAAATGTATCCACAGCCCACGCCCTCTGTAGCCATACGGCTTGAAGCTCCAGGACCTGTGCATTGTTGGGGGGGGGGATAAAGAAAACATCGTCCAGCATCCAAGGGTACTGGGTGGTGAATTGGGCTGATCAGATGTATGGACGCAACGGCTCGGGCTACGCTGCGTGGCGGCCCTTGCCTTTCTCCCTTCTGCGAATGGCTTTGGCAAGGTCGGTGGCTGTCGCACCCAGGAGTAAGAGTGCGGTCACCAAGAGATCCATTGACACAGAGGGGTCTCCGGCTTCCATTTTGGCGACACGGGATTGGCTGGACCGAAGCTGTGCGGCTAACTGAACTTGGGACAGGCCACATTTCTGCCGCCGTTCGCGCAAGCTGCGGCTGAGTCCCAACTTCATTTCAATGAAGGCCGCCTCTGCATTCGAGAGACCGAGGAATTCCTCGACCGACCCCACTACCCACCCGGCCGCTTCCAGCTTTGTTCGTTTGGTATGTTTCATTGCAAGACTCCTATGATTCCATCGCCCTATCATAGTCTCTCAACCGACGTCGGCAGGTTTCAATCACCGACTGTGGGGTCTGCTCCGTTTTCTTTTTGACGACTTCCAGGATGAGGATGGCGTCGGCATCGACTCGATACATAATCCGAAATGTTCCAGACGTATCGTTGATCCGTAACTCATGACATCGCGCGCCAATGACCGGCATGGGCCGTGAGGGTGGAAGTCCGAGAGAGGCTCCCTCCTGTAACAGTCTCAAGAGATATCCCGCTTCAAGGCGCGCCTTTTGTGAAAAGGGCGGAGTTTTAATCTCGCCCTTGAGCCACACAAGAGGCATTTCCTTCCGGTCTGCCATCACTTCCCTCTCTACTTAATGGAGCATAATATGTCAGAGCTGACATATAGTCAACCCGTAGCACTTCCTCCTTGCTCGAAGAGCCAAGATGGGGAAGTGCTGAGTGCTGAGATATAATTCAGGACTGAGTAACGAGGACTGAGACGGGTATGACTCGACAAAGGCCGGGGTTTCGGGTTTCGGGTCTTCCGTTTCACGTTTCACGAGCCGCAGGCACGAGGACTGAGCCACGAAGAGCGTCTTGAGCACGACTGACAGGTGACGCTCTTCTCCCTCGGAATCCGTTTCACGTTTCACCTTTCACGTCTTCCGTTTCACGCCTCACGTTTCACCTTTCACGATTCACCTTGATCCCATAAGAACAGTCGCTCGGGTCTTTTCCTCACAACCGTTCACTCATACGCCACCAGTTTGCAGAAGAGGTTGAGAAGTCGCATCTCGTCGATGGACCCAGGGACGGCTTGGCTGATGCGTGGATCGGCGACGACGACGGCCACTTTGATCATGACCTGACAAGACGGGTGAATACTGACTGGGGTGCTTATCGCGATGCCCGTTTTGTTTTCAGCACCTTCATGCCCTTTTCCGTCAGCCGATATTTCTGCAGACGGCTCTGGGGTTTATCGGGAATGGTGCGTTCAATGAGACTCTGTGCCAGTAAGTCTCGAATGGCTTTGTGAAGCTGTCCGGATATCTGTTTTTGCTTCAACGCTTTGGACAGAGGAGCTTTCCCCATTGGTCCCTTCTTCAACATCACCAGAACCCGATGCTCCAGCGACTCTAGCTCTGACTCTAGCCGTGACTCTGACTCCGACTCTAGCTGCGACGGGTCCGACGCAGCTCCAACCATCGGCAGCTGAAACGTCACGACAAGGAATCCCTGCCGTTCCTCAAACGTGGGCGGAGGTACCCCATGGCGCATGCACTCCTGGATGACACGATTGGTCCCACGGCCCCACATTTCCACCGCGCCGGTGCGATGGAAGGCTTCGGCAATCAAGGGATTCCGCAGCTCGGATAGATGCGGGCCGGAGAGCTGCTCCACGGTAATACCGGTCGGCAACCGCCCGTAACTGCGAATCTCAATTCGGTCGTCAAAGACAACAATCGCCACGTGCCCGCCTGAGTAGGCATAGTCGCGATGCATGACGGCATTCACGAGAATCTCCCGAAGTGCATCTGGAGGAACCGGGAGCCGATCCTCTCGAAAAATCTGACCTGCCGGGAAGCGGGCTCCGAGCGGAAGCGTTCGATCGAGAAACGCCATCCCTTCCCGAACCATGGCGAAGGCGTGCAGATGTTCCTGCCGGTTATCTACAATCTCTCCCGTAATGTCACTGCCCCGAAACCGCCCCATTTTAAGCAGGCACTGCGGATAGTCCGACAGAAACTGCCTCCCGTATAGCACTTGTGCGGCTTGGGTCAGTACTCCGTTGCGGCGCAATCCCAGGCGGTCGAGAATGTCCCCGATGTTCCGACTGGCCTCTGCGGAAATGCGCCTCTGTTGTATCGCCAACTCACGAGTCCGAAGAATCTCTTCTCGGTCGAGGTCCTTGATCTGCACACCTGTTGCGGGCTGGTTTTCCCATCGCCGAAGCGCATGCGAGCGATCCAGGAGAAGCTGTTCATACTTCTCCTGAGACATTTTTCTAGTCGTGTTCCCCACCCGCTCATAGGGGCGTCCTTCAAAGGTAAACGGGATCGAGTCTGATGTGCCTTCGACCCGCAAGGCCAGCACTGCCCGATCTCCCCCACTCAACATGCGTTCAACTGGGATATTGACGGGCGGTTCGAACCGGTCCATCGATTGGGCGATCTCTCGCAACGTTTGCTCAGTGACATGCTGCCCTTCCGCCTTCCCATCCGGTCGTACACCGAAGAGGACGATCCCTCCTGACCCATTTAGAAAGGCACAGACTGTTTGCAGCGCCTCCCGCAATTCACCAGTGGAGCGCTTAAACTCCACGGTGGGTCCTTCTCCCTCCTTGACTAACCGGCTCAGTTCCTTGAGCGAGGCGAGTGATCGTGGGATCATTTCATGGTCCATCGAAAGGTACACACTTGCCGCGAGCGTACTTGTTACTGCAGCGTTCCCTCAACCTCGGCGATCCGCTGTTCGTGACACAACAAAGCGCCAGGAACCATTCCTTGTCAATTTAATTGCCGCTGCAGATTATCTCTATTTGTATATGAAGTCACCACCCGTTTCGCTTCCCGAGCAGAACCATACCTTTACCCGATCAGAGAAGTCATTCGGGTCTTTTCCTCACAACCGTTCACTCATACGCCAGCAGTTTGCAGAACAGGTTGAGGAGTCGCATCTCGTCGATGGACCCAGGGACGGCTTGGCTGATGCGCGGATCGGCAACGACGACGGCCAGGCATTGTGCACGTGAGATGGCCACGTTGATGCGGTTACGATCCAGAATGAACGCGAGCCCTCTGGAGCCGTATTCGCCGTAGCTCGAACAGAGCGACAGGATGCAGACCGGCGCTTCTTGCCCCTGAAATTTATCCACACTCCCCACCCGTGCTCCCTGTGGCAATGTAGCTTGAAGTGCACGGACCTGCGCATTGTAGGGCGCAATGAAGAGAAAGTCTTCGAGGGTCAGCGGTCTGGTGCTCCCCTCTTTGGTCTGATAGGGACGACCGAGCAGTTCGTGATAGATGGCGAGGATCCGTGTCACTTCTTCGTCGCTGCTTTGGGTATTGCCGTCATGCTCGACCGGGCTGAAGATGATGCCCTGTTCCTGCGTGATGAAATGGGTTTTCCCTTGGGACAGATCGATCCGCTGGCGGGCGCAGTCAGGATGAGAAACCAGGCGGCCCTCGTACATGCTTTCGGAGATAAAGCGGCAGACGGAAGGATGCATGCGGCGGGATTCGCCGAGAAAGAGGCCATAGTCCGGCGGAACCACGGGATGAAAGACCGGCTGATCCGGTGCGCTGGCCTTCGTATCTTTCAAGGCATATTGCAGCACGGATAAGCCGGCATCGCCGGGATGCGCCCCTTGGATCGGCTGTTCTAATTGCATCTGATCGCCGATCAGCACCAGATTCCTAGCGCACCGTGCCATGGCGACGGCATTGGCGAGCGAGACCTGTCCGGCTTCATCGATGAAGAGATAATCCAGCTGGCCTTCCCATTCTGGTCTGGTGAAGAGCCAGGCAGTCCCACCAATGACGCCGCCTCTGTAGGCGCCGTACGCCTCGCTTGAGCCGGCCACATACTGGATACCTGGGTTGACGGCTAAGAGCGCCTCTGCCCCGTCACCTCCGACCTTGAGGCCCTGCAATTCCATACCTGCGATCCGCGCCCCCTTTGCACATTCCTCCATCAACGTGAGCACAGCCTTGTGGCTGTTCGATGCAATGCCGATCTTGAGGCCCATCTGAAGCAACAACAGCATGACCTGGCCGGCGGTGAAGGTCTTGCCCGTCCCCGGTGGCCCCTGAATGACCAGACAGTCTCCGGACATCGCGATGGCGATACGAACGGCGTTGTCTATCACAAGCGTTCCCGCCCCCTGCATCATCGCCGCCGGAGGACGACGTTCCAAAAGCGCAAAGACCGGCGGATGCAGCGCTCTTGATAGTTGGCCGCTCGCCACTGCGGTAAGGGCCTCGGGGATGGGAGCGGGATTCACATATTCATCAGGAAGCACAGACCCCTGTCGGGGAAAGATCCCGTCGCATTTCTCGTTCAAACTCTTTTTCCCGATCTTCAGCTCTAACCGGCCCGCGTCCGTGTCCAGCGATAGAAGAGTAAACTTTGCATCGAGATTGTGGGTGAACATCACCTGCTTACGATCGCCCGCGGCCAGTTTACATTCCTGCGACGGATCACATGCATAGGCCTGCACGAGCGATTGTTTGTGCGGTACGGGATCGCCTGTGGCCTGTATGCCTTCAATGCAACCAGGATCGTCACGGAGTTCATCCGGTGTAGCATCGGCCCGGTCGAACATGCGCCACCAGACAGGCTTGGCCTCCCGCCGATGAAAGTCGATCACCTGGGCAAGCACCTCAGCACACAGGGTCTTCTGCTGACGGAGCGCAGCCGCCGTCTCCAATCTGGCAACCGTCTCCGGCGACAGTTCCGGTGGTGCTGTCGGAGCCGCCTCAGCCGTCTGCAGTGCCGTCGCAATCTGATGTGTCTCGGCTACCGTCCTGAGCCACCGCAGCAACTCGCCCGTCGATCGGCAATCATCTTCGTTGTAGTCGCGGATGGCTTTCAGGATGTCGCTCTGTTGCCAGTCCCTCGACTGTTGGCTTTCGATCCACTGCGCATACTGAACCATGGAGTCCGCGGCGGTTGCCACGTCCGTGGTACGTTTAGGCCTGTAGAGCCGCTCCACGGACTTGATCGAATAGCTGTCCTCGCCGATCCGCACCGCGTGGCGGACAACCTGATAGAGATCGACAAACACCCCGTTCCGCAACAAGGCATCGACCTGATCCTGCCTGGTGTCGTGCGCGGTGCTCAGCCGTCTCACGGCGGACACCTCGTAGGCCGCATAGTGATAGATGTGCATGCCGGGATGGGCCTGCCACCGCGCATAGACCCAGTCGATAAACCCTTCCAGCGCTCGCCGCTCTTCCTCCCGATCATGCGCCCACCAGTCCCGAAAGTCCCAGGTCTCCGCCTGTCCGTTCCTTGTACAGACGCCGAACAGATATTCCAGCCCGCCCGGCGCCAGCGGATACCCCTCCATGTCGAAGAACACATCTGCCGGATGGTCGGGAGGCAGTGTGGCTAGACCAACCGGTTCGCCGTTCATGCCGGTTTGAGGAAGCAGTTCATATCGCGGCGGTGCCTCGGGCGTAGAGACCCGGTCCATCCGCGTCTGATCCTGCAGACGCGCTTGCGCGACAAGCTTCTCCAACGAGTCCTTGTTGAGTTTGGGCACGCTGATGCCTGCTGCGGCAGCCAGCTCCTTCACTGTTGCGATCCCTGCATGCTGCAGCTTCTTGATTTGGCCGGTGGTGATGCCGGCGACCTGCACGAGGTGATCCCGCTCTTGAAAGAACTGCTCCGCATGGGAGGCCCACCGCCCATGATCGGCCCGCGGAAGCGGTTCCGGACGATCGGCCGGATCACCAGTAAACCCATCCTGCATCGCCAGGAACCCGGCCTTGAGACAGCGGTAGTAATGGAGGAAGTCTTCAACGCGATAGGCTACCCGTTCCTTCGTGCCCAGGATCACGCCGAACCGATCGGACAGCGAGCGGTCGAGCATGCCGGCGAGCATCTCCCTGTAGCAACAGAGTTGAATGATGAAATAGGGCCTGGGCGAACGGGCAAGCTTGTTGTCCCAAACCTGATAGCGGCCTTGCTCATCGAGGAGGAGAAAGTCGGCGAAGCCGGCAAAGCGACCATGTTCCAGAGCCGCCTGGTAGATGACGGGCGAGTTCGCCTTGAGCGCGGCCAGGGTCTGCTCATAGGCCTGTGCCGGATCCCGACCGAGGATCTCCATGACGGGACCGGATGCTTTGAACTCTTCCAGCACGACCTGTACCAG
>Ga0224501_10004552_pt1 | contig 10939 bp, 7 predicted proteins | sample SF_Oct11_sed_USG_4_FD_169105 | JGI IMG/M metagenome (GOLD analysis project Ga0224501, IMG submission 169105) | Sediment microbial communities from San Francisco Bay, California, United States - SF_Oct11_sed_USGS_8_1 | ecosystem: Environmental > Aquatic > Marine > Sediment | place: USA...
GACAAAAAGGGCAAAGATACAATAAGAATTAAGGCTTTTTTGCTCATGCACTCACTTTGATTAATCAATAAGCAGCCAAATCAAGTCACGGCTATGATGCAGGTAAATGCAAGAATTTGTCCACTAGGAGTGGAAAAGAAAAGAGGTATTAGGAAGGATGACGCTCAATACGCACAATGTCGTTAGGGTAGATCCAGTCAGGGTCCTTGATATGATTGACCTTGGCCAATTCAGGGTAGCGGTACGGGTTGCCCAAATAAGCGCCAGCGATTTGCCACAGGGTATCCCCTTTTTTGACAATGTGGATCACTTTAGCACCCGATTTGAGCTGTTTTGGTATGGCTGCGGTAATAATGGCCTTGGGCTTCGATTTAAGATCCAGGGTCGTGACTGTTTTGGAATCACTGGCCTGCATCTCGATACGCTTTTCCTTTATATCGGTACGCAGACTCACGTTTGAAGAAATGGGTCGCTCTACCACTAAGGTGAACTCCTCCCCCTTCACCTCTAGCAGGCGTTTTGTGGGGCCTTTAGGCAAGTCTCCCTGAACCTGGGGTGATTGAGCGATCTGGGTTTCAGTTTCGGCTTGTGCTTCTTCCTCCACCACTGATTCATCGATGGAAGAGGCAGCAGGAAAGGCCTGTTCGGACTCTTCATCTCCACCTGCCAGGAACGTCAACCCGGGTCCAAACGCGAGATAAGCCCCTAACCCTATCACGAGCAATAACACAAGCGCCCCGATTACCACTTTTCGACTGGGTTTGTTCTGTATCTCCAGGCGTTTTACACCAAGTGTCGGTTTGATTTTTTCTGCCAGATCCGGAATTCTATAGTCGGATGAATCGATTCCATCATGTTCTTCTGCTTCCAAGAGCTTTGTCGGGTGAGTCGGAATATGTACATCCTCGTCATTCATCTCATATTCATCGATGAAGTCATCCTCTGCAGCAAACTCCGAACTGGGAGCGATCTGCGTTCTCATCAAATCCGAGTCTGTTGGGTTGGCAAAGACAGAGGCAACCACAGGTGTTCGTGTTTGCTCTGCTTCTACAGGCAAGGACTCTTTGTCATTCGCCTGTTCAGACAAGTAGGAGTCTGCCTCACCTTCCCACTCGCCCCACTCATCATCATCGGTAAATTCAGACACCCTCTCACTAATCGCACTACTGTATCCAATATCTTGCTCTTGTTCACCAAAGCCCTCACTCTCCAATTCTGATTGCAGAGACTCCAGTGCATTGAGAGACTTGTCTTGTGAATCCTCTTGATCGACAGCAATATTTTCATCCGCTACGACGGGGGTGTTCACTTCCTCATCTACCGTTTCAGAAACCGGAATCGTTGGATGCTCCCAGTCTATTTCGGTTTCATCTATCGCGACAGTTTCCTCCAGCTCATCGTGCTGGAGGACTTGGGATTGTAGAATTTCGATGGGCTCGTGGCTTTGCACTTCTGTTATCAGCGTGCTCTCGTTTGACTCTACACTGATAGCCGCGTGGATCAAGCCCTCTTCCGCCGGGACGAGTTCACTCTGTGCATCATCCTGGTTATAGGCTTCTTCAGACATCAGATCATATTCAGCCTGAGCGGTGGGGACCACCTCCTCCAAAATGCTGTGATCCATCGACACTACCGAATCCGCTTCATCAACGTGAAGCTCGGCTTGATCATCTAGCATTTCATTGGGCGTTACCGCACTCTCTTCCGGCTGATCATAGCTCTCCCACTCGTCTTCTACAGCGGGCCCTTCACTGAGTTCATTTTGTTCTGCTGTATTTTCAGCGACTCCCGAATAGCTTCCCCATTCATCTTCTTCAGTGAGTTCAGCACCGGGTGTTTGATCTGGTGCATTTTCTTCTACGGTAGAATAAAGACCCCACTCGGCTTCCTCTTGCTCGTTAGATTCGATAACTGACGCAGAAGCGGACTGTTCGGCTTGATCAGACTCTGTGTTTTCAATCGAGGAATAAAGACCCCACTCGGCTTCTTGTGCGGCCTCGTTTTCCACAATGCCTTGATCTTCTATATCGGTATGGGATTCGATTGCGGAAGGGGTGGCGTAACCGACGAGGCTCGCCTCTTCGGCAGCGCTCACAATTTGAGAATCCTGCTCAGCACTTTGCGCCAGGGCCTCACCGTTTGAATGGACAAGATCCCTGGCCATTTTCGTAAATCGTTCTGCAGCCTGGACTTCAAACAGGTTAATGAACTGGGTCATGAACAAAATTTTTGATTTATAAATAGCATAGCGAGTAATGGCTTCACTTTCAAACATGCCTTTGGCATCGTCCCATTTCACGCTGCTGGCCGAGATTATGTCGTCTACTGCATCCACACAAAAAGCAGCAATATTGCCTCCCACACGGGTAACAATAAGTTGCAGTAGTTTGGAATCTGATTCAGTCAGCTTGAATTTATTTCGAAGACTGATAGCAGTTGCCACCTCACCACGAAACATAAAGGTACCCATAATATACTCGGGTGCCAAGGGCAAGCTGGTCAGCTCAGGGGGCTGAATTATGGCAGTCACTTCTTCAGCGGGGACGCAAAAGGTAAAACTCCCCACCTGAAAAATCAATAATGACTGTTCGTCTTCAAATTCGACCATTTTTGCTCCGTACTACCTTCATCGGGCGTTTGGTCGAGAGCTATCCGTATCTTCTCGAATGTTATTAAAACTCGAACTGTTATCGGCAGGCCAAACCCTACAACTAAGCCGAGAAGCGGATGAATGGGAATCGGTAGGACGAAATTGGGACTTGGTTAACGCTTTTGGCGTCGCATTAGAAAGGGTCTAACAAATAAAAGGTCTGTGTAGCCTGGAGTTAGGCCAGTTCTTACTCAGATATTAGAGGCTTAGGTCTAAATTCACTGAATTTAGACCTAAGCTAACTCACTACGCTTTGGGCCGCATATGCGGGAACAACAGCACATCACGTATCGACGGCGAGTCGGTCAGAAGCATGACCAATCGATCAATTCCAATTCCTTCACCTGCGGTAGGTGGCATTCCGTGCTCCAAAGCCGTGATGTAGTCTTCATCGTAGTGCATGGCCTCATCGTCACCGGCCTCTTTTTCTTCCACCTGCTTACGAAAACGATCGGCCTGATCTTCGTAATCATTTAACTCCGAAAAACCATTGGCGATTTCACGTCCACCGACAAAAAATTCAAAGCGATCGGTGACAAACGGATCGTTGTCACTGCGTCGCGCCAAGGGTGAAACCTCGGTGGGATAGGCGGTAATGAAAGTGGGTTCTTTCAATCGGTGCTCTACCGTCTTTTCGAAAATTTCAATTTGTATTTTACCTAGGCCGAAGCTTGGTTTAACCGGGATGCCCATCATCTCAGCCACCTTGGTGGCGCTGGCCACGTCACTGATGTCTTGCTCGGTGAGATCCGGATTAAATTTTAAAATGGATTCCTTCACCGTGAGACGCTGAAAAGGTTGACCGAAGTGATATTCCTCACCTTGGCATTTTACGGTACTGCTACCGCAGACCGTTTCGGTTAGACCTCTTAGCATGTCTTCTGTCAGGTCCATCAAATCATGATAATCGGCATAGGCCTGATAAAATTCCAACATGGTGAATTCAGGATTGTGTCGTGTAGAGAGTCCTTCGTTACGAAAGTTACGATTGATCTCGAATACGCGCTCAAAACCGCCGACCACCAAGCGCTTGAGATACAGCTCTGGCGCGATTCGCAGAAATAGATCCATATCTAGCGCGTTATGATAGGTGGAAAAAGGTCGAGCTGTGGCCCCCCCTGGAATGGCCTGCATCATGGGCGTTTCCACTTCCAAAAAGGATTTGGATACCAGATAGTTTCGTATGTAGTTGACAATGGCAGAGCGCATTTGAAAACGTGTACGTGCTTCAGGATTCATGATCAAATCCAGATAACGCTGACGATACTTGGTCTCTTGATCGGATAGCCCGTGAAATTTTTCAGGTAGGGGTCGTATGGCTTTAACGAGTAGCTTGATTTCGTCGACCTTGAGAGATAGCTCCCCTGCTTTGGTACGAAATACGACACCCTCTGCGCCGATAATATCGCCGATATCCCACTTCTTGAATTGCTCGTTGTAAACACCTTCGGCTAAGGCATCGCGTGTCACATAGAGTTGGATCTGACCCGACATGTCCTGGATGTGAGCAAAACTGGCCTTACCCATTACGCGGCGTGTCATCATGCGCCCTGCCAGATGCACACGCACAGGATTGGCTTCGAGCTCTTCGTTACTCTTGCCTTCGTACTCAGCGTGAATCTCTCCAGCCACAGCAGTACGCCTAAAATCATTGGGAAAGGGAATCGATGCCTGTTCACGCAAATTTTTCAGCTTTAATTTGCGCTGCTGAATGAGTTCGTTTTCGTCTACTGTTTCTGCTCTATCTTCTATCTCTGACATGATTCCACTTCTACTTAGTTACTTAAAAATTTATTAGAGACCGCTCTTCAGACTGGCCTCGATAAAGGGGTCCAGGTCACCGTCTAACACGGCCTGTGTATTCCCGGTTTCATGACTGGTACGCAAATCCTTGATACGGGACTGGTCCAACACATAGGAACGAATCTGGCTGCCCCAACCGATATCAGACTTGCTATCTTCCAGGGCCTGTTTCTCTTGATTCTTTTTCTGCATTTCCAACTCGTACAATTTGGCCTTTAACTGCTTCATGGCTGTGGCCTTGTTTTTGTGTTGGGATCGATCGTTCTGACACTGTACCACTATATTAGTCGGTAGATGGGTGATACGCACGGCGGAGTCCGTTCGATTAACGTGCTGCCCCCCGGCCCCGGAAGCTCGATAGGTATCAATGCGCAATTCGGCTGGATTGATTTCGATTTCAAAATCGTCATCGACCTCAGGGGAAACAAATACCGACGCAAACGAGGTGTGCCTGCGGTTTCCAGAATCGAAAGGAGATTTACGCACCAAGCGGTGAACCCCCGTTTCAGTGCGCAGCCAGCCATAGGCATAGTCACCTTCAAATCGGACCGTGGCGCTTTTGATACCTGCCACATCGCCATCCGATGCCTCGATGAGCTCGGTCTTAAAACCACGACGCTCGCCCCAACGCAGATACATGCGCAGTAGCATCTCGGCCCAGTCCTGTGCTTCTGTGCCACCTGATCCGGACTGTATATCCAGGAAGGCATTGCTGGCATCCATTTCACCCGAGAACATGCGGCGAAATTCCAGTGTGGAAATCTCTTTTTCCAGACCCGCCAGATCTTCGATAACAACGTTCAGCGTATCTTCGTCCTGCTCCTCTTCCACCAAGGCTAGCAGTTCGGCGGAATCTTTGAGACGAGTACCGACTTCGTCCAGCACGTGGACCACGTCTTCCAACTGTGTCTTTTCCTTGCCCAGGGCCTGCGCCCTTTCTGGGTCATTCCAGACATTGGGTTGTTCCAGCTCGCGATTGACTTCGTCTAGGCGCTCTTTCTTGCCTTCGAAGTCAAAGATACCCCCTCAGAGACTCGGAGCGCTCTCTTAAATCTTTGATTTGACTAGAAACGACGTTTAATTCCAGCATAATCCCTCATGCCCTCTTTTACAGATCACGGCTTTGAATATGGGCCAAAAGGCCGTTTGCTGCGGCGTCTACCATATCCAAAACCAACTCAAAACCGTTCTGCCCACCGTAATAGGGGTCGGGCACTTCCGTATCTCCATAATAGGGAGCAAATTCCAGGAAAAGCTGAATTTTAGGTTTGTGTTTGTCGGGGCATTTTGCTTCTAAATGTCGGTAATTGTCCCGATCCATCGCTAAAATGTAGTCAAATTCCTCGAAATCATTTACATCGACCCGGCGAGCCTTAATTTTACTCAAATCAAAGCCCCGCTTGGTGGCCGTCTTCTGGGCACGCCTGTCTGGAGACTCACCCACATGATAGGCATGGGTTCCGGCCGAATCGACAAAGATTTGCTTGGCAATACCCGCCTCGTTCACCAGGTGCTGGAAGACGCCATGTGCAGTGGGAGAACGGCAGATGTTGCCCATGCACACGAACAGAACTTTTATCTTTTTACCCATAATTTCAGCGGCTTAACCTGGCAAACAACAAGGGTCGCAATTATATCACTTCTAGCCCCAACCCGGGGTACCGGATTTGTATTCGGCCTCGAACCCCAGCGTGGAAAAGATCGATTAAGTTAAGGCCTAAATGAGTGGAAAATCCATTTGCACAAGGAGACAAAACAGTCAATAATGTAATTGTATAACGTTGACTAACAAATTGAGGCGCGGCCACTATGATGGCATTGAGAGAACCGAAGGCAATGGAACTGCAGCTAGAGCAGTTGAGACAGATGATTGGTATACGAGTCCTCTACCGCGACATCCCGTGTCTGGTTCACGAAATCCTTGAAGACGGCCCCTCTCTGGTACTGATGCCGTCGGACCTGGAAGACATATCCATCCAGGCTGACCAACATGGGGAAGCGCACCGCCGCGTGAGAAACACCTACACGGTACCGGTTCTCTCTCCGGACTTTACCGAGTTTTCTTCTGCCTTCCTGGCGCTGGACCCTTTGGATTAAAATTCTCAGATTCCGATTTTACCCACTATCGCTCATCTGCTTGATTCGCCTGAATTCCCGGACCGATTAAAACAAATCTAATCCCGCATTACCTCAATAAATTTCCGTCAAGAAATCCCGCAAAATAACGATACCTTACTTGCGGCACAAATCGGTACAAGATGTGCCTACGGAACTTGAGTTTTATCCGGTAGTAGAAGGACCCATCGTGAACCCAGAACAAAATCAAGCAGATCCCGCTCAGCTTAAAAGCAATAATGATATTGAAGCCCCCTTTCTTAGTTGGGTTCTAGTTGCCATTATCTTTTTCTTCACTCCCTTACTGGTTGTTTCCTATGGGGATCTTCCTGCTGAAAAGGCACAGCCCTCACAAGCGAGTAGTGTGCAAGGTGCCGCAATCCCGATTCATACGAAACTAACCTTACCAAGCAGTACACGTTAAGCCTCTTTTCATCCCTGTTTTATAGAGTAACGAGAGTCCAAGATCGACTCAGAGTTAGTCTATGTTTAGGTACTGCCAACCCATCGTGTTACTTTCTCTCATCGCAGCGTTAACCGCTTGCGGTGGTGCGGATGATTCCGCCCAAGAATACAGTACCGACCCACAAGGTTTGCGACTTGTAAAACTATCACTAACGCCTCCCGTTTCGTCCACTCCGAAAGGAATGCGAACAACGTTTTCTGTTACGGGTATTTATTCGGACTCCAGCACCAAAGATCTTACAGGACTGGCACAATGGCAGATTAAATCTCCCACAATCGCTGAAACATCAACAGAAGAGGCAGGCGCGTTCAAAGGATTGGAGACTGGCTCAACGCAAATCCGCGCATCTTACCTGGGTCTGGAAACGTCCGCCTCCCTTACTGTCAGTTCTGCGACGCTCAGTTCTCTAGAAATACGACCCAAGTTCTCTGACGAAAAAAGCTTTATTCACGGTACCTCCTTGGCCTTGCAGGCCATTGGTCATTTCAGTGATTCAACGAGCCGGGATTTGTCAACACAGGTTTCCTGGAATGAGAGTGAACCATCGGTGGAAATCAGTGACAACGGATTACTGAGTACGCTTGGTGCTTCCCCCGATTCTGACGTCTCTTTTCTTGTCAACGCGTCGCATCCAGATTTGAGCAGCAGCAGTGCGCTACAGATCAAACTGATACCCGACTCGATCACCGACCTGCAACTGCTTGGCAGCTATGATGACATTCATTTGCATGGAGAACGCAGCGTGCAAGTCTATGCAAACTATAGCAGTGGAAGAGCTGTGAATGTGTCATCAGAAACGAGCATAGAGAACAGTGCGCCGAACACACTCGACGTGAAGCTGGACTCCTCAAACAGCGTGCTGTTAATCGGAAAATCAAGTGGTGATGCCCTACTCTCTTTTACCTTTTTGGAAAAGAAACTGGAAGAGACCATCACAGTGAACAGTTCCACCTTGAGTCAACTGGTGATTGAATCCGGTGGCACCACACTGGACATGGTTCTGGGAGAACGACGATCACTCAAGGCGGCAGCCTACTTCACAGACGGAAAAATTGAAGACGTGAGCAAGTCAGTTTTATGGACAAGCTCCGATGAACGACTGCTGCATGTAAGTAATAATGAAATCCATCGTGGTGAGCTTAGTGCTTTGGGATTGGGAAACGCCAGGGTTTCAAGCTCGTTAAACGGGCTTTCTACGGAGCTTGATGTAAAGGTCAATCCGCTTGACGTGAATCGCCTCGAAGTGTCTCCCGTTCAGAAACACTTGCTCCAGGGCTCGAAATCTCCTTTTAAAGCCACAGCAATCATATCCGGCTATTCACCTTTTGACGTGAGCGCACTTCCTGAACTCACATGGACTTCAAACAACAGTGATGTCGCCAATGTCAGTAATCTTGAAGAGAATAAAGGACTAGTGAGCAGCAATCTAAACACTAGTGGCGACCTCGTAATCAGCGTGGAATATGCCGGAGTAACGGCGTCTAGTTCCTTGCAAGTACACAGCGCAGACGAATTGGCATCCATCCGGATCGAATCATCGCCATCAGTAATACATTTGGGACAACGACACACATACAAAGCATTTGGCTACTTTAACGACGGTTCCCGCACTGAAATTAGCGACCTGGTACGCTGGATTTCAAAAGAAACCAAAATCATGGAGTCCGTCCCAGGCAGTGCGCCCGGAACATTTCGCGCCAAAACTACTGGCACCACGACTATACACGCTCTCTACAAGAATTTTAGTGCTCAATTTCCGGTTGATGTATTGAATGGCAGTTTGAGCCAAATTACCGTTACACCCGAAGCCGACAGTTTTATTGTTAGTACCGCGCACCAACTCAAGGCCTATGCGCACTATTTTTCTTCTGAGCTGAATATCAACTACAAAGTGGACATCACCGATCAGGCCCGCTGGAGCACGACTACTCCCCTGGTCGGTACATTTCCCAAGCCCCTTTCATCACCGGGTCTGACTTATACTCTCGCACCGGGCTCCCTTGAAGTCGAGGCGAGCTTCGGAACACAAACGGCGGTTCAAACCTATACTGTAGTTGAAAATTTTTCCTCACTGGAAATTGAAAGCACTCTCACGACGCTGGAATACAGTCTGCCCCAGCAATTCAAGGCCTACGCCGTTCGCGCAGATGGTTCACGCATTGATGTGACGCATGCTGCGGAATGGTGGACCTCTGTACCCGATATAGTCCACATCGACAATACCTTCAATAGTGCGGGGCTCGCAACGGCTATACAGAAAAAGACAGGCGGCAGTGCAGTGATCAATGCCAGGTTTCATTCCATCAATGCAAGCAAAGAAGTATCGCTGAGCTACGATGCACTGCGCCCCATTTCCATCGCCATGAATAGCGACGTGGATACAGTTTTGAGTGATGGTATTGATAAAGCAAACATTGCAATCAAGGTATTCGCGCTGGGCCCACAAAGCGTGATCAATGATGGGACAGGGATAAAAGTGCATATATATGACGGAGCTAGTGAGCTGTCGTCGTATACGCTCAATACCAGCAACGGTTCCGTCAACCTGGATGTAAGCTGTGAGACGAATACGCGTCTGCAAATAAAGGCCTACCTGGAGTTGAGCCCGGAAATTGAAACTTCAGGCTACTTGAATTGCACCACGAACTTCAAAACGCTTTTTGCCAAATCGGGAATCGCCCTGTTGGATATCAACAATCTTGAAATTCAGGCTGGCAGCAAGATCACAATGAACTATCTCAGTATTACAAACCGCTTGTTTGACGTACTCAGTTTTACATTCCGCGATACCGAAACGGTATTGATATACATTGATGACAACCCTGAGTTACTCAGCAGTTATATCCTCTCCGCAGGAGAAAAACTGAGCTACACTCACACCTTTGACACGGCAAGCCCGCTCAAGACCTACGAAATGAAATTCCGATTGAGAGATCAACGCACTGGCAGAGAATTTGATCTACCCTTGGCCGTCATTCCACAATAGTTTTGCTCAGGAGTGCGGAATCGATTCCAATCCCGCCATATAAGGCTTTAACACCTCTGGAATTGTGATACTCCCATCTTCGTTCTGATAGTTTTCCATCACCGCCACCAGGGTGCGCCCTACGGCCAGTCCTGAGCCGTTCAGGGTATGAACCAGTTCAGGCTTGCCTGTTTGGGGATTGCGCCATCTGGCCATCATGCGTCGGGCCTGAAAGTCTTCGAAATTACTGCACGAAGAAATTTCTCGATAACAATTTTGTGCGGGCAACCACACTTCCAGATCCAGGGTCTTGGCTGCCGAAAAGCCGATATCACCCGTGCAAAGGCTTAGTACACGATAGGGCAGTTCCAGTTTTTGTAAAATCGTTTCTGCGTGCCCAGTCAATTCTTCCAATGCCTGGTACGAGTCCTCCGGCTTTACGATCTGAACCATTTCCACTTTTTCAAATTGATGTTGTCGAATCAGTCCTCGTGTATCCTTTCCATAAGAACCGGCCTCACTTCTAAAGCAGGGGGTATGTGCTGTCATACGTAAAGGCAACTGGCTCTCTTCCAGTATTTCATTAGCAACAATATTGGTGACTGGCACTTCCGCAGTAGGAATCAGGTAGAATTCATTTCCGCTCTCTGATTCGTGTGAAATGCGAAACTGGTCTTCTGCGAATTTTGGAAGTTGGCCTGTACCCAGTAAAGATTGACTGTTTACGATATAGGGCACATAGGTTTCGAGATAGCCATGTTCCGTGGTATGGGTATCCAGCATGAACTGAGTCAATGCCCGATGCAGTCTGGCGATAGGGCCTTTGAACAAGGCAAAGCGAGAACCAGTGATTTTGCTGGCAGTTTCAAAATCGAACATGCCCAGCTTCTCACCCAGGTCCACATGATCCTTGGGTTCAAAACTGAATTTCTTAGGCTCT
>Ga0224501_10004553_pt1 | contig 10938 bp, 7 predicted proteins | sample SF_Oct11_sed_USG_4_FD_169105 | JGI IMG/M metagenome (GOLD analysis project Ga0224501, IMG submission 169105) | Sediment microbial communities from San Francisco Bay, California, United States - SF_Oct11_sed_USGS_8_1 | ecosystem: Environmental > Aquatic > Marine > Sediment | place: USA...
GGCTATGCTCTGCCTCTGGAAAATATTGTTCGTATCCTTGCATTTTCTGATCCCTGCGTGAAAAAAGGGCTTCTGGGCTATTACTGTAAATTTGATGAAATGATTTTCCCTGTGATTAGTCTGACAGGTCAGAAACTTTTCATTCATCCTTCTGATTTTATTATTCTTTTCAAAATGGATGAGCTTCCCGGCATTGGGATCCATATACCTGAAAATTATAAATTTCTTGAAGTAAAATCCATTCACCAGTCTGAATTTGTAAAACACAATCCGCAGGAATTTGAATCCAACGGCTGGATCATGCACGACAACTTTCCCTACCTTTATCCCGGTTCTCATATTATGGGAGCTCTAAAAAAGTTTGCTGCCAGTTCGAGAGTTTGATGAGTGGATTGAAAAATTGTCCCCATACAGGACAACCTCTGATTGTATCCGAATTCTGCGATTCATTTCTTTATTCTGAAAAGACAGGCGTATATTACTATAAAAATGCCCGCTCTCTTTCGTATGATGACAATTATTTTTCAGAAGAATATAAAGCCCAGTACGGTAAGACTTACATTGAAGATGAAAAACATCTCAGGCACCTTGCAGGCATTCGTCTGAAACGAATTAAAAAATACTTAAACCCACATGCTTTTATTTTTGAAATCGGATGTGCTGCTGGATTTTTTCTGGACGAGGCAAAAAAACGCGGATACAAAACCGGAGGAATGGAAATTTCCGCTTTTGCATCTCAGCATGCCCGCGAACTTTTCAATCTTAATGTGATCTGCCATTCTTTCGCAGATCATCCTTCAGGAATCATAAAAAGATATATCACACATCCGATCGATGCAATCGCCTCATTTTTTACTATTGAGCATTTTTCCGATCAGAAAGCTGTCTTTCAGAATATCTCACAGCTTCTAAAATCTGGCGGAATTCTTTCTCTGGCGCTCCCCTCCATCGGAGGACCTCTATTTCGGAGAAACCGGAAACTCTGGATCGATACGCATCCGGAAGATCATTTTGCTGATTATTCTCCCGACAGTTTAAAAAAAGTCCTTAATCTTTACGGATTTCGTGTTTTAAAAATTTATCCAGCATCCTATCATCCGGAAAGGATCCATCCTTTTCTCTGCCGATTTCCATTTTCTTCCGCATATAAAATTTATGCTGACCTGGCGAAATACGGCGATACAATGGAGGTTCTGGCCGTAAAAACTCAGGATTTCTAATCGATATACTGAAAGTATTTATTGTTTCTGTATGAAATGTATCAAGTAAGCGCCTTTTCTGAATGAATGGTTGTAAAACTCGGATGCCGATGGATTGATTCCAGCGCAAGCTTATTGTATTTTTCAAAAAAAGCTTCATTGGGGCTCCTGCCCTGATCGTCAATTGAAAGTTCTTTATGAATTTTTCGAACTCTGTACATAGACATCATACCTTTATTTTTTGCTTTAATCTTGCCTCTGAAGTCACATTGAAAAAATTCTTTTACAATCTGATAGGTGCTTTCAGAAATATTAATTTTATCAGGAAGACCGGATGATTCCATTCTTGAAGCAATATTTACAGAATCGCCCCAGATATCGTAAGTATATTTCCAATCTCCCACAACTCCGCCCATAACGGATCCTGTATGAATACCAATTCGTATTTTGCAATTCAGCAAATTCTTTTCAGAACGAATATAGGTCAAGAACTGTATGGCGGCCAGCACACAATCCACGGCATGAGTATGACTGCTTCCTGGAACTCCTCCAGCACACATATAGGAATCGCCAATTGTTTTAATTTTTTCAAGTCCTCTTCGTCTTACAATTTTATCAAAATGCGTAAACATCATATTCAAACCCGAAACCAGTTCTTTCGCTTTTTTATTCTCTGCAATCCCGGTAAATCCGACAATATCGGTAAACATTATGCTTGCTTCAGGGAAATATTTAGATTGTACATAGCCGTTTTCTTTCAGCTCTTTAATGGTCTCTTCCGGAAGAATATTTTTCAATAATTCATCAGATTTATTTTTTTCTCGCTGAATTGCAATTTCAGCCTTTTTCCGGCCAGTTATATCACGAATAATACCGCTGAAAAATATTTTATTCTGGTAATTCCAGGTTCCGAGAGTTAATTCAATGGGAAATTCATGTCCGTCTTTATGCAGACCTGATAACTCCAAAGTTTTTCCGATGACTTGAGGCGAACCTCCATTAATCATACGATCCATTCCTGCATCATGCAATTTTCTATATTTTTCAGGAATAATGATACTGATCGGCAAACCGATTACATTTTCTCTTGCATAACCAAAAATCATCTCTGCACCTTTATTCCATGAGTGAATCAACTTTTCATTATCAGAAGTGATAATGGCATCTTTTTCAGACTGGCTGATTGTGATAAAGCGCTGGTTTTCAATTTCAAGTGCAAATTTTTCTTTTTCCAACTCTTCTGCCTGATCCTTGATGATCAGTTCATTTTTCTTGCGAACGCTTATATCTCGAATAATCCCGCTGAAATACATTTCTTCGCCGTCGCTCCACAGCCCCAATGTTAATTCGATGGGAAATTCATGTCCCTTTTTATGCAGGCCCGATAATTCTACAGCAGCGCCAATCACTCTGGGCTTTCCTCCTGCAATTAAAGAATCCATTCCTTTTTCATGGGCTAATTTATATCTTTCCGGTATTATGATGGAAATGGATTTTCCAATGACTTCGTTTTCAGAATAGCCGAATAAATTTTGAGCGCCGATGTTCCAGGAAAGGATGGTTTTACTCTTATCCGATGTAATGATTGCATCATTTTTTGATTCACGGATTGACAAATAATGCTTACTCAACTCATTTATGTTGATATCTCTCATCATCACAGTTTGAAGACCTTCATGATTTTTTATTTTTATCACCTGCAAAAGATTGTTTCATATGCAAACAAGAGTATATTCCAGATGGAAACAGCAGATTCCAGACATCAATGACCGGTTAAGTTTTCCAGACGAACCCTCTGATAAAATTGATGCCATCCCGAGCTGCCCCAAAAAAGATCCATTTCAGGACAACGCTATCCTGAATTAACCTGCACCAAAATCACCATCTCCCCACACTTTACAAAACAGAGATCGTCCTCTTTATAATTCAGGACATCGTTATCCTGAATTATAAAGAGACAGGAATTTCAGAAAACGTCAACCAAAAAAATCAATTCTTACCAGATGCATTTTAACCTATCCGCAAATATTAACAGATACACAAAATCACAATGCTATACATATTTATGCTATATTTTTGTTGACTATTGTTTCAGTGCTTTTATCCTGTTCAAATGAACCACAAAGCACTGAACTCCCGGCCTTACAAAAAACTGCGCCTGCCTCTCTTCCTTTCTCCCGTCAAAGCGGGTTTTCCCAGCCCTGCGGACGATTATATTGAAAAAAAGCTGGATTTAAATGAACATCTTATCCGGAATCCAGCCGCAACCTTCTTCCTCCGCGTTTCCGGAGATTCCATGAAAGATGCATGTATTCGCGAAAAAGATTTATTAATTGTAGACTGCTCGCTCACAGCAGTCCCGGAAAATATCGTGGTGGCAGCTCTCAATGGAGAACTTACTCTGAAACGCGTCCGGAAAATAAAGGGGAAACTCTATCTCGCGGCAGAGAATAAAAATTACAAACCCATTCCCATAAACGAAGAATCGGATCTTATCATCTGGGGAGTTGTCGTGCATGTCATCCACCACATCAAACCATAAAAGAATCTTTGCGCTTGTTGATGTAAATAATTTCTATGTCAGCTGCGAACGGATTTTTGACCTGAAGCTCAGAGACCGTCCTGTTGTTGTTCTTTCCAATAACGACGGCTGCTGCATTGCAAGATCCAACGAAGCAAAAGAAATGAACATAACCATGGGACAGCCTTTCTTTCAAATCCGCCGTCTGGAAGATGAAGGCATTTTAAAAGTACGTTCCAGCAATTATGCTCTCTATGCAGACATCAGCAGCCGCTTCAGGGAGATCCTTCTCGGATTTACGCCGGACGTGGAAGTCTATTCAATTGATGAATGCTTTCTCGATTTTTCTAAAATGAATTTTAAGAATCTGGATTCCGCAGCGGCAGAAATTCGCAACACTGTCTGGCGCTGGATTCACCTTCCTGTTTGCGTTGGCATTGCTTCTACAAAAACGCTTGCAAAACTCGCAAATCATACTGCCAAAAAAAATCCGGAACTGAACGGAATCTGCATTTTACAGGATGAATCTGCAATCAGAAGCTGCCTTGAAAAAACTGAAGTGGAAAATATCTGGGGGATCGGTCCTGCATATACAAAGCTCCTTAAACAAAACGGCATATTCAATGCCCTTTCTTTATCGGAAATGGACGATCTCCAGGCAAGAAAACAGATGACCATTCAAGGACTTCGCCTTGTGCATGAACTTCGCGGAATTTCATGCATTGAAATGGAAACACATCCTGATCCTAAAAAAAACATAGCCGTATCCAGAAGCTTCGGAGCTCCGGCAGCAGAATTAAAAGATCTGCGTGAAGCTGTCGCCGTATACGCTAAAAGAGCCTGTGAAAAACTCTGGCATGAAAAACGCCTGGCATCTACAATCTCTGTCATGATCCGGGACAATCCTTTCAACACAGAACGTTTCTATTCAAATTACCAGCTTGCAGCATTCCAAAATCCCACAGACAACATGAATGAAATCATGAAAACAGCTATTTCTTTACTTTCACAGATTTACAAAAAAGGACCGAACTACAAAAAAGCAGGCGTTATTCTGGGCGGACTGATTCCTGTTTCAGAAAGACCCGGCATGCTATTTTCCGGGAAAAAAGGCAGAACTGCCGATGCTCTGAACCTTCTGATCCAGCGTCAAACGGCAAAAAAACTCTCTTTTGCATCCACCGGAACATCCTCTGCATTCTGGCATACAAAGTTCAGCAAACTCTCACCTCGCTGCACTACCCGCTGGGAGGAAATCCCCCGGGTCAGGTCACAGTAGTAAAAAATAAATTTTCCAATCCGGAAAATCATTCAAAAAAAACAGAAACTGACCGAAATCAAATTAGGGGTATTTTAATCCATGTCTCCGTTTAAAATGAATCAGGATAAAAATGAGCTCATCAAATCAGTTTTAAAAAAGCGGCAGATACGGTAAAATAAAAGATGTCAATATTCAGCATAGAAGCGAAAAACAATACTGCAAAAAAAATACATTTGCTTTTAAGCGAAAATGGTTTTGAAATTATTTCACTGGTTTCTCCAAAGTCAGAAGATGCGGAACCGGCTTTCATTTTCAGCGTTATGGCGCCCCAGAGCAGGAGAATCCATCCTGAAGAAATTCTGAAAAATGATATTGATTCGGAAAATTACAGAATAAAAGAAAATTTGGGAATTTTTGAAGATTCTGCTTTTGATATCCATATATCAAAACGAGTCGATAACAGCGAAATCCTTGATTACACTTCCAATAGAGTTTTGAACGTCATCAAACAGGACAGCATCAACACTGTAGAAAAAATTAAAAATCTTCCTCTGATTCAAAACCGCCTGGGGCTGGTTTCAGACGGAAATGCATATGATCTGCGGCAGTCTTCTGTAATGAATATGGAAAGGGATGCTGTTATCCTTTCAAAATTTTCAGGGATCAACGGCGTTCCGGTTTTCATCAATTCAAAAAATGAAGATGATTTTATTCGAAATACTGCCGCTCTTGCTGATAATTTTTTTGCTTTAAGAATTTCGGGAATTACAAAGCAATACGATGAAGATGAATTTGCAAGAATTACAAATGCTGTGGACATCCCGGTTATTTTCAACGATACCATGGAAAGAGCGCCTGCTATCGCAGCTGTTGTTGCGAATTCTTTAAAACGAATCGACCGCAGTTTTTCAGGAAAAAACGTCGCTATCATTGGGATCAGCACCATGGCGGAAATGCTTGTAAATTTGTTGAAATATCTCGGTTTTGACAGAGTGTACGGTATTGACAGCGACCCGGGAATGTTGTCCAAATTTGAAAGAGGAGAAGGAATTGTCGCCACAATGGAACAGGCATATGTAAATTCTGACGTAATCATCGTAATGCCGGACCTGAAGCTTGTTCTGGACGAAAAACGCCTGAATCACAGACAGATTATTATTTCCTTTTCCAATTCCTGTGTGAATAAGCAGAAACTCCCTTCATCGGTATTAAAAAATTCATTTTTCGGATATGACCCCAACCCGTTTTACACTTTGCCGGGATTGATGACATTTATTAAAAAAACAGGCTACAGAGATTTCGATAAAAACTTTTCTATTCGGGTAATGAAGTCACTTTTACTGAAAGGAGATGAAGGAATGCTCCTTCCCCGCCCAAATAATACTTTTATTCAAAATCAAGTTCGATTTCTTGGTCTTGAATGAACAAAATTACAGCTGAATTCGTCTCTGGATTCAGACTTATTTTGTGTAAAATTATATGCTTCAGGAAATTAAACGAAAACTGTATCTGTACCGGTATGAGCTGAAATCCAGGGGGCTGGTAAATTTTTTAACCTTTCTTTTGAAATCTGTTTCTATGAAGAAATGGAAACAGTACCTGTTCATCGGCATTACTGCAGGGACTGTAATTTCTTCAATTACAGTTCTTTCTGTATACATCATGTATAAAAATAATGAAGATTATATAGACCGTTCATTAAAAATGTATTCAGAGTGGATGGTCGGCAAAGGAAATTTTCCCGAAAAACCTCCTGTAAAAATCTATTCAGCAAACAAAACCCTGATCGGAGAATATCTGGTTGAACACAATTCCAGGATGACTCTCAACACCTGTAAAAACTTGAAATGGCTGAACCAGGCAACCATCAGCGCAGAAGATAGAGAATTTTATACTCATAACGGTATCTCATATAGAGGGATTTTAAGAGCTTTTGTGAATAATATTCTTTCGTTTCGGCCCAGGGAAGGAGCTGGGAGCATTACCCAGCAACTTGCAAGAAATCTTTATACAACAAAAGCCATGCCGGTTGTACTCAGAAAAATTTATGAAACCTTCGGAGCATTTTATATTGAAGATCACATGTCAAAAGATGAAATCCTCTGCCTCTATTTAAATAAAATTTATATGGGCGAAGGAAGATACGGAGCTGAAGAAGCTTCTTATTTTTATTTTCAAAAACCTCCTGATAAACTGACTGCAGCTGAAGCGGCCATGATCGTTGGACTTTACCCTTCTCCTGTTCGCTACAGTCCTCTGAATAACATTGAAAGCTCAATGAAAAAACAAAAAATGGTTCTTGAAGCGATGACAGACAACGGTTATTTTAAAAAAGAGGACATTGATGAAACCATAGAGAACTTCAAAAAGAAATACCGGGTAAAAATTGTTGAAAAAACCATGTTTCTTGAACCTGAGGATGAAACAAAAGAATTTTCCTCACCGGGCCGTGTGGGATTGTACGGCGCCAACCGTTTTTTCAAAACCAATCTTGCTCCCGATGTAAATGAATATGTAAGACATTTTCTGCTGTCGAGCATTGATGAGGATGAAATCGTAACGCCTGGGTTAAAAGTCTACACAACAATTGATTACTCAAAACAGAAAGCCGCCAATCACTCCATACGAAGCGTGGTGGAATCCATAAGAAAAAATGTTTTAGAAAATTCCGGCATTTCAAATGATGAAAAACGAAAACTGATTGAAGACTACAATGGAGTTTTTATTGCCATGGAGCCTTCCGGCGATATCCGGGCAATGGTAGGAGGGTTTCGCATTGCAGAAGATCAGTACATGGACAGAGTTTGGAATATGCTGCGTCAGCCTGGATCGGCAATTAAAGGATTTCTATATGCAATGGCTCTTGATGAAGAAATTGTTGGAACGGAATCCATTGTAGTTGATGAAGCGATTAATATTCGTGGATACAGTCCGAAAAACTGGTACCGGGGATACAGAGGGGAAATCACACTTAAAAAAGCCGTTGCGCTTTCTGTAAATACAATTGCGGTCAAAACTCTTGATCAGCTGGGAGCATCTCAATTCAAAAGAAAAATGTCGCAGGCAGCGGATATTTCACCACGAAGATTTGAGAGCAATCTTTCTCTGGCTCTGGGAACAGGAGAAGTAACGCCTATTGAACTTGCCAGACTTTATGCTGTACTTTTAAATTCAGGGAAAAAGGTTTATCCAAGACTGATTACAAAAATAGAATCTCCAGGAGGAGAAACCATTTCAGATTTTCCGTCTGAAAAAAGCGATGAAAATATTATTTCTTCAGGGGCTGCAAAAAAGACCCTGCACCTTTTAAAAGAAGTCATCGAAGACGAGGAAGGCACAGCACACTGGATCAAAAATCGAAAAACAAAATCAAATCTTGATTTCTCGATTGCAGGTAAAACGGGAACTGTTCAGACAGACGAATCCATAAAAGATAAATTCGGGGGGATGAACGGAATCCATGACGCCTGGTTTGTCGGAATAGTACCCGGCGAAGTGGGTGTTGTATGGGTCGGCCATGATCTCGGAGCTCCTTTTGAAGGAAGCGGGGCCGGAACAGCAGCAGGAGTCTGGATGTATTATGCAGAACAGGCTTTGAAAAACAAAACTAAAAAAAGATTCGATCTTTTTGACAAAGAAGGGTCTGCATTTGAAAGCTTCTGGTCAAGATTTAAAAAAAGAAAAAACAAAACAGAAGAACAAAAACCAGAAAATCCATCCAATGATCCGAAAGACAATGTAGAAATTTTCATGCCGGATCCCGCCGAAGACAAATCTTCTCATCCGGAAAACTAAAATATCAAAACAGCTCTGCAGGAATCAGCCTTACTGAAACGCAAAATAATTTTAAAGACAAAATAAATATATCAAAGAAAGACCGAAGGCAATCTGATATGAAATTCTGAAGTTGATGACTTCATCAGGCTCTTTCATCAAAATTAACTTCTATATTATCGATCAGTCTAATTCCGTCACAGTAAACGGCGCAGGCAATCACAAAAGAACTCAATTCTGCAAAATCTTTTTCGGAAGCGATCAGCTGAAGAGAAAATGGATCGACAAGATCAAAATATTCCACTCTGTTCATGGAACCAGATTCAATGACATCTTTTCCAATTTCTGAGAGTTGAGAGGGCTCTCGATTCCCGTCATGAAACGTCTTTTCAACAATTTTAAGAGCACGAAAAATTAAATTGGCATGACTTCTTGCTTTTTCAGATAATCGTGCATTTCTGGAACTCTTAGCCAGTCCGTCTTCTTCGCGTACTGTGGGAAAGCCTTCAACAGAAACGGAAAAATTCAATTCTTCAGACATCTCACGGATGAGTATATACTGCTGGTAATCTTTCTTTCCGAAAATTGCCAGATCGGGATTGATTATATTAAAAAATTTAATAATGACATACAGGACGCCTTCAAAATGCCCCGGACGAAATTTTCCGCAAAGGTTCCGGGACAGTTCTGGAAGAGAAATTTTAAGCATGGGTTCGGTTCTGAATAATTCTTCCGAAGAAGGCGCAAAAAGAATATCAACTCCTTCATTTTCACATTTTATTAAATCGCCTTCTTGATCAGATGGGTAGCTGGTAAAATCTGAAGAATCATTGAACTGCAGTTTATTGACAAAGATGGAAACAACGGTCAGATCTGATTTTTTTTTTGATTCCCGGATCAGAGCCAGATGGCCTTCATGCAGAAAACCCATTGTGGGAACAAGCGATACGGATCTGCCCTTCTGTACCGACCGGAAGTTCTTAATTTCCTGTCGGAGTTCATGGATTGTGCGGATTACTTTCATGAAAAGCCATTCTCATTTTGGATTCCAATGTTATGTCAAATTATTTTTTCGCTGGATTTAATAAAACTTTAGATTTGTTGCCATCCATTTTGAAATCATTGATCGAAAATGTATTTAATCAACTAAAAAATAACATACACAAACGAATTATAAGTCTTTCGAAAAAAAGCAAGGGGATTTATAAATAATACTGTAATTAATAAAAAGACCTTCCTGATCCTGAATCCACGGACATTTATATTTTGCTATAATTCCTGAAATAAAAAAATAATTAATCTTTCATTTTTTTACGTGACATACCGCTCCGATCTGCAAGATTCACAATGAAAACGTTATGAACATGAAAATTTTCAGAAATTATCTTATTTTATTTTTTATTTTATTTTTTATTTCCATTTCAGGAATCTTCGCTGAAGATCCAATCATCCCGGAACCTGTTTCAGACAGTATTCAAAAATTTTATCTTCCCAATATCCCTGTTTGGCTTACCGATACCTATCTTTCTTTAAAAACCTGGCAATGGGTCGGCCTTTTTATTGCAGTGATTTTAGGAATGATTCTAAGAGCTCTTTCAGGGTTTGTTGCTGCTCTTGGAATCAAACTTTTTACAAAAACAGGGAAAGCATTCAATACAAGGTTTATTCATAATATTAAAAAACCGATCGGTCTTCTGATTCTTTCGTGGTTCTGGATGGCATCCATCCATATTCTGCTCATCAAAGGTTCCGCATATACCGTGCTTAAAACCTCTCTGCAAATTCTGTACAGTATCGGTTTTATTTGGTTCTTTTACAGATTTTCTGACCTCATGATTGAATACTTACGAATTCTGACAAACAAAACAGAATCCACTCTGGACAACCAGCTTGTCCCGCTCCTAAATAAAACCATAAAAGTCAGCATCATCATCTTCGGTTCTCTGATTACATTTCAGAATCTTGGCATCAACGTCATGTCCCTTCTAGCCGGCCTGGGAATCGGCGGACTTGCATTTGCTCTGGCTGCAAAAGATACGGTAGCAAATTTTTTCGGATCTTTAATGATTATCTTTGACCAGCCGTTTCAGGTTGGAGACTGGATCATTGTCAATGATAAAGAAGGAACGGTTGAAGAAATTGGCTTTCGCTCTACCAGAATACGAACATTCTATAACTCTCTG
>Ga0224501_10004554_pt1 | contig 10934 bp, 11 predicted proteins | sample SF_Oct11_sed_USG_4_FD_169105 | JGI IMG/M metagenome (GOLD analysis project Ga0224501, IMG submission 169105) | Sediment microbial communities from San Francisco Bay, California, United States - SF_Oct11_sed_USGS_8_1 | ecosystem: Environmental > Aquatic > Marine > Sediment | place: USA...
TGACACTCATTGCTCTTATCTTTTGGTCTAAAAGAAATTCAGGCGACCGAGGGAGCAAATTGCCATCAGAAATGCTGAAATTGCTGGGTAATGAAGCAAGCAGCTGAATTTTGGGATGGTAATATTTCATGGTTTAAGGCAATTGCATATAGTTATGTGAATGACAATCCAATCGCATTCTATCGCCATCATATTAATGATTTCAATAATCAAAGATAAACGGAGCTAGTGAGCTTAATTTCAAATTGGTAGCTATGCTAACGTTAGATGATAATGAAGGCCATTTTATGTCATTTGTAATGCAAAATGGAAGCTTTCATGCCTTCATAATGCTTACAGCCTTTTAGGAATTCCAAAGGGCTCTGAGGGACATCTTTGCAACTGGCACATGCTGCGATAAATTCATTTCGTGGTGCTATGTAGTTTCGCGACTGTGCAATGCAATTTGTATGTTATATGTGATTGCCAAATTTGTCATGAATTTGCGATAAATCTGCCGCTGCCTGGCAGGCTCCTTTTGCAGGTTTTGACTTTGCACAGATGACTGCAACGATAGTAGTTGTGTCTAAACCCATCCCTGTGTCGATCCACCCAGAGAACAAAAGTAATTACTTTATCAATCATGCCACCACTGTCTGTGACTCTGGCTGAGATAGACTCCTTTCTTCAGCACTTGCCATTGAGTTATAGGATAATTTTTATTTATACGGATATCAGGATCGTAACTGATGTATATTTCCAAGGCGCATGTAATGGGGCTGACATCTGAGCACCAACCACAATCAATAGTTAGGTCAGTTAGTTACCTATTGAATACTGAATATAAGGTTAAGCCTCTTGTTTTCCCCAGGATGAATCATAATGTTCCAATAGAGCAGTAGGGCGGGTTGTTAATGTTGCAACCCAAATCCGACAAGAGCAGATAAGAAATAGTATGTTAAGCAGGAACCTTCACGGCACCAAGACCTGTGGACTCTCCACCTAAACTCGTCACTGGTCGCTTTACCATACTGGATTGACTGTCTTTATAAGGTTTCATTGCAATGATCATGGCCCATTCATCACAGAAGTGGTGCTAGGATAAGTTACTGTCAACTGTGACTGACGTTCGATCTCGTTGCAATCTCTATGATTGGCTAGGTGTAGATGTTCTACGCGCCATGGCTAAAGTGTAAAATCTGAGGGGGGAAGTCCTGTTATAGGTTACTGATTGATGATAATGGAGGAAAGTGGTAAAATCTAAAGGTTGGGCATTAAAAGCTCATTGAGGGAACCCTGTGGTAAGGAGACATTGATCGCCCAGCGTCGTCCTGCCCAAAGATATTTTGGAACTCTTTCCCTGCATCCCCCTAGATACCGTTTATACCCTATTACGAAACGAACAGTCTACACCTTGTGACTGAAATGCAGTGTGAATTTTTGCCCCAATTTTTGTTCCTCTATTTGAAGGTAAATGGCATATAGGATTTCACACCGAAGATCACATGCCACTACAGAGAGGCTTTGATACATTTCGTGGAATGCTAACTGGCAGTGCAGATCATCTCACTCACTACAAGTCAGTTCTGAGTAGTACTAGCCTGCTATCCTATTAGCTCAGTAGGCTACTACCCCACTAGCCTACTATCCTGCATGTTTGCTGACTTACAGGCCTACTGGCTACTAGTTTTCTAGTCTATTAGCTTACTCGTCCACTAGCATAAATACTAGCTTGCTAGTCTTTTGGTCAGCTCGAAATTTACATGTAGTAATTCGGCCGTTTTGACCATACATAACCAAAATAGATTGCTTTGGATGGGACATTTCAGATAGATAAATTATAAGATGTCTACAAGCTAAACAGATGATGGGATAAGGATAGAGATAGGATAAAATTAAACAAAAATCAAGATGAATTATTCATTTCCAGTCTATTATTGACCGTCCTAACTGCAAAATTATGACTTAATCGCCGAAAAAGTACCTAGTACCAACTCACGCGCTCCATCATTGTCACCTGAATGATAATGTACTAGCAGAAAACCAAAAAGTTCTAGCACAATGGATACTCAGCATAACTATGTAAACCCAGGATCTTTTGATCTTGAACTAAGTGTTCTAGCCATTGAGCTATCCTGCTATCCCTATATTCTGAGTTATCTCTCTATAAGTGAGCTACCACCACAATGGGAGGCTATCGATAAGTGATTAATCCGCTTATTCCCTCCTCCAGACTAATAGGGGATTATCTCTTACTTTAGCGGGTATATTAGACCCTAAATTCTTCCCATCATATATCATTATGAATTCACTCCCACACCATTGGGCTTTTGCTCAGAGTGTGTACTCCAAACTCCTCTGTTCTGGCTGTCACCCTATTTAGTTTATGAATTTTATCCTACAGTTGTGCTTCAATTCAAAGACTTTTACCGCACATCAATACATTTTCCTTTGAATTGATGCCCTATTGAATAGGATCACCAGTGAAATAGATACTGGTACCTAAATTTAGGGAGATAGAGAGGCACTGTAACCGAGGGGGTTAGAGACCTCGTCACCGGTGCTGAAGCTCCCAGGTTTAAAACACAGCTTGTGCATGGGATTTTTCAATCACTCTCTCTATTCACCCAGCAGTAAATGAATACTTGAATCTCATCAGAGCTGGGGAAGGTGAAAGGCGGTGCGTGAGGAAGAGGAGTGGCACCCCACCTCAGTTACACCGTTGCCGGTGCAAGTTAACTCTTTAACAGCCACTTCCCCGACTACCATGACTATGAGACAACCTTTACTTAACTTACCTAAAGTTACTATAAGTTTTAGCAGTGTTTTTGAATTGAAATATCATCTTAGGCAATAAAGGCCTATGAGTTTATAGAGGTAGCGGGATATAGCTCAGTGGTATAGATCACTTGGCTGTCGATCAACCATGAGACCCCGCGTTCGGATCCCAATCATAGAGAGCTCTAATCGTGATTGCGAGCTTCTCTTATTAATCCTAGCTAAAACAGGCCTCATTATGAAGTGAAGCATTGATACCGACCTGGGCAAGGTGCTTCATGCTAAACCACATCTGGTGAAAAAACAAGTATTTAACTTGGTAGGTTCGCCATAACAGTGGAGATTCGATGCGAGAGAAACAAACCTATACTTCGAGATCGTAGTTTTTTTATAGAGTGCCTGTCTGTGTAACACCTATGCCTGTCTGTGTCACATCCGTGTCTGTCTGTGTAACACCCACTTGTCTATGTAACCCCCATGCCTGTCTGTGTAACACCCATGTGTCCCTGTCTATATGCATGCAGCGTGCAGATTATACATAGCGCAACGCTATTTTATCAAGTTCTCACAGAGGAGCCAAAGGAGGTCTGGACATGTACGAAGGAAACTTTCCTCTCAATTCCACATACGGCCACTATTCTACCCACATCTTCACGCGGCGAGCAGAGAATGTCATTCTGACTCATAAAGATAGGGAGGAGCCGATGTTCCTATTCCTGTCTTATCAAGCTCCTCATACTCCTCTATACGCTCCCAAAGTTTATAAGGAGATGTATGATACAGCCATACCAAATGGACCGAGAAAGACATATGCTGCTATGGTCACTGGTATGTATCATTATAATAATGTTTTTCCAGACTACTGTATGGCGCACTATATAAACTCATTAGATGCGTTGGGATACATACCAGCCAGGATAATGAAATATATATGCCTAGTCCTGATTGTGATAGCTCAGTGGGAGAATGAATGTATCTCACTGGCTGTCTTGGGTTCAATTGCCAACCGTGGCGGAATATTTCAAGAGGTTTCTCCCTGGCTGATCTGGCTCAATCTCCCATCAACCTGTGGACATTGAGGAGGAAGGCTGAATTCAATGGTATCTCAGCTACAGTTTCATGCATAGTACCAATGGATTCAGAAAGAGATATCCTTTCTAACGAAGGTCTCTTGTCACAGTGTGACATTTGGTCATTATTTAATGGGACCATGTGCTAGTAAAATTCACTAGTCAGTTGATCAGGCAGAATTCAGCTTGGCAAATAGACCACATTTCTTACAGATGTAAGTAGCATACAGGCCCAGTATAATTTGAAACTTTACAGACCAACTAGGTAGTAGGTAGAGTTTACATGATACCGCTAATAAATTGTTCTTGATGTTTGATGAAGAAGGCTAAGATTGTGACTTGAAATTTAATTGGTTTTCCACCAGCGTGATGGCAGGATAGCTATATATCCTACAGTCTGCAATCCAGAGATTCAAACACAGGCAGATATAATTTCTTGATATTCAGAACATTGGACAAGAGTAAGAAGTAATCCTGTGAGCAGCTGATCTAATGGTATAGGTGTAGGTGTAGGTATAGGTGTAGGTGTAGATGTAGATGTAGATGTAGATGTAGGTGTAGGTGTAGGTGTAGGTGTAGGTATAGGTGTAGGTATAGGTGTAGGTGTACTCCTACTACTGGGGCAGGTTCTTGATGGTTCCTTGCTGGTCGGAAGCTTAAAGGGGCACGCCCTCACACCCTCTAGGGCAGGCCTACCAAACCCCTGGCTTTTTTGCTCAAAATTGATGGCTCTCAACGAGCTAAGTGTGCTCAACAATCTACTGTTTCACTACTGGTAGCTCATAGCAGATGGACCCACATTGTTGATGTTTTTATTCTGGAAATGAAATTATTTTGGACTTGTTCTGACTTATATCTACCGAGCCGAGTGGAACAAGCTATTTCCTGCAATAATAATAAAATTGGAGTTTGGAAGATTGATTTCTGGCTCTCACGAAACCGCGGCTCATCTCTTAATAAAGTTGGTCAGACCTGGTTGTTAGTAAGATAGAAATAGCCTGTATAAACGTTGATGTTACCATTAGAGTGCGTAGAACTTCCTGTCTATTGAAGCTATTGATGAAGGAGTTGGTCAGGTGATAGATGCGCTTAAAAACGCAAACATGTATAATAACACGGTGATAATCTTCAGTACTGATAATGGCGGCCAAGCTAAGAGTGGGGCGAGCAATGCACCACTGCGAGGAAACAAAGACACATGGTTTGAAGGTGGTGAGTTTATTGAAGTTGTTTGCTTACTTCTTGGTGGCATCCATCGATCTTGGAAGACAGGGTGCAGCGTCTAGTAAACTTACAGCCCTCAGCATTGCCCATATAGTAGAAGTTATAAGGTTATGGCCAGGGCCAAAGTTTATCCACTTATTCAGTATGAAGCTTTAGGTTATAACACTGAACATAAAACTCTTGTAGATTACACCATATTATACTAGATGGTACCGGGTACATTGAGGCTACTAACTACATTTTAGCATGCATGATGGTTCTCTAAAAGACACTCGTTCAATGGTGACTAGTTTGGTATGCGTGCACATAGTTGGATGAAAATTTATGATAAAGCCAACTGGTCATAATCCCTCCATGTCATTATATTCTACCCTCTGGTAAAAGGATATATTTATTTTTAGTACCTTTGATAGTGATTAATGAAATATTTTCCAGTTACGCATCCATGAATTCTATTATTTACGTAGGTATCCGAGGTGTTGGGGTGGTGTCGGGGCCTCCAGTTCTTCGTGGAGGTGCCATAAATGATGAATTAATTCATGTCACTGATTGGATGCCTACCCTACTCCATCTGGCTGGTGGTAATGTCAGTAATCTCGACACGGACGGAATGAATCAATGGAACTCTATCAGCCTGGGCATGCCAAGTCCTAGGAAGGTTTGTAGATGTACTATGAATTATGTATGTATTGTATATTATACATGTACTATATATTGTATATGTCCTGTATATTACACACATACTATATATTGTATATGTCCTGTATATTACACATGTACTGTATTTTATACATATACAGTATATTATACATGTGCTATATATTGTACATGTATTGTATGTTGTAATATTCTGTGTCTGCTTGCACTGTCACATTGAAAGGATTAGTGTCACACTACATGTAATTAATGAGAGATTTGAGGGAAACTGTTGATATAGAGCACCAGGCTTCTTGAATTTTCTGGTTCAGGGTGGGATGGAGATACTGGATAAAGCATGCCAACTCATAAATCTCTGTTCACCAGAGATCCAACAAGAAAACAATGGTAACTTGCGGAAAAAGCGAGTAGATAACCCCCTGCTTCTGATTGATATGACTGAGTGAAGTAGTCTCCGGGCCACCTAGCTAGGTATAAATGTATAATATCTTAGGGGTTTAGCTTTAGGGGTGAATCCAAAGGCTACAGTTTGCTCTCAACACACAAATTACTGATGTTTTTAGGAGATTCTACTGAACATTGACCCTATGGAGAAACTGACACAGGAGCCGATGTTTACTAGCACTATATTTGATACCCAAATCCAGGCTGCCATCAGAGTAGGTGACTGGAAGTTACTGACAGGAGATCCTGGATTCTCAGACCTAATACCGGCACCACTCGATGATTATATAAAATGTAAGTCTTATTGTACATACCTGGTGTGTTTCTATTCTATGTGGTCATTTTTTAATGCATCAGACCATTAGTTTTAGAACAACTAATTATATTTTTATTAGACACTTAGCCATCTTAGTTAAACGCCTTCCAGGTATGAGAGTTATAGGAGTGGTAGAGTCGGGGATTAAAGGGAGGACTCGTACTCTCAACAGGAGCCCACCATGACTTTGTTTCGAACCCGGGCTCTCACGATTGCCAGTCCAGCAGTCTCCCACTGAGTTGTTCCACCATTCCTAAGCCTGAGAATTTTTTTAATAAAGCTAGAAATTATTTGAGGAGCTCACACTACAGCAGAACCGGTCCCCGACCATGATCAGGATTTCAGTATCGCAAAATCATAAGCAAAGTGCCATCAGCTATTGAGGTACCCGACCAAAATTCAGTTTAGTTAAAACCTATTCTTCCCCTCATCACTAGTTTGCTTTGCTTAAGTTTCAAACAGTCAGCTTGAAGTTATAGCTAGGTTAATGGTATCTAGGAAGTTCTGTACTCAATGCTCTCTGGTGGCCTTATGGCTACCCAGAGCCCTCCAGGGCTCTTTGTGGCTAGCAACCTGTACTGCGACCAGATTGGTCCAGCTATGTAAAGCCACTTCCTTTACTCCGCTGATTGGTCCATATAGCAGTTTCCATCGGGATAAGAGGTGCCTGAGTAATATACATGCTTTCACTTTTCCTATGTGTATGTTATTTCTGCCTGGACATGCAGAGATGTGGGGCTCTACTCACCGAACAAGTGAAATAAACTCCCAGTTAACCGTTGTCTCAACACAATAATGTGATTGGTGCCGAAGTACTTCATGTCTCGGGTAGTAGATTGTGTCCTGGCCCGAAACCCTACTCATTACCACTACTGGTGCGCATTAGGTCAAGCTTATTTCATTTTTAGTTTAATAAAAATGTTTAAGGCAAATTAATGTCGATTAATGAGAACAATAGCGGGCACTGCGAGCGATTGAGTTACGCTGCCTGAGAGCTCTATAAATATTTGCTTTGAAGTGACATAATCCACTGTAGATATTACTATGGAGAAACAGCTAAAGAGCTTATCTATGAAGAAGGATCACCTTAAAAAGGGATTCAGTAATGTACAACTTTATAATATTGCGATGGATCCGTCTGAGACTACAAACCTGATCGATATGAGACCGGACATCGCACTCGATCTGCTAGGAAAATTGGCTGAATATCAAAAAACCGCACTACTGCCAAATTATCCTAAAAATGATCGCAGGTATGATGATAAAATGGCATCCGTTGTTTATGGGAGGTCACGATGCAGCTTCTGATGAAGCTCCGAGCTTGGCAGGGCTGACAATGGGGGTTGACTATAACCAAGGTCAGGTGCAATTTACCAGGGTAGAAGCGATCTCGGTGTGAAACGCTGTGATTCAAAACTGCATAATGCCTAATCCTGGGTAGATGGGGGTCAGTCAACTTCAGCCCTTTGTTTTCACATTACTTGTGGCTGAAAACTCAGCTACTAGGCTACTCTGGCTACCTGCCTGGTATGCCTGGCTCCGACAGGATACCTGAATAGAAATTAAAGAAATATAAGCAAGGGTGCCCAGTGACATAAAGAAACTTCATGTCACTGGGTTGCCACAGGAGAAAAGGAATAATAGGCACCCTCACCTATTTTAGGTGTAATCCAGCAAGACATGGTGGAATATGGAGACCTTACTTAACCAATTCAGAAGGAGAAACACTGACTGCTCTAACATTCCCACCACGACCTCGCCCGACTTCAAGGTCGAAGTGGACAACTTCCACTACTACTGCCCCGCCAGTACAATCAGCTGAGAATGAAGGAGAGCAGAGTGTAAGGAAAAGCAAACCCATTGGAGGACTAAGAAGTCATACCATGATTAATATGATGGAACAATCGAGAGGTTGATTCCTGATAAACCACACTCCTGAAAATATCACTGAGGGCAAATAAGAATGGGGCATTGATTATTTTAGCACGCGTGTTATAACCATAAGTTTAGATGTTTTATTTTTTTAGTGATATTTTATATGTTTGATAGTCAGCAGAGTCATCAAATTTCATAACATTTGCATGTCACGCTCATGATAGCATGATATTTTAACTGATAGTACACGTATAAAAGTTATTTGTAACATGATAATATTGCGATTTTTGGTATGACTTTGTTAATAGCCTGATAACATCTGTGCAGTTCATGCATAGGTTTTCCTGTGACTAAGACAGGAAACGTTGCAATATCTATTCGTGACACGCTTGACTCTATATAAAGGCAGGAGAATGCATTGCATTTCATGATTAGCAAAGAGTTAGGCAGAAAACATGCTTTAGTCAGCAATTTGTATAATGGAAGTAGGGTTATCCGGTACCGTACTTGTTTTTCGAGCAGGTTGCTACTCACTCTGCCTGAAAGTCCGGTTGGTTTTGTTTCGCTGAGTTAAAAAAATTGATTAGAGATTATCTACTCTTGTACAGTTGTCTCCACATTCTCTTCTTTATCACCTATTTTATTTTCTCCGTTTGAGTCATAACTAGCTTGAGAGGTGGTCTTAAGCTCAGTCTTTTCATGCGATTCAGCCGTGTCAATAACTTTTGTACGCATATGAGAGAGAAGCGTCTGCAGTGACGCTAACACGGAACCCATCCAAACGAGCCCTATAATAATCCACATGCCCACAAAGATTCTGTAGAAGACGTACCCGCCATCATTGTCCCGTCCATTCGCAAAACCTGTTAAATACAAGATCAAGAAAAGATCAACTCGTTTTACATGAATGGCGACACTAAGCCAATGGCTTGATTTCAGGATATCTATGGTCTTGCCCCCATAAAATTGGGTCGAAATTTGAATCTGAAGAGAGAAAAAGCACAATGTGACGCATAGACTCAAACCAAACTAGCAACACTTTCTTTGATATTTGGTGTGAAATTATCCCTATACATATAAGCAACATTGAGATATAAAGAACACTGGCCTCTCAATTCAAAGAGCACATCACTGAAACGATTAATAATTGTTTAACTTGAAAGTTTCATACTATTTAAATTGCCGCATCGGCCAGACTGATGTTTATTTTCTTTTTATTAAGTGGTTTCGTGGGTAGGAATGGTAACCATGGTAACCGGTGCTCAAGGAAAAGGTTTATCAAGCATCTGCGCATGCCTCATCACTGTGGGAGTCTCTGCATTCACAAGCAAACAATGTTAGAGAACACAAATGGTGGTAAGTAAATTCTATGAATGTAAACCACTTAACCCAGTGGCAGGTTATAGCTAAGCCGTATGAACCCAAAAGAGGTCTCTCTTTGGGTGGACCTCCTGTATTAGATGTCATGATCCCTAATCGACAGATCCCTTTATCCTAAAAATGTTTTTATTTCAATGACCAGGAAGGTATACGGAATTGCAACAGAATTGTGACAAGTCAACACCAGTGTTAGGCGAGCATAGCTGGGCTGAACATAGAGCAGGCGTGCTAAGAAAAGGAAAATAGTATACCTTTATGACGCGGATTCCGGCCAAATTCTGTGACAGGTTACAGGAAAAGGAAATAAGCGCAACGGATAGTACAAAAGACCCAGAAAATTTAGAAGCATGATTATTATAGATCTCAGAAAATAGAAATGTGTAGGCTGCACCTGTAGATGCCAGTTTTTTTTGCACGTATCCAGTGAAATTTCACTCCCATATCCAATTCAATTTTAGTGCATTCCTGGATACACAATGAGAGGTGTAACTCTTATGTCATGTTCACCGTTATAGTGAACCTGCAGGAATAGGTGCTTGGTTTTCACCAATTACAGTTTAGCATGGAGCATCATGAGTGGGTCAGTATCAATGTTTCACCTCATAGTGGGACAATTTTTATTTCAGGCTTAAACTGTCATGACAAGGAGCTCACACTTACAGCAGGAGCTTGCCATTGCTGGGATTCAAACTCAATTAGTTTGAATGCTTCTGATCCCAGCGCTCTACTAGCTGCTTAAAGACAAAAGATAATCACCGGCTGTAGATTATAAGTTACCTGGTACGAAGTCTCCAAATCCTATAGTGGTTAGCGTAATGAATGTGTAATACAGAGCATCTGCGTAGGTCCATTTCTCTACTCCCCAGAATAGTAAGGAAGCCATTAACATGAATATTATAAAGCCTATAATAGCAAAAGAATAATTAGTTTTAGAGCCCTCCATAGCATTTAGGTACATTGTTGACGATAATGCCGTCCTCAAAGGCAGACCAACGGATCAAGACTTTGCTAAATCGTGGGCTGAAATTCCACAGTTCCAATTAAGGAAGAGGCTGTGGAGAGCCTAAAGTGTCTGCTAGAGAATTTCACCAGATGACCCAGTTACTGGATATATTAAGGTGACAAATAGCTTGAACAGTTGCTCTTTGTCATTGCCAGGTGGCAGACAAGCAGGTGAGCACCGACCCCCCCCCACCAGCCGAAGAGCCAGG
>Ga0224501_10004555_pt1 | contig 10932 bp, 7 predicted proteins | sample SF_Oct11_sed_USG_4_FD_169105 | JGI IMG/M metagenome (GOLD analysis project Ga0224501, IMG submission 169105) | Sediment microbial communities from San Francisco Bay, California, United States - SF_Oct11_sed_USGS_8_1 | ecosystem: Environmental > Aquatic > Marine > Sediment | place: USA...
GCATGGATAACCATTTTTTTATTAATTGCCTAGCTTTGCCCTACAAGTCATCATAGCTGCCTATTCATCTCAATCTCTCCCAATTGGTGTGGAGTGTGCGCGCGCCAGAGCCTCTGAATGAGAAGACAACTCCCACTTTCTTCCTCGAATGGCATGCTTGCGGTTATGATGAAGCTGTCGGGTTAAATAATTTTGTCTCTCTAGGTAGAGCTTAGTATGGAGCCCCACACAAGACAGTATAAGTGATCCATACCCACAATGGCCCCCTGCCATGACTGCGATTCAAACCAAGGTTTTCACAGTTGCAAGCTCAGTACACTACCAGGTCAGATCACTTCTGCTAAAGGCACTGGGCAGGAACAAGAACTAGCCAGGCGTAGGTTATGGGTGGGGAAATCATTCATAACAACAAAGGCTTGGGTGTCATACAGGGGTGATTATCTAAGGCTAGACCTTTCTCAGGAACTTCTCCATGTAGAGTCCATGGTAGTGACATAAATTAGGGTTTGAGATGACTTCATTGCTTGTCAAGGTTGCCATTGCAGTAGAATAGGACTAGGAGTCACAGGCTGTGAACTGTTTAACCACTGAATTTTTTCCCCTTGGGCTCTCCGTCACCTCTCATATGCTGCTTGCATGGTGCCGAGGCCATGCCAGATATTTCAACATTGCTCTGGTTAAATTGGTTCATTCTGAAAAATAGAACAGTTCAGTCTGACTCGCAGTATGAAAATCTAATGGGAGCGGTAGACAACTCCATAAACTGAAGGGATGTTAATATGGAGTTGTTCGCTCTTTAACACATCTATGATCTAATTGTAGCAACTACTGATTGGTTTGTGTCTAATTTCTGTTTGCTTGACCTTGGAAGTGGTGATTCCCTGCAATGGATTTCAGATAAGATAAGATTCACGTTTGCAGTACTTACACAGTCAGTGAGTCGGTGTCACTGGGTGAGTGATCCCAAGAAGTATAGCTCACAGATGTTGATAAGATGGGATCAATGGTTTGTAGGTGACATCATCATTGAGATTGCACAGTAGCATGTTGGGAGGAAATGAAACAATTATACCCGGTGCATTACAAGTTTGCTCCGGAGTTTATTCTTGCATCAAAGCCTAGGGTAGCAGGATAACTCAAAGGCAGAGAGAGCACTGCGCTCGCAATCATGAGAACCTGGGCTCGGCCGTAGGTCATGGCAGTCTCCTGTTGTGATTATGGGCGTTTCACTTGAATCCTAGCTCCAACCAAAAACAAGCCTCACTAAGGGGTGGAACATCGGACCACTCATGGTGCCCACTGCTAAGTCCTAGCTGGTGTAAAAACAAATAGCAAACCCGGCAACTTCGTCGCACAAAAACAAAAAAAGCGCAAAGGCCACTCGGTTTATGGATTAGGCAGGGGCACACAGTGCTCATTAATCGATGTGTTCTTCCGAATTAAATGCGTCACTTTTGACTGTAATTGCTTGCAGATATGCTAGGTGAAATTATCCCATTAATGCACAATTATGCCGTAAACGAAAAAAGATCAGTTATGTAACTCAATCAAGGAAATGTTATCTATGATTTGGTCTGCCGCAGCGAATCTCAAATGTGATGGATGATCTTAAGGCTTAGAATACATGATTTGTGCACAGGTGAGTCACGGGTTTGAAACCCAGGAATGTCAATGATGGGGACATAAAGAGTATCCTCCCATGATTCGCTCCTGAGCACGACAAATTCTCTGTTAACCAGGGAGCGAACTCCATGACCCCACACAAGGAACAATAATTTGGAGTACGAGCGGAAGTAAAGATGGTTGAGCTTCAGGAATGTCACAAATTGATTTCTCATTTCTTTGATTCTCAATGGATTGTGTCAATACTCACCCGGAAGGATTCCCGTGCAGATTGTCAGAGTCTGTAAAACAGCCTTAAAACTCTTAAAGACTGCCCTACCCCACGCTAGGTCATCAACCAGAGAAGAGCAGCCAAAATGCTAGAGGTGTATCCTCCAATCCAGCTATGTCATCTCCCTCGCCAGATTGCCCTCTGGCAGACTAAATGCAATGACATTTTCAGCAAACATTGCTTTAGGGCCATGGCCACCCGAGCCCCGAAATACTAAAAGTCCATCTATGTGACAATAGTTGCCCATCTCTTTCATATTCTCGAATCTGTAGATATTTTTATAGTTATTTTGTTTATATCATACCGACAGGAAAGCTTGTTTTAATTGCCATACCTTCATACAGTAACGACGCGTAAAGTCATACAGTGTGATACCTCTGCTCACTGTATTTTAAGTGGAGTTTACATGAGCAACAAGCATCTAAATGGTTAGTGGCACCAATGATAATGCAGAATATAATTTGCTGCTTTATCAACTTGTGCTTGACCTATATACTGGAATCGGAAGTGTTTTGGAGGTAAATGCGATTGATGCTCTGATTGGTCGTCGTGCCTGCGCCGCTTGAGAACTTTTTCTCTGTGAGTGGCACAGTGAGTGGCACAGTGCCACTACATCGGTGGAACTTGGGACAGTGGTGCCGCTCGTGTAAACACCCCAATTCCATCGGTTTCTGTGCCACTTGGCGCTCACCGCTGCCGCACCGCTTTCGCGTAAACCAGCTTCATACAATATATAGGAAGAGATAATCCGAACTCCACCAAACAGCATCTTCAATTGATTTTTACTTTGCTAATTGTACCAATCAGGTCACCAAAGCAACTGGCTGGCTGAAAAGGCCAGATCCAACTCACTCGCTTAGCTGGTTTAGTAAAGCAAAGTTTCTCCCAATGTTTGCTTATGCTATATAATATTATATTATATAATATTATTTCAATCGCATGAGTTTTACACGCCACACAAAAATTAATATTGTTTAGCACTGATGCTGCATTCCAGTATATTTCACTAGGTGTGGCAGTGCATTGTTCAGCTTCAAACGTCCTTAGCAATGACAAACAGCTAGTTTTGAATCCGGCCAGGGTGACATCATACACTTGAGCATTCGAACTAGGCTGAGTCATGCATCCCTACTGGTTATACTACACAGCCAATGATGCAAGAGCAGGGGCTATTGTTAAGTTTGCCATAGGATCAATGGTAACTCGATACGATAAAAACAATAAACCTCTTTCCTGAACAAAAACAATACATATATTATACGAACCGTAATCGCTACCTATATATATTGCCACAGACACACACACACACACACATACATACACATATTTCGTTCTGTTTTCCTGGTGACTAGTCAATGACAAAACAGTGATAGCGATCTCGAACCCACATAGGTTGCTCGTTGCGAGTTTATAACGGCGCGTCTACCAACACATGAAGGTAGGAAATATAACAATCTGATTCACTGGTAAGTTTAACTAAGTCACATGTGCCATTCAGTTATCTAAATTTGAAGTTAAATGCTGGGATAGCGGGATAGCTCATTGGTTGAGCCCTGGTCCTTCATTGGCAGAGCCCTTCGCTCACAAGCTGGAAAACCTGTATTAGAATCCTAAGGTAACAGGCTCCCATTATGAATATCAGGAGCTCCTCTAATAACTCTATATAACTCTAACTAAAACAGTCCACACTATGAGGTGGAGCGTTGATGCTGATCCCCTCATGGTGCTCAGTGCTGACCTATAACTGATGAGACAATGAGTGTTTAATCCGACATAACAGTGAAGATGCATTTCTTTTAGTCACTGTCCACCCATGGTTGGATGTAGACCTTCCTCCTCAATGTCAGCAGGTTGTGCGGGGTCATTGAGGGGAGATTAAACCATTTTGTGCCATACTGGCTCAGGTCGGATTGGCAGAGTGTATAGTCACCCATGGTAAAATCCCTTGAAATACTCCGCCACGACCAGGAATTGCACCTGGCCCACAAAGAGGACAGGCAGGCATCCTCCCACTGAGCTATCATGATTGATGATGTCATACAAGTGAAAAATTCGGCTGCTAGCCATTTACACAAAATTGATTTTGCTATAAATATATTGAATGGCAGATACTTAGCTTCATTTAGAAGATGATAACTGTTTTGTGGCATCATCCAGCACAGCGAGCGATCAAGCGCTGATGCTAACGCCTATTGCCCACAATTGGAGTTCCAAGTTTTACTGACATTTTGCTTTAGTACATTCTTAAGTCTAAGTCATTTTGGCTTTCTCTATCAGCTAAACAGAGTCTGACATACTTTCTTACGCCCTGCTTAGCGCGTATGAAAAGAACGCAAGATTCTCTAGAGAAAAGTGCGAAAGAAGCGTGTTTGGTATCTTGAGCGAATCTCTTGAAATGAATGCGTGTTAGAAGTGACATATTGACTTATCGCTGTTACACTATCACTATAAACTAAACTACACTATAAACAATGTTTTGTCCAAATGAAAAGAATTGTCTCTTGTTTGTCAGACTCTGGAGTCTCTGAACTAGTCTCTGAACTAGTCTCTTCTCATTGTAAACCCATGTTTTCATCTGAAAATGTCTGTGCGCGTCAGGCTGCCATATGACTGGTATGGATCACATTACAATGCAAACAAGCTGGAAAATGTAAACTTGTATGATTGCTTGTCCAAGGCGTAATGACTTGTGTAACTGTCTGTAAGTTAAAGTCATTTGTAGTATATCGCATCACAAGATGTCCACAACAGCCTTAAATAACAATGGAACATTCTTCAACATGACAACCTACAATGATACAATCTACAACACTGAAATGTATAATGGTACAACATACAACACAACCACAACTACAACATACAATACTAATGTAACCACTACGACACCTTTTTCGTATCTCATCACGGACTCATGTACCTTGGAGGAGTCTCAGGCTATGAATGGCTGTTCTCAAAATGGAAACTGCGAAGTGGAGATTCATAATGGAGCCGAGGTGTTCAGGGACCCATACTGCATGTAAGTTCACAGCCATCTTAGAGACCCGATTACTGTTACCGAATAGCGATATCGCTCTGTGGAAGAGCTTTGGGCTCACAATTAACCATGAGAACTCGGGTTTGAATTTCAGTCATAGCGAGCTAACAATATTAGTACGAGCTCCTCATTTCAATCCCACCCCAAAACAAAGCAAAGCGTCTAACCCGGACCTACACCATTGCAGTGAAGATATTGTACAAGAAAGACAACACTGAGTGAAGCGACGGAGCTTAATGGGTAGCACGCTGGGCCTAAAACGCTCAGTCCCTGGTTCCTTCCCGCTCAGTCCCGAATTGGTGAGCTCCACTCGGTGCATATAATACAAGGGAGGAAGTCTCACTCACAGCGGGCCATCCATGATGGGGATTAAACCAAGGTTCCATGCGATTGCAAACTCAATACTTTATCACTGATCTACCCTAGCTAGTTAGCGCCACAGTGTTTTGTTGTCCATTTCTGCTTTTCACCAAAGACAACATTGAGCCAGTATTTTTGAATAGTGGGAGTGGCTATGTATATTGGCTATAGCACCTGTAGTAATCATTCATTGACTGTTGTTCTCAGTTTCGGTCCCATTCATTGAGTCACAGAAGGAATGTGGGAAGTCGATGGTGGCTGATGCCCCACCTACCAACTGGTTGTATATGTATCTAGTCAGGCAATCATGCAGACAGCCTCGGTTAAAATCTTATTGCAAACAATGCACCCATTGTTTACCATAAATAAATCTGTCAACTCTAGGTTTCTACAATTTGATGTCTGCCAGCTGGTTTATCAAGCTCAGCTCAAGTGGTTTCAAGCCCTAGACTATGAGCTCACAACTCCTCGCACATCGGATCAACCTCATTTCACTATAATAGTTTAGTGGGGACAGCGGAGTACCTCAGTGGTAGAGTACTTGGCTTGCAACTGTGAGAGCCTGGGTTCAAATTCTGGCCATAGTGGGTTACTTTTTGTGCTCCCAGCTCCAATCCTATTTAGTACAAAACAAAGTGCAAGACTCTTTAAGAGGTGGGGCATCGATACTGACTCGCGAGTGCTGCGCAGTGCTCAGCCAAAACTGGCTAAAAGCAAATGCCTTACCCAGAAACTTCACCCACTAATACAAAGTCACTGATTCACTACAGCAATGAAGACGTCCCGTGATATGAGGTGTGATGACACGATGATACGACCTTCCTCCTCGATGTCCACAAGTTGTGTGGCGCCATTCAGGAGAGATTGAGCTATTTTATGAATACATTTGTTATTACATCACTGCTGGGACATGTTTGTACTAATATTCTTTCATACCTCCAGATGTAGAGGGTTGTATGGTGGAAAATACTGTCAAAGTCGAATCTTCATCTTCAGAGGTGAGTATACCATTTACGTGGGTAGCACAGCCTTATCTAAAACATGGTGAAAAAGCCTTCCCTCGAGATGCCGCCCTATCTCATAGCTGTGGGTGGCAAACAAGTCTCGATCTGGCCATCATTGTTGACATAGACCATATCCCAACCCGTTGGATGTTCATGCGAGCTATTTCAGTTTTAGTCAGAGGGTAACATGAAATAATAGGGCACAACTCTAACCTAGTATAGATTGGTTCACAGAGGATTGAATATGACAGCTAGGAAATGATAGAGAAAAATTGGTTGACAAAATGTGACTTCACTTCTTTCTAGTTGACATCCTTCTCCCATTTTGATGGACATTGATTTCGAGAAAATAATAATATCGAGGGTGGGAAAGCTGGGTATTTATGTTATTTTTATTGAAAGCATTTGCAAACCCCAATATCTTAATCTAAAGTATCGTCGAACATTGTTAAGACTGTCTTTAGTTTCTATAATCTCAGCCAGGTAAAGACTCTCGTTTCAGCCTGGGGGGACTCTATAGGGTCATCAAGACCATTTTTGATTATTTTATAGGGGCTCAAGGGCTATTGGGGCGCCTCCTTTTTGTTCATTGTCGCATGTGTGGTGATAGTGATAAACATATTGGCTGTAATTTACAATGCAACACAGATCGGGTTTCGTTTGAAAATGTGCCTATATGATTTTGCTGATCTAATCAATCACGAGAGCCCCTAGCAAGTTTATCATACAACCTTGGCAATCTCAGCTACGGGAATATACGGATTGGGGTCAGGGGTCAGGTGTCCCACCGTGGTAACAACAACGATTACAACGGTCAACTCGTCTCCTGAGTGCGCCCGAGAGAGCGCGACTCTTTGGTAAAATTTGCGGTTCAGAGTTGCACAAAGTTAAAGGGCTTCTGACAGACTCAATCGACTTGCACAGTTCAAAGTGTATAGTTCAGTAGTATGAAAATGCTAAGGTCTTCGTGTTAGTGTTGCATGGGCAATGATAGTGGCAGATATATTGGCAAAACTTTAAATGCTCAATAAACATTTTTAGTTAAAACACCTCTGTGGGCGGTGTTATGCGATTTGCAGTCAATGATCAAAAGAGAAAAGGTTCTATATGCTATTATCACTACATTAAGCTAAAACACATTCCTGTACAAATGTGAGGGTCTGCCTCTTTTCAACACAAATGTTTGGTATCCAAGCCTCTTTGACGGACAGGCCATTCATTGTATGCTGGATCAACACCAAAAATAAAACCGTGTTGAATAATTAAGTACCGCCCCTGCAGGCTGAAAACTGCGTGCAAGTTACAAGGAAGTACGCCCACTCACATTCCACAAATAATAATATATGTCTGTCGCTTTTTACCACAGGTAACATGGAGGAGGAGACAACTCCCAATTTAGGTATGTTCAACGTGGTGACTTTTTATGTGTATGATCTCCTCATAGTTGCATGGATTATGTGTGAAGGCCTAGTCATCAAAGTTCCACTACAGTATGGGTCACTCCTTGATCAAACTAGATTTCTACCTCATATTTTATTCTTTTTTTGTAATTTTCGCGATCCAAATGGGAGGTGGGGTCCCAACTTTGCAGCGTGTTATGCATATGCCTGTGAAAGCTGCAATTTGGAGCCACAGCTTCGAACTCCGTCTAGCCCTCTATGACCCCTACCAACTGGCTCAAGCCAGGTGATCCATGTTTTCAATAGAATGAACTCACAGAAGGATTAGCTTTCCATGAAACAATCTGCTGCAATTTAATGCAGCAGGGAAGCTGTAATGGCTACATTTGTGGTTATCCATTTGATGGTGATAAAAATACTGATTCGCAGTATGCATTCATAGATAAGCGTGCCTAGTAACAAAAAGCTGGCTGTCAAATAGAAGCTATGATACAATGAATTTTTCATGAAGTTTCGGCGGGAAGGTTTTCCCAGTGGGATGTTCGATTTCTGTTTAACACCTGATCACTAGTGAAAGCTTGCTCGATCAATGATTTTCTGCTGGTTTCTACATTTATCACATTTAGCACATCTTCAGAAAATGGTCAAGGTTAATAGTGGCTTAGGTTCGGATGTCACGAGAAAGAAATCAATTAATTATAATGGTTTTGCTTCATAAAAGATGGCAACAGTGGCACATGTTCTCACTGATAATTCCGATAATAATTATTGCTCGGTTTACTTGGTAGTTCGATAGCATGTTTCAAGCGCTGAATGATGGCAATGGGGTATCCAAAAGGTGCATTCAGATGTTCGGGTTCTGGCAACTAAAAGGGGTTCCAGATGCATATTCAGTTTCACTGCTCGGAAGTGCGCCTGAAAAGTGCGTCTTTACAAATCATGTACCTTGACTGTATCTCAAAGTGAATTCTATCAAGCGAACACAATGCTGCGCCTGAAAGTAGCCGGGCTAGTTTATATAAGGTCAAGGCTATCAGGTTGTCAAGGTTATCCATTGGCCGCATTCTTGCTCTATGGTCGTTTAGTTCTTGTGGGAAACAGAACGCACAATCTTCTGTCCTTAATCACACAAGTTGTTGAGAGAGAACAGCGCCCGAAACTTCTTCCAATTTTAAACCAGGCCTATATCTGATCATGACTGATCGTGATCATGTCTGAAATGTTTCGTCTGTGTCTGACCGAAATCATGCAAATACACCTAATATTAAAGGACAGCTATCGCATATCCTCTTGGGTAGACCCATTGCCGTATACTAGTGTAGTTGATCACTTATGACTGATATTTACATTGAAGGACCGATTAGCACAGACATACTGGCAGTGATTATAGTGGCAATGTTGATTCTAATCATCGCGCTATTGGCTATATTTCTTACCTACAAAAGGTAAGACAGCCAGTTCAGTTTCTTTGTCCAACCTTCAGATGCTTCTGGACAAGTGAATGTTTGTATCCTGGCCAACAGGTTCGGTTAGCACAATGTGTTTGTATCATATCAAATTTGTAGCAACTAAGACAAGATCCCTGATCGTGAATACCAACCATTCTTATAAATGCAAGAGTTCATGGGTCTGAAAACTGGTCTAACTGACGTCGCAGTTTTGCCATTTCTAAATTCATAAATTCCTTTGTACTTTGTTGTATGGTGCAGATTGAAAAGGATGAAGACAAGACGTAGCCTACATCGTTCAGAGCTGCCAGTAGATTCTATTAAACTCTCATCATATGAGATGCCATCAGACCATCACAGCACAGCCGAGGTAGGTGTGGTAGATGAGTTTGGTGAGTTGGGTAAGGTATTTTAGGGAGTTGAGGTAGGTGAAGTAGATTAGTTAGATGGTCTAGGTGAGGTAGGTGAGGGAGGTGAAGGAGGTGAGGTAGGTGAGGGAGGTGAGGAAGGTGGGGTAAATAGGTGAGATAGGTAGATCAGTTAGACGAGGAAGGTGAGGGAGGTAATTAAGATGAGGTGGGTTGGGTAGGTGAGGCAGGTGTGGTACATGAGGGAGGCAAATAAGTTGGGGTAGGGAAGTAGGTGCGGTAGGTGAATTAGATGAGGCCAGTTAGGGACGTAAGTTAGGTGAGGTAGATTATTTAGGCGAGGTAGGTGATGTAGTTGGTAGATGCATGCACAAGCATTGGCAGAAGTGGGTTTTTTTCAGCTTCCAAAACTAAATTCTCTTGGCACTCTGTATCATACTGGAGTCTGGATGCGAGTTAAAATCATGCTAAGAATGAGATCTTAAGATTGACATAATTCTTACCTCATACTGCCTGACAGTCCTACTCAAGACCCTCAAAATGAGATGTAAGAGTGCCAGCTGAAAAAGGAGTAATTATAGTTACAGTTAACAAACTGTTTGTCACTTTTATTTTTAGCGAGAGGAGGAAACGGCTCATGGGAATAACATTATAAATGGCATGGTGTGCACACTCCAGGTACCTGTTCAGCCTGGGCAGGGATCCAGTAGCTATCTCTCCTCTGATAATGACTATGCCATGACTGAGGTAAGAGGCTTACTCTCCTCACCGTCATTAGAACTAGCGCAGTTGCTCCTCAGACATTATAGAATGATTGAATTCCTGTGCGCCTTCAACTTTTAGAACTAACAATCTGAAGGGGCGGGATTTGGTGCGTTTTTTTCCATTAGTCAATGGCTATATGGTGGAAGCGGCTGTTAGAGAGCTGGCATGTGCCATTTTCCTCCCCAGCTTTGAAAAAGATGGGTGTCGGTACTTATTGATTGCTCAGTATACAGAGGGAGTTTTGTTAAACGTCCCTCGCACAAGCTGCGTTTGACCGCTAACTTCTGAGCCCCTGAATCTCCTCAGGAGGTGGTATTACTTTTATAGTGTACCTAAAAGACACTTCGGGTATTTCCAAACCAGCAGATATGTAGACGCCATTGCCGTATTGCGAAGTAGAATGAACTCAATGTGCTGAACTAGCCACATAACCCGACTAGGTAGAATGAACTCAATGTGCTGAACTAGCCACATAACCCGACTAGGTAGAATGAACTCAATGTGCTGAACTAGCCACATAACCCGACTAGGTAGAATGAACTCAATGTGCTGAACTAGCCACATAACCCGACTAGGTAGAATGAATTCAATGTGCTGAACTAGCCACATAACCCGACTAGGTAGAATGAACGCAATGTGCTGAACTAGCCACATAACCC
>Ga0224501_10004556_pt1 | contig 10932 bp, 6 predicted proteins | sample SF_Oct11_sed_USG_4_FD_169105 | JGI IMG/M metagenome (GOLD analysis project Ga0224501, IMG submission 169105) | Sediment microbial communities from San Francisco Bay, California, United States - SF_Oct11_sed_USGS_8_1 | ecosystem: Environmental > Aquatic > Marine > Sediment | place: USA...
GAACTTGGTTGAGCGGCAAATTGGAATCTGCATTGTCATTGGTTGCCGCTTACCTGACGGTGCAGAAATAACGCATGCAGGATCGGCGTTCTGCCGCTGGATTACCAGAAGCTGAGACCCACTTGATGGCCATTTTGAGCGGTTTTTCAGCGAGAACCAGATGTTTGCCACTCGTGTAAACTCTATTTAATTTATTGTGTAGTTAAACTTCTTTTTTCGACTTGGAGTTATAGGAAAAACGTGTTGTAGAGTTGTCCTCCCTAGAGGATACCTCTATGGGTTTTCTAGTCAATGATGGAAGCACCTGATGGTATATTGTACATCCTCACCTGTGGTTATTATTGATTTATGACCATGTTTGACTATAAATTGCAGGACGAGTTTGAATACAAATATACAGACTGTGATGGTGCGGGGAAGCATTGGAGGGTAGCTGTGCCAAAATCGGGCACATCTATCGACTGCCAAATGCCTGCTCCCGTCCTTGGGCCTAATTGTGGTAAGTTGTGCAGTAACTGAAGGGAGAATGTCCGGATGGCAAGCATTTCTCCTGTCTCCCCGAAAGTTTTATTGCCCAAGACTGGTGAAGAAAGTTTTTTTCTACTTGGGTTCTTGGCCATCCTATCCTAAGCCTACGGCTTGTTGGAGCGACAGGGGCTAAGATAAATGCGAGGAGCTCACACTCACAACAGGGGCCCGTCAAGGCCTGGATAAGAACCCAGGTTCTCACAGTTGCAAGCCCAACGCCCTCGTCACTTTTATCTTTTAAGAAATGTAAGTCTTTCCATTTGTTTTTTTTTGGCTGGTGCACTAACAAATTTAAACGAAGCTCGATTCAACATTTATTTAATAGTACACACGAAATGATAACCACGGAAAGACTGGTACCAGCATAGCTGCTTTGGCTCAGATGGTATCACACTTGACACATTGATAATCAGCTGTAATAAGCAAGAGCTATAGATATGTAATGAGTTGTTTGATTTCCCCGCATCTGAGCTAACTACGCCTGTGATATTTACAGAGTCTGCATGTAGTCCTGGTGAGTTTCTGGATGTGGATGGAGATCAGGACTGTAAAAAATGCCCAGCCGGAACTTTTTCCACAGGAGGAGGGGTGCGATTTGACAAATGGGACAAGATACCATTAGAATTCTCTATCGAGCAGAGACGTCCTTTACCCGGCAGCATTGGAAACTGTTCCGACAACAGGTGAGCTCACTGCCCGCTCGGTCTAGTAAGACAACACGGAACCCACACGTCCACAAACATCGGGCGAACTTACTATAAAATGCACAGGTGCATCTGAGTGAATGTTTGTATTAAATGCAATTATCCTCAAATTGGGCCTACACCCAGAACAGAAAATCTAGGTTAGCGCAGGGTGATCTAGAGTCACATAATCAATGCCTCAGAGTGTTGTGCTAACAAAGACAGTCATTGTGGTAGCCATTCAGTAATAATTCTGTCCCGGAGTTCCCTAAGGAAAACCCAGTAGAGTCCTTTTGTTGTGTAAGCAGATGTATGAACCCAATAATTTAACCCAAATTAGCGGTTGGTTGTCTGCCAGCATGATCGTTGTCTATTTTAGCGACTGGGTACCAAATATTGGCCATGTAAGGCTCTCAGTCTACTTTAACCTGGTATTGCAGTGTAGATAAATATAGCTCAACCTTTTTCTCCGGTTATTGTAATGCGATTCTCACGTGTTTCAGTAACTCGTGGGTTGCTCAGGGTGTGTACCTGGAGGCGAATCCTCTCTCCTGTGGCTCCATACTCTCTCTGGATATGGAGCTGGTAAGAGATGGCAAACTCACCATGGAGTACACAAACACCTACCCCGGAATTATCGCCTATATTGATGTGAGTAGACCAATTTGTTTGTGTTTTACACAGACATTTGGCCATCGTATTTAGCAAACTTTATAAGTCAGAGGCTGTTTCCTGGAGCAGTAAGAGCGGAGAATTACATTACAAGCTCAACCTCAAGGGGAGCCCGGTGTGTCCGGGGCTTGAACCCAAGGCTACTGACGTTCTAGGCGTTCTAACCACTAAGCTATCCCACTATCCCTTTGCAAGTGATGATGGATTATAAATGACCTTGAAAAGTGTGATTTGAACTAAGGTTTTCTTTCCTAGGTCCAGAACAAGTGTTCAGCTGGAAATGGGATATCGCTGTTGACCAAAACTACATCAAAAGAACCGCGCACTGTAACGGTGAGTCATTCTCAACGCATGTCTACAATCAAGCACAATAGAAGCAAGCATAATAGAGTTTCACTCCATGTCCTGCTGTGTCCCATGTTTACCTTTTTGATGATTTTGCTTTCAGATGGATATGAGTAAAGGGACAAATACAATCACGATTGCGCTAATGCGAGTGACTCAAACTAGCGATAGCGGCATGAGTATGTTTGCTATCCATAATATTGGAGTTGAAGGTAGGTTAGCCATTACCGGTTTTTCTAACCAATCAGAACCTCTCTTGATTTTGTTTGTGAGCAACTGATTGGTTATCTTCTGAACCTTGAACCAATGGATAATGCCCGTGTTATCCTTCCGTTGCAGGCACTGCGTATAATGCCGTATGTACTCCATGTAAGCCAGGGTTCTCTAGCAGGGCTGGCGCCAGTCACTGCAGTATCTGTGATGAGGATACGTACACCGTCGAACATGGCTCCAGTATGTATATTATTGGTCTTTACAACTTGTGCGCAGTGTAAGAGCTCATGACTATATCACACTATTGATACACTTGTTTCGCAACTGATATTTTGTTTGATTACGGCTGCACTAAAAGTAGCAACCATTTGATTTGAGTTGTGTATGATTGACACCTTGTTCATGGTGATAATTATTTATCTCCGTTCTGTGATAGAGTATGCTAGCATCGATAACTTTCTTCTCTAGCTGAGTGTAAACCCTGTAATAGAGAGACAGAGTTTGCTCCTCCGGGCGCGACAGCATGCCTTCAGCGACCACCCTGTACGGAAAATGACTACTACAAATCACTCGCTCCCTGCGATAACCGAAAAAAGGTGAGTGATGTGTGGATGCCACCTCATTTCCCCATGCAGTATTGTTAGATTAGATTAGCCGAACTCTGTTACTTGGCTTTTCCAACTGTTAGTGGTTTGTATTTCTTTGTTATAGACATATGCGCACTATGCCTGGATTCAGCCACGGTTTTGTAATGAAAATTTACTGGACAGCAAGCGGCTACCACCGAATGGTGAAGAGCAGAACTGTCCAGACTGTAATCCGGGCCAGGCCCTCACCGATTCTGGTGCGTAAAATATTTTAAAATAAATGCCTATGTCTCTTCATGACCCAAATGCGTCACTGGGGTTGAAAGATAACACTGAACACAACTCTTGAAAATAATCAGTGCAGTATTTCCACTGCAACATAGCCCTTATATTCTGTTGAGACTTGCTATGGAAGTCTCTGGAATGCTTGGAAGTAACCTCAGTTTTATTACACACCTGTGACACTTGATGATTCATAGAATTTGTAGTTTTGTACACCGATTAGCACCTTTCATTCATGAGTCTGTTCTAACTTCTCATTCCTCAACTCGGCTGTAGAGTATCTTCCCTGTAACACCATAATAAACTATATGATGAGAGGATAAATCTATGTATACGTCAGGCGACATGTCACTCTCTCATTGTAGGCGTGTGCGAGTTTTGCCCAAACGGCCATTTCTCAGACGGCCGGAAGCCATGCGCGCCATGTCCTCTTCACACGGAGGCTAGAAAATCCATCTCTTACAAGTGGTTCCACACTCTGCCTGATAGGCTGACTACTGGCTGCATTCAGACGGGTGGCGATTCTGGTAAATAACTGGGGCACCTTACACCTTGCACAGTGTACACCTTACATGTATATCTCAGCAGGGTGTTTCTTTTACCTGAAATCAAAACTATTTCTGATTTTCATCTTTCTTCTTGTGCACCAACCGCTACTGGTTAACAGCTTTTGCCTGGCATTTCAGGCGGCTCGTTTTGTGATAAGCAGCGTACGTGGTCACCGCAAAGCGATCACATGACTATCTCTAATGATATCAGTGATTCTGAGTTTGCTGTTCTCACTTTGAATGTGTCTGGACTCAGCAATTCGACAATAGATGGCAGAGTTTACGGGGAACTCGAGATAGAGTATGAGACGAGTTGTGATCCTAAAAATCCCTGCATCTTTTTTGTTATGCTGGTAAGCCTATGTAGTTTGAAACTGATGTCTGTTCACATATAATAGACCTAATCGTGCTAACATCACAATGTTTCCACTCATCTTCACCTCCAATGTGTTCGTAACAATACGCTGCCCAGGTTTTATTCAACTTAGGTGCCCACGTGCCTATGTGTATGATGGGTTCTTAAACCGCATACGCATTCCTTACTATTTGTTGTGCTGGAAAGATGGATTTGGTGCTGGCAATCTCTCATTTGGTCTTGTAGGCGTCCGGTAAAAACGACATTCACCCGATTTACCAAACTAACGCCTCGCAGCCCCGTTATACCTTCTCATATAAATTCATGGACCCTGTGGTGGATACTATCAGTCTGGCTTTCCGAAAGACAACATTTCCAACCAGTGGGTCACAGAATACTATCAATGTGTACAGGATCTCACTGACTAACACATTACACGGCGGAGCGCCACACTGTGAGGAGTGTATGCTTCATGGATCAGAGAAAGGGTTAGTTATCACATACGGCCATCATTTGTGAGATGACTTTTCTTCCTCATACATTTTTACCCATTGAAGATGCGTTTGGTATTTCCCAGTTCCTCCTGGCCCTTTACTCTAGTTATCTCGAGTGCAAGAATAATACCAGTAGAGCTGAATTGCGGAATAGCTCACATAGCTAACATAATCACCAGCAAAGTTCCCAGCTGTTGACATCATGTTAATCCTTTCTTTCAGGTGTCAAGGCTGTGGAGAGGAACAGATAATTGTCATAAACAATGCGACAAACAAGCGACATTGCTCCAAGTGTCCAGCCAACAGCTATGTGAAGGATTCCTTTCACTGCGAACCTTGCGGCGCGGGACTGGTCGCTAATGGGGACTCTTCCGGCTGCCACAGCACGTGTACACTGGACGCGACGGGAAAGCATTTTGACTTTAGTAGACTAGCTGGGTGAGTGAAGCTTGATTAGCATAACAGAGAGGACCTGATTATTTAGTGGTGTCGGACACACTTGGTTGGGTATGATATTCCCATTGAAAGACACTGTCTCCATGTTGGTTGCGGTACTCCTTCCACCCACGTTATTCCCTCCCCATGTTATCACTCCATATAAACCAGATCACTTCGCCTGGGTCAATCAATCATGTGACGACGATTATATTGTTCTTAACCTATCGGTGTAATGGTACGCGCTCTGCTTAACTCTACTTATTACAGCTTGCATAGGCTTGACGGGATACAAATGTTCACTGCCGATGGCACCTCTTACTTCTCTACATTTAACTTCACTCTGTGTCGCTCGCTCACCACCGATCGGGTGAAATGCGAGCATAATGTATCCTCAGAGTATTTCTGGGTAAGGATGTGTCTCTAACAGCATGCCACGCTTTCTTTGTTTCACCCCTCCGTTCTTATGCTCAGTTAAACCTCCTGGTGGTTGCACTATAACCGAGATTCTATCGAGACTGCTCACTCTTGATATTTTTGATGGTAAGCAGCAGCAGTAAAACCACATCATATTAAATGAAACCTGTAAACATTGCAGTTGACCTTACCATCAGCAGGACTGAGATATCTCGTAGAGTCTTTTGCAAAATCCCATGCTTTACCTAGATATCCAGACTATGCCCATTAGTTTTGAGTCACTGGTGCAATTATGAAGTTGTGTCCTCCTACACGGGGAAATAACTCTGAGGTTGCCATATTATCTTGTGATTGAGGCATGCTGTGAAAACTGATAGCACTGCATGACCCACGTTGCATCCACTGTGGGCCCCTGTAAGTGCACATATCAATCTCGGCTCTCTCAAAACACCTTGAACGATAAAAAATTTCTTTAAGAAACATAATGGCCACTCCTATTGATCGGCTAATTCAGTTTAATAGCTAGTTATTCAGTACTGGTGCACTTATGAGGGTTCCAGTCATGAATTTTTCTTTTCCTGTTGTGTAAGCCTTTTCGTTCCCGGGTAGAAGGTACGTAGTTATCGGTAAGGTTGCTAGAGGCGGCCTTCTGCCTATTAGGCTAGTCGATGTAGTGGCTGAATGTTGTAACTTTATTGTAGTACACATACGCACAATGCTAGTCAGGAATTCGATGCAGATGGCAATGCTCATTTCTATTCCATGAACTTTGCCCTATGCAGTGGTAGTCAGAAAGCTAAGTGTGGGCCTCTGCTTATGCACAGGGTAAGGAAATCTTTCAATCCGGAAGTTCCGCTGTTGTAAATTAGATTCTTCCGACATATCTCTGATGAATATAGTAAAGTCTTAGCAAGGTAGGAAACTAACCAGCTCAGATACCTTGCAGGATGATCAGTTAGTGGTGGAGTCTTTAGTTTGTCGATCAACGATTCTTCCGTCAGCTAGCATCATGTCTGTGCAGCCTATGTCGTAAGTTAAATCATATGTCTAGTTCATGTGAATGCATTAGATGAATAGTCTCATGTGGTCCATTGGCTATTTGTTATGGGCGGCTTGTGGATGTTGTTACATTGCAGGCTTGGTGACTATCTCGTCAATGTGACTGTAAATGATGCTCTGGAGCAAACCAGACTACACGACGGAGGGATTCAGTTTGAAGGTCAGTTTGATGTCCTTCCCCAACACACAAACTCTTTGGTATGGCATCATACCCGAAATATGGATATGCGAGAGGTGTTTTATAGTTTTATTTGCGAAGAACTAGCCCAGCATTCTCACCCAAGCCTGAAGTAACTTGTTCGGTTTTGTGTACACGCATACATTTGTTGTAGATGAGGCAATAATGGTGCACTATAATTACGCTACCGATGATCGTTCAGTGAACTGCCTGCAGGGACGAAGTACCACAATCACATTAGCATGTGATCCGCTTGAAAAAGGCAATGGCACGATATCACTACCAACCTCCTGTCCCACAGGTTCGCTGCTTGTGTAACTCTCCCATTCCTATGTGAGTTTCACCTCGATCCTGGGATGCAAAGAAGGCTGGAATTCATTAGGTTGTCGTTCTGCTTGTCGGATGATTTGTGACTGATGATGATAAGTAGGTGTTTGAGACTGGTGGCTGATCGCCAACAAATACAAAGGAAACCATTTCCCTCAAGTTCGTTTTCTTGTGGCGTTTGGGTGACTGAATTCCCCTGCTGTTTAGGAATAAATGTTGTGGAGATTTTGAAGGTTGTAATATATTTTAGGTACCTGTGATGGTTGTCACTATATGCTCTTCTGGAGCACGTCCTATGCGTGTCCGGTGTGCAGGCAAGAAGACTACCAGGTCGTTCTGGGACAGTGCATAAATGGAGAGCAGGATATCATATATATACCTCCCAAGTATGTCTATGCAGAACTTTCTCTAGTATTGGGCTGCACAGTTGACATCTTTAAAATATTATTCAGTGTAATATGGGGGGACTATATCGGCTCTCACATGTATTTATATGTATGACTATGCGTGGTTGTAGATATTGTGTCAAGTCTGATGAGACCATGAACAAGCCAGCGACACAGCCATGCTCTCTGCTCACTCTCCCTATTAAGATTATTATTGGATGTGCAGGTCTGGTGGCGCTGTTGCTACTAGGCTGTGTTATATACTGTTGGAAGAGAAGTAAAAAGTAAGTCCTATTTCATATCCTGACCAGTGTCAGGGGGGTATCCATCAGAAATTGGCCTACTGAGTATTTCGCTGTTTTCCAGGGTGCCTCATAGGGCACGTTCTGCTTGCACTCATGTACCCTATAGCGAAATCTACCCTATGAGAAGGCCTCCTTGTTTAATGTCACAATCCAAATCCACACCATTTATCATCCTAGGCACAAGCAGCTGGCTTAGTGATGCTATCCATGTAAAAGACTGTCTTATCTTGTCTTAAAATCTGGAAAAATGATTTCCTTTATCGCAAAAATGTTTGTATTGTATACCAAGTAGAGTGATTTGATGAAATATATGAATACGAATATAATGAATGTATGACAGAGCATAAATTTTAGTTGGGTATTTCAGTAGATGTGCATTGTGTGTTTACAGGTTGGAGTATAAGTATATGAAGTTGGTAGCCGGTTCTGGTCAGGGCGGGGAGATTGGAGAGCTGCCTGCTGCCGAGACATGTGCTATCAGCAGTGATGACGAGGACGATCATGTGGCATTCAGAGTCAAGGGCGACCAGCTCTTCACTAAATTATCGAGTAATGGCAAGGTTGGTGGCACATGCTTTTAACGGCGTGAGAAAAATCCTCAATTTACCTCTACGTTTTGATCAGTGCAGTGAAGGCATTGTTACTGTTTCTCAGCAGCAAGCTGAGCACTCTAGATAAATGTTTAAAGGTTCATCTTTTATAATGCAGTATGAGTTTTGTGTTCGCTCATACGACGGACTCCCGTTGTGAGTGTGAACTCCCCACTTTAATCCCAGTTCAAAACAAAAACAAACCTTGCTATGAGGTGGATCAGCGATACTGGCTCACTCGGAGAGCTTCATGATAAGCCGTAAATGGTGAACAAACGGGTAACACACCCAGCGTCTTCATCAGGACAGTGTAGCCGTCATACAAGAAACATTAAATGAAAGTTAGAACGATAGGCTCAATATGTAGCATTAGTAATATGTAATGGTGCTGACACAGGCTGACTGTTGACATTCAATGATTGCACTTCATTGTTTTATTAGCAGAGTGATGGCTTTGAGAAGATGAAGTTGGTCGGATCATCATTATCAGAGCTCTGAGGAAACAGGGAGATTGGAATCACACCAGTTTGTGTCTGCCATTTCAGAATGGGCCTACGCCATGCAAGCAGAGCTTCAATTTCTATCACAATGTACACATCTAACCCCAGGGTGGTTTTTTCATGCGAGCTATGAAGTAATGTACAAGTTGTATAGTCCTCATCGACGTTATCAACGCGGATGGTTTAACCCTGGGTAGATGTTCTTTCTAGTCATAATATCTGTGTGTAGTATGTACAACTGTCCTATTCATTCCCATCTCTTTCTTACACATATTTTCTACATTCTAGTTTGGAATAGGCTGTTTTACTTGTAGAATCTCTCAAAAAATAAAAATGTATTTGCCAATACACTTTAGAGGTCAACGCCCTCGAACAATCAATTTAATCTCTGTATAACGCATGAAACTGACCGCCTGCCCCTTTGTAAATCGGTTTCTGATCAAAGAATGCACTCAGGTCTAAGCTCTCATATACTTGACAAAATAATTAATAAATAATTATTTAGGTATATTCTAATGTCAAGCTTTCTAGATCGCATAGTTCAAGCCGGCCCACCTCAATCTTACTAAATGTCTACAGCCAATCATTGCCGAGTAATCCACTAGACCTCTAGGTGAAGTTACCCTCAACCGATGTACTTAGTGGGTAACTGGTGGTTAGCGAATAGTACATTCGACTTTGGGCCTGGTGACCCCGGTTCGATTCCAAGTTTGTGCCTCAACTTGCGCGTTATCCCTGGCCGGATGGATCATGATGATGAATAAGGGCGGCCCACCCACAGAGTACCAGCTAAACAAATCATGAGGTGACCTGGAAACAAGTCATTTCCTCAGTGACACTATTCATGTAACAAAAGATGAACTTACCTAACCAGGTGCTTGTTAATAAGTAGTAGTAACCCACGCTTCTTCGAGACTAAATGCTAGACTTCAGAAAGTTATGTCTAGAAAATAGAATAGAAATTCTTTTTGTTTTTATATTGGAGCTTGTTCCTCGTACTATTAGCAGCGTCCGTTGCTAGAAGCATTTCGCTTCCTACACTGAGTAATTAATTTGTAACATAGAACTCCTATGGGTGGTTTAATTCAATATCATAAGTAGTAAAATAGGGTGCTTGGCTAGCGCCTGCTGTGCAACATAAATTAACCCCAACCATCTAGTATAAAGCGGTGAATAGTTTGAATTGAAACCATACTCAACGCGGAAATCAATTTGGTGAGTTATCACGTATTATTCATAATTTATACACATATAAATACACATGTTGATATCAAATCTGTTTGTTATCGCCAATGGTTTCAGAAAAAATAACTTTCGGTACGGCCTAATAGTAACACCAGCATGGATCCGGCCGCTGGCTTATACGATGACCTATTGGTATTGCTTTACTCGAAACCTACGATAAATGTAGTGTTGAGCCATCCCTTAGCTTCTTAACATTGCCTTGGAGCCAACTTGATAATGCTGATGAGATAGCATTTACCATGATAACACTCCTGGGGTTATTCAACTCATTGACCCTTGCCCACTGCACTAGCATCTGAGATTTCCAATAAACTTACGAAGTGTTTAACTCCCAGCTGCACTTCTATTTATCAGCTTCTGTGCTCATGACGTTGTGCGCAACAAAGCTTAAACGCTGAGTAAAAGCTATCGGAGTGGGATTGCTGCATGACATATTTTGGTGTATAGTATCAGTGGATCTTTACTACAGAGTATGATATTCCGATGGATAGTTAAACGATGGCTTACTGGTGGTACTCGACTATACTAAACTTATTAATTTACACCAAGTCCATCCTTGCAGGTATGTTACTGTTACGCCTGTGTCTAATTCATGCTGCGTTGGTAAAAATGGAGCCTCATTGAGCTGACTTGTTTCACGTTAACAATTTCCTTTCAGTTTCAGTGTCACGAGATTCGCAAGACTCTGCCTCTGAGACCATGCCAATTTCTTAATATTGTGCTAACTGCTATCTTTAGTGTAAAGAAGTGAGAAAGTTGCATTGAGGGGTACAACGAGAGTCT
>Ga0224501_10004557_pt1 | contig 10932 bp, 10 predicted proteins | sample SF_Oct11_sed_USG_4_FD_169105 | JGI IMG/M metagenome (GOLD analysis project Ga0224501, IMG submission 169105) | Sediment microbial communities from San Francisco Bay, California, United States - SF_Oct11_sed_USGS_8_1 | ecosystem: Environmental > Aquatic > Marine > Sediment | place: USA...
GAAAATCTCCGTAAAAAAATTGAAAGTGTTTTTAATTCTGACTCTCAATAATTTTATCGATGTCAATATTATATTTTTTAAAAATTGTATTTCTCGCCAGGTCATAGCGGACAAGAGAAATATTAAAATTTATTTTTGCCTGCATATAGGAAAGGCGGGCCTGGACAAGAGCATCCAGAGCATTTTTTACCGTTTCTGCATTGAAACGTCCTTGAGTATAGCGAACCAGAAGTCCCCGGTAGAAAGCTTCTGTCTGTTTAAGAGCCTCCTTCGTTTTTACAAGCGCCGTATGACTTGTATGAATACGGTCCATGCTCTCACGGACATCATCTTCAATTCTTCGCCGCATTTCCCTTTCCTGTATATCCATCTGTTTTAGAGCAATCTCAGCATTCCGCGAATCAGCTTTCGCACCTTTATCCCATAACGGATACTCCACTCTGAATTCTACAGACGATTCAGGATACCTTCCGTCCGAAACTTCGTCCGGGATACTGGAAGAATTTGCATGCCGGCCATAACCTCTGCTTGAATATTTTCCGCCAATAGTAACGGATGGAAGAAGATTGTTTTTTGCAAGTTCATGAAGCTTTTCTGCATTCGCTTTCTGCAGTTTAATATTTTTATAATCGGGACGAGTTTGCAGTGCATGATTGATATCTTTTTTCAGATCAATATCCCCTGGAATTTTCTCAAGAAGCTGGCTGGAACCATCAATCTCAGATTCGGGATCAAGATTGAGAGTCCGCAGAAGATTTCGCTTCCGCATATCACGTTCCATTTCTGCGGAGTCAAGGCGGATTTCCGAATTCGCAACAATAGCATTCCACTGATTGATTTCAAATGTTTCTGCAAGACCGATTCCGCGTTTGCGAATTGTTATATTCCTTATATTTTTTGTATTATCAAGAAGGACTCTGGAAGTTTCAAGATTTTCATCGGCAATTGCAAGCTGCCAGTATTCAACCATTGCCTGGACAATCAGCTGTCCCAGCTGAAATGAGACATCGTGCTTACGCATTAAAGCATTGTTACGTGAAATTTCATTCATTCTTCTCTGATTGTAGCCGAATGAATTTTTCAGAAGTTCCTGACGAAGAACAACAGTCAGAGCTCCGGTATGGAGTGGCGGCTGTGCAAGACTGCCTGCAAATGAAGACTGCGCGAGGAAGGACTCGCCTGCATTCGAATCAAAACGTGTATCGGATACTTCAAGCTGAAAGTAGGTACCTGAAGAAAACAGTTTGGAGATATTTGCATAATAGCGGTCAGTATAGGTTTTGGTGCCGGAAAAAACAGATGAAGGAAGAGGTTTATCTTTTCTCTGGCTACCCTGGTATCCCATTCCCAGAATGGGAGCATATTTGGACTCATCTTTCATCAGCTCCGTATCTGACTTTACAAGCTCAAGTTTTTGAATTCGGACCATGGTATTATTTTCAAGAACCAGTTGAACAATTTCTTCAAGAGTCAGGCGGGAGGGTTTTCCGTCTTTGCCTACAGGGAGCTTTGAATAACCAATGGTTTCTTCCTGAGAATGTTGATCCTCTTCTGCATGATTCTGTCCAAAAGCTTCTACAGGACAGAAAAATAAAGCAGCTGAAAATATCAGGAATCTGCATTTTCCGTTAAATTTCAGATGAGAAAATCTCATACATCCAGATTTTTGAACATTCTTCATGAAATAAATCAAAAAATTAGTCAACGGTCTAAATTTTATTATATCCTATAAATAAGCAGTAAAATCTTAGATTACGATTTTTCCTTCCACAAATTCAAAGGATTAAATTTCTGTCATTTCAGGCATTATGAAAGCATTACAATATCTAAAATTACAAGATCTTTTCAAAAAGTTGAATACATCATCTTCCATTTTTTATAAACAAACAGGACTTATAGATCCCTTAATTCGAACTTTTTTCTCAAAGAACTCAAGAATAGCCTTTAACATTTTAATCCTGTCTTTTTTTACAATCGTAATCCATCCTCTACAATCTGAAAGAGATTTTAAAATAAAACCATTAAAAACAGGATTTTTCCTTCTTCCTCCTCCTGTAACGGATCAATCCGAGGTAATGCTTCGGCTTTTTACCGCTCCTGTTGTAGACGGCTTTTTACTCGAAGAAAAAGCGGAAAAATATGAAAAGCATTCAAAAATGTCTCTTCAAAAAAATTACAATGTTCTTCAGGGAATCCTCTGCAGTTTAAATCCAGAAGAGCGCAAGTCTGCTATTCTCTATTATGAAGAACAAAACCGCCGGGAATTTCAAATCTGGAAAGAAATCATGGTTCTATACGACAAAAATATTGATTTCTGGCTGGATTCAAATTTAAAAGAGTCCCCTTACAGGAGTTTACTTTCAGAATGGAAAGAAAGATACAGCACTGTTTCTGAACTCAGACTGGAACGACAGACCCTGGTAATGAAAGCATGGAAAAGATTCTTTAAGAGTGCCAGGAAAAAAAAATTCTGTGAAAGTGATCTGAAAAAATCAGGACCTGAAATTACCGAGAAACTCTATTTGCCCCTTTATATTGCCCTTTACAGATTTTTTGAACCCATTCCCGCAGATTATAGAAATGATTTAATCCTTACCATGAATTCCGGAAAATAAACCGATAATTGATCTGATAGTAAATCATTTCCGGACAGGACCCGACGGGAAACGGACATTTTATTCAGTCAGAAAGTTTCTCTTCTCCTTCTCCGGCAGGATCAGTCAGGTTATTAAATTATGAAGTTCAGATTCCAAAATGTTCCGTTTTTCAGTTTCCTTTTAAGCTTCATCCTGTCAGTTTCTCTCCAGGCAGAAGGTCATGAAGAAGGAAGCGCCGTCCATCCAGAATTCTCTCTTTATTCTCTTCAGGGCATCAGTAAAATCCAGGGCAAGGATCTTACTGATGATATTGTACTTTCGCCGTTATCCCATGCAGGCAGCAAAAACAACATCCTGTACATTTCTTTTAATTCACAAAATCCCTTTACTCTTCAGGAAGACAGCGGAAAATATATTATCAATCATTCCAGCTATATCCGCTCTTCAGATGCCGTTTCGGGAACTGCAGCTCATTTTTCCAGACTGGAAAATAAAATTATTGTAAATTCAGGCGAAAACTCCTGGCCTTTGATCCGTCCGGTCAAGGATTTTACCATTGAAATGTGGATCAAACCCTATCATTTTTATGAAAAGAATGAAATTTTTAGAAAAATCAGCCTTCTGGACGGAAAAAAAATTGGTCTGAATATTCTTATTGAAAGGGAAAGACTGATCTGTAATTTCAGCAGTCTTTTCACTGATCTTACCGGGAAGCGGCACAATTTTGTTTTAAAATCCCGATCCAGAATTAAAATCAACCGCTGGACCCATATCGCAGTCAGTTTTCATGCTTCGTCAGGAAAAGTTTCGCTTTTGATCAATGACAAAGAGGAATCAGCAGAATTTGCAAGGTTCGGACATTCGACTGGCGAAATGAGCTTTCATCCTCTTGATCATTCTCCCATCGTGATCGGAGAAGTTTATTCAGGGATTATTGATGAATTCAGAATATCAAATCAGTCAAGAAGCGAATCTTTTAATCCCAATGCCTCTATTTACAGTCCTTTGATTGTAAACCACCGCTCCATGCGAGGTTCGCAGAAAACCGGCAGAGTAATTTCAAATGTTTATGCACTTCCATCTTCGCGTTCAGGAAAATTTCGCTATCATGCAGAAGAACCGTCGGGAAGCATTCTAGATTTCAGAATCAGATCATCCAGGCATCGATTCTCACCTGATACACCTGAATCGGAAATCCCCTGGAAGCGGATAAAAAATACAACTGACAAACTTCCTCCGTTCCGGTATATACAGTGGATGGCAGAAATGAAATCAGATCCTGAGGGGAAACACAGTCCTGTGCTGAAAGAAATTTCTATACGTTACAATCTGCAGAAAAAGCCTTCTCCCCCGGATAACCTTCGCGTCCTCCCCGGTCCTCTGGAAAACGGTCAGATTTGCCTGGAATGGACGGAGACTCCTGAAGTGAAGCTGAATTCCAGTGCAGGCTACAGAATCTATTATGGTCTTCGCCCGAACAGCTATACAGGAAAATTATTTTATAATTCAGAATCCGGTTCTTTTATCAGAGGAGAAAGCGCTGATTCAGCGGTACTGAGCGAACTGGAAAGCCACGAAAAAAAATACCGGCCGCAGGCATTGAACCGTAAACTGAAAGGCAAGGTCCGTCAGTGCCTTAATAACCGGATGGTGGAAAATAATATTTACCGAATTGATCCAAGCCTGCCGATGCCTTTCTTCAGGGATATGAACGCCTATTACTTTTCTGTTTCTTCCTGGACAAAAGAAGGCGGTGAGTCGCAGTTCAGCAATGAAGTGAATCTGGTATTGAAGGAGAAACCGGATCTATAGCTTGCTTTGAAGATCAAAAATCATCTGTTCCAGAATAAATTCTCTTTCAGGATCTTCAACCGGTTCTTCTGCGGTCTGATTGTAATCATCAACAATGCCGTGAAGTCTCTGTAAAAGAGCAGGCCTTTCATCAGATAGGTAAGGGAACAAACCCCGCCTTCGGATTTCAGAAATCATTTCACGGTATTCTTCTTTTGAAAAATCCATCCGATGACCGTTAAGGAACCAGAGAATCTGTGGACCAGAATTCTGTACTCTTGAAATAAAATCCCGCATATCAGGCAAAAACATCCAGTACATTTCCTTTTTCTGCAATAAAATGCGGAGCAGGCTTTTCTTTATAGGGTACGGCCAGCTTCAGAATTCTCTCTAGTTCGGCCCTGTGAAGAAATGCAATATTTTCATAATCGCTGCGCGATAGTTTTTTTATTGTACTCTGAGGCGGCTTTTCATGCTGAAGTCTGGCAGAAGGAAGTTTCAATTCAGGAGTTCTGGACTCAGCCTTTTTTAAGATCACTGGTGCATATCCTTTACCGGTTCCGCCTGTCTGATGTGCTGTAATATGAGCTGCTTTCATTGATCCGTAAGCTTCCTGAGGACCAGTATATATGATTTTAAAAAAATTAAAAGAATTTTTATGGGTCTCTTTTTAATATTTTCAGCGTTTTAATCTGAACCATTTCACCGGTCAGGATTTTATCGTACATCCCGAAGACAGTAATCTTTTCTCCTTTCTGAATCAACTCTCCGTTTTCCATAATGACATCAAACACAACAAAAGGCGGCTGGTTCATCTCTTTCTCTGAGAAAATGATTCTCTGCCTCCTTTCATCCAGTTTCTGGACGGAAACTGCCTTTCCGGACCAGATTACCTGGGCGCCTCTTAAAATAAACGGTTCAGAGAGAATTTCCTCAATAGTAACATGATCCTGAAATTGATCCGGGTTGATGAACGGGATGAATTCCCGAAGAAGGGTTGCCCTTTCTTTTATCTCGAATCCTGCATTGGAAAGCTCAATTTTTCCAATGGTTCGAAGAGCACTGTTTACCCTGCCGTCAAGAATCAGATTCCTTGCCGCCGCATAATCTTTAAGAGCATCCTTGCTTGATTCGTAAATAAACCGCGGCCTTTCATCAACATATTCATCTGCAGGGATGACGCTTCCCGAGGAAGGCATTTCAGGAAGTTTATCATGAAATTGACTGAAATGTTTTTTTTCAAAAAGCTTCGGTACCGTATAGGCTGCAATCCCAATCAGAAGCACACCGAGAAAAATAAAAAAAATAACTGCAGGGCGAAAGCCGTCTCTGGATCGGGGAAGACCGGACATCGGAGGATCTGAAATTTCTTCGTTAAATCCGGGAAAATAGTTTCTGAAATTTTCCGGAATTTCCAGTTCTCGCTGAATTGATTTTTCTCCTCTGCGAAGTCGTTCAATCAGAGAATCAGCAAAGGTATCAGACGGATCTCTTTCAAGGATTCTGGTATAGCATAAAAGCGCTTCATCAGTTTTTCCCCGATGAAGACTCTGGTATGCCTTCAGATAGAGCGCATGTACAGAATCGGAAGAATACCTTTCGAAATTTTCTACCCAGGTTTCAGCCTGACGGATATGACCGAGGCCGAACAAAGAAAGCGCGCCGTAATAAAAAATCTGCGGCGGAAGCTTGCCCTTTTTTTCTGAAATCTCTTTACATTTTCGAAATGCTGTATCGTATTCGGTAGATTCGATCAGCTCTCTGATTTCCCTGACCTCTTTATTTCCTGCCATGAATCTCCAACTTACCGCGAACGGCGAATGGCCTCTTTAATTGCATAAAGCGCAAGTGTATATCCATAGACTCCGGTTCCTGCAATAATTCCGCTCGCAATGGGACTGAGATAGGAATGATGGCGAAACTCTTCTCTAGCAAAAACGTTTGATATATGAACTTCAATAAAGGGCAGCGAAACTGCAGCAAGAGCATCGCGAAGAGAAACAGAGGTATGCGTAAGTCCCCCGGGATTGATAATAATTCCCCTGAAGGAATCCATTCTTATATCGTGGATTTTGTCAATCAGCGCACCTTCATGATTTGACTGGAAAAACTCAAGTTCAAGACCCAGTTCTTCCCCTTTTTCCTGAAGACGAAGATGAACAACTTCAAGAGTTTCCAGTCCATACTGTCCCGGCTCTCTTTCCCCAAGAAGATTAATATTGGGGCCCTGCAGAACCAGGACTTTGATTTTCACACCTTCTTCAGTTGCTTTATCCTGCATGCTCCCTCCCGGTTCATCCAAATTGAGCTTTCTGCCTGTTCCAGGCCTTTTGAAAGCTTTCTTCTGAAACTTTTACGCCATATTCGTAATCGCCCCGTCTTCTAAGCAGAACAAACTGTGGAATACCGCCAACTGTTTTTTTATCATATTTTAAATGTTCCAGAAGGTCATCGGCAGAAATTCCGGCAGTATCCAGCGGAAGGTTTAATTTCTGCATAAGGTCAATCATGGATTTCGTATCCGCTTCAGGAAGTCCCAGAATTTCTTCAGAAAGATACATCATCGTTACAAGGCCTCTGGAAACAGCTTCGCCATGAGAGAATCTGCTGTATTCAGTAAAGGATTCGAGAGCATGCGCTGTGGTATGCCCCAGATTCAGAATTGCACGAAGTCCGCTTTCTTTTTCATCCCGTGCAACAACAGAAGCCTTAAAAGCAATGGAATCCATTACCGCTTTTTTCAGCAAATCGGAAGCGGGATCGCGTAAATGCACAGTATTTTCGAGAAGAAAAGGATAAATCTGTCCTTGAGAGTCAAGAAAGCCGTGCTTGACCATTTCTGCCAGGCCACAGTTCCATTCTTTTTCCGGCAGCGTTTTTAATAAATCCAGGTTGAAGTAGACAAGTTCCGGCTGATGAAATGCGCCTACCATATTTTTTCCGCGATCCACATTGATGGCAACCTTTCCTCCTACACTAGCATCAACGGCCGATAAAAGTGTTGAGGGGATCTGGACAAAACGGACCCCTCTCTGGATTGTCGCAGCAACAAAACCGGCAAAATCGCCCACAACACCGCCGCCAACGGCTAGAATTACGCTTTTTCGATCTGCTCCCGCATCAATGATCTGATTGTATACCGGTCCGAGACGGGAAAGATGTTTATTTTCTTCACCGCCTTCAATCATGCAGATCTGTTTATCAGGAATCTCCAGATGCTTTTTTAACTGATCCAGAAAATCATTAAAAAAAAACGGTCCCAGTCCTTTCTGGCTAATGATAAAATATGAGCTTGCCTGAAGAGATGCAAGTTTTTGAAAAAGTGAATCATGAAAACCACGGCCGACAAAGACATCGTACTCTTTTTCAGATGAAATTTGAATGTTTATTTTTGATGAATCCAAAGTATGCATAATCTACCAAAACTATTTTTTCATTTTTTTTAAGGCTTCAATTGCGGCATTTTTCTCAGCCTGCTTTTTAGAGTTTCCTCTGCCTGATGCAATTTCAACGCCATTTACAGAAACTCCGCAGGTGAAGATTCTGTCATGATCCGGACCTGACTGAGACAAAACAGAATAAACTGGAAGATTACTGTACAGAGCCTGAACCATTTCCTGGAGCCTGGATTTGGGATCTCTCGCATCATCCGGATATCTGATAGAATCAATGGAATCTTTCACAGAAGCAATAACAAATTTTTTTGTTTTTACAAGTCCCTGATCCAGATAAATGGATGCAATTAAAGCTTCCAGAGCATCTGCAAGGATTGAAGGCTTTTCCTTTCCTCCAGAAAGAAATTCTCCTTTCCCTACTAAAAGAAATGACCCTATTCCTATCTGTGATGCTATTTTTGCAAGAGAACGTTCTGATACCACGTGGGATTTAATTTTTGCTAGCTGGCCTTCTGTGTAAGAGGGAAATTTTTTATAAAGAAACTCATTCACAATGAGTTCAAGGACAGAATCTCCCAAATATTCCAGTCTCTGGTTATTTTGAGAGGATTGACCTGATTCATTTTGGAAACTGCTATGGGTTAGGGCCTGATTCAGAAGGCTTAAATCATTGAATTTCAACCCCAGTTTGGCTGACAGCTTTTTCAGTTCCCTTAAACGACCTGACTCCAAACTTTTTAAAAAAAATTTTTTCAAAATAACATTATGGACAAAGCCATTTTACCCTTCCAGAAAAGCTGAAAGGGCTCATGGCAGGAATAGACAGCCTGCAGTCCTCAGATCTGCCTGAACATAGAAAGAATTATACTGCCGGGTTTTCTTAAAATCAGGACATATGCTCTTCAATATAGCTCAGAGCATCCCCAACCGTTTGGATTTTCTCTGCATCTTCATCAGATATTTCTATTCCAAATTCTTCTTCCAGAGCCATTACCAGTTCTACAGTATCCAGGGAATCTGCTCCCAGATCATCAATAAAATGGGCTTCTGGGGTCACTTCGGACTCATCAGCACCAAGTTGTTCGACAATAATAGCCTTCACTTTTTCAAAATCTACAGCCATAAAGGCCTCCCGAAATTATATTTTTTTAAGCCCTGAAGGGCATTCTCTCCCAAAAAAGGATAGTTGAAAGTCTCGTTTAAATCATACGTGTAAAAACAACAAAAAAATTTTTTTATGAAGAAATTTTTTTTATTGTTCCTGGACAGATAAGAGGAAAGGATCAGGAGAAATCTCATTAAAAATGTCGATAATATAAAAGGAAAAGATTCAGAATAAATCCTTATCCAGAAGCCACAAAAAAAATATGCATTATGCAGGAATTTCAATCTAATTATTTGTTATGATACAGGATCGATACGCATTTAACAACTTATACCCCATTTACACCAGTCCTGCTCTGGAATCAATCCTGTCAGATCTTTCAAATATCCGTATGGGAGAAGCCACGAGAAGGTGGAATATCCGCGGTATCCATTATCTTTTCATCCTTGCTTCAAATGAGTCAAGAGAAGACATTAAAAAATTTATGGGGAATCTCATAGAGAAAGGAATCGGCATTGTCTTTATTCCTGAAACCATTGCCCGTTTCAATCATGAAAAACTGTTTCATATCCATCAGATCTTAAAAAACAAACTCAGAAACGGTTCAGCAGAATTTCTTTATGAATCCGGCATGGAAGAGGATGCAGGAAATTTTCTAAACGGATTTTCCATTTTCCAGCTGTTTGAAAGCGCTTCAAACGGAGATTTTTTATCCAGAATCCGTACAGAAGAAAATCAGCACCTTTCTAATTATGTTCTATATTTAAAAAGCGCTGTAAAAAACGGGATGTTCCTTTTAAGCGAAATGCCGGATCAGCAGCTTCTAATCGAAGGATCCGAAGAAGAAAAAACTGCTGAAACCTCTAAGGATGTAAAAAAAAGCGGAAAACAAATCTTCAAACCTTCCCGTTTCACAATCAAGATAAAAATGATGGGTATGATTTCATCCATCATCCTCACGGCCCTTTCCGTTGTAATTTTCCTTGCATCAAACTTTTTCAGAGATGCAAGCGAAAGAAGAGTTCAACAGACAGACCTTGCCATTACAGAAATCATCGGGCAGAGAATCGAAGCAGAAATTAAAACGATACAGCTCAATTCAAAAACTTTTATTTCAAGCATATCCGGCGCGGAAATAGCCCCCTTAAAAGCAAGAGAACTGAGCGACATCTTTTTCAAAAGCAACGACGAATACATTTTTATCGGAGTTGCAGAGAATCAGGAAGGACAGACTGTTTTTACAAAACAATTTCGAAACAATACATTTCTCTTAAAAAAAGAAATTCCTTCTTCGGATATTGATCAGCTCCATGCCCTGAATTCCAATGCGTTCCAGAGAGTCTTCAACGGGACCACCCTCATCCATAACGCTTCGCCTGGATTTAAAATCCCCATCATTGGGATTGGAATTCCCTACAAAGAAAATATCATTATCGTATACATGGACCCTAAAAACTTCCTGAACACTTTCAAAAAAACGGGCATGTCAACCACCTACATGGTTGACGACAGGGGTTTTGTAATCGCTCATCCAGACAAAAAGATTGTGCAGTCAAAAACGAATTTTATAGAACTGCCCATTGTCAAGAAAGCTTTTGACAGCAGCATTCCAAACGGACAGTTCAAATACAAAGACAAATACAAAGATGAGGAAAAAGTATCTTATCTGGGATCGTTCAAGCGCCTGAAAATTGTCCCTCTGTTTGTCATTTCAACCGTTCCTGAAAAAGAAGCTCTGAAGGAAGTCTTTGACATCCAGAGGAGAAATATATACATTATGGCGCTCGTACTGAATGCAGCTCTATTAATTGTATTCTTCTATTCGCGCTCACTCAGCATACCCCTGATCCGTCTTGTCGGAGCTACAAAAAAAATCGAAGAGGGGGATTACGTCGTCGATATCAAGCCAAGCAGCCGTGACGAAGTCGGGATTCTGACCAATTCATTTCTCACAATGGCATTGGGTCTCGGCGAAAGAGAAAAAATGAAAGACGCTCTGGGACGATTCGTAAACAAACAGATTGCTGAAAAAGTACTGAAAGGC
>Ga0224501_10004558_pt1 | contig 10931 bp, 8 predicted proteins | sample SF_Oct11_sed_USG_4_FD_169105 | JGI IMG/M metagenome (GOLD analysis project Ga0224501, IMG submission 169105) | Sediment microbial communities from San Francisco Bay, California, United States - SF_Oct11_sed_USGS_8_1 | ecosystem: Environmental > Aquatic > Marine > Sediment | place: USA...
TGAAGAAGTTTGGAAAACGCTCAACGACCTAATCATAGAGTTTAGAAAGAAAGGCGAAGTTATCCCGCCCGAAGTAATGGCAGACCTACGCGCTGCTAAAACCTTGATGCATGTTCTTAGGGCTGACCCAACCAAAATAGAGAATGTTCCAACAATTGAAATGTATCTTGGCAACGTTGAGTCGCATCTTATTTTCGCGGCTCAAGCCAGGTTTGGCTCAGAGTTCGTGAATCGTTGGATGAAAAAGTTGAGCGAGTCAAGGGAAAAACCAGATGTGGAACTGGCAACTGAAACTGCTTCAAAATTCGTTCCGGGGCTTCCTAGAGGTCAACGTTGGGTAAGAGTTCAGGTTTCTGAGGAAACTCCTAAAGAAGAAATTGAGGAATTGGTTAAGGAAATCGGGTTAGCATGCAAAATGCAAGATGACGGTTACATGCTTGTTTACGGTGAAGGAGAAAAACTGAAACTTTTTGTGAAAAAATTAGCATCTAAACTGCGCGCTTTGGAGGAAAAATGAGAGCCTAAGAGACTTTTTGATGCATAACAGTTAAAACGAGTTGGCCATATCTTTTATTGTTATAGAAAAACGTTATAGAAAAACTGTAAAGTAAGCAGCGACTATAAACAGTCAAAAGATGGGGGAAGGCTTCAGAAAAGATGCCTTACATCAAAAAAATCGAGTTGAAAGGTTTCAAAACTTTTGGAAAGTCTACCTCTATCTTTCTGGATAGAAACCTCACGGTTATAACTGGACCCAACGGAAGCGGCAAAACCAACGTTATAGACGGCATTCTGTTTGGGCTAGGCGAGTTGAGCGCCAGACGCCTTCGAGCTGAAAATTCCTCGAAGCTCATATTCCACGGTGTTCCGGACGCAAACATAGAAAGGGCAAAAAAAGCCAAAGTGATTATTCAATTTGACAACTCAGACCATCGCATACCAGTTGACACAAACACCGTAACGGTTTCACGTGAAGTTCACAGAAATGGACAAAGCGTCTATCGGCTAAATGGACGGAGAATCTCAAGAACCAACCTGCTAGATATGTTATCCATGGCTGGAATCAGCTCAACTGGGCAGAACATTGTTTTACAGGGAACAATCACCCGTATGGCTGAAATCTCGCCGGTTGAACGTCGAAAGATTCTGGATGACATGGTTGGCATTGCACAATACGACGCAGAAAAAGCTGAAGCCGAAGAAAAACTTCGCGTAGCTGAAATTTCAATCCGCACCGCCATGGGCAGAGTAGACGAGGTGCAAAGGAGAGTCGACGACCTCGAGAGAGAACGCAACCAGCTGCTTCGCAACAATTTTATCCAAAGCGAAATCAAACGATTAGAAGCCATTAAAATTTCCCACGAGATTGCAGAAATTGAAAACAAATTCAAGGATTCTCAGTCTAAACTCGCGGAAGCTGAAGGCAAAGTTGAAAAGCTAAGGCAACTGCGAGAACAGCTAAGGTCTCAGCGCCATCATGTTGAAAGAGAATGGAGAAAACTCAGCTCCGAAATGGTTGAGGAAGGCAGCACACAAGTTCTCGAAGTTCAAATCAAAATAGGCGAAATCAAATCAAGGCTAGCCGAGCTTAATACTAAAATCGGAGCCTCCACAGCCAGCATTGAAGGACTCAAAAAGGTAAGAGAGAATCACCTGCAACAACTTGAATCCATAAAGAAGGAAATGGCTGAAATCCGCCATGACGTCAAACAATTGCAACGTGATCGTAACCGTATCCTCAAAGAGATAACCGCCAAACAGACAGAACATGATTCTTTAGCTGACGAAACAACTCAGTTGTGGGATAACCTTGGCGAAAACAGCAAGAGAATGCGAGAGGTTGAGCAGCGGTTAGACAATGTTTATCGAAACCTAGTTGCTCTCAGAAGCAGTTACGCCCGAAGTCAAGCAACGATAAGGGCCTTGTCCCGTCGGCTTGAAGACCTAAACACTCGAAAACAACGGTTTGCATCAACCTTAGAAGAACTCAAAAAATCCTTCAGTGACCTTTCAGAGGTGCAAAACGAACAAAAAAGCAGGCTTAAAACTCTTCAGCAAACTTTGGACAGAAAAATAGCTCAAAAAGAAGCCGCTGAGCAAGAGATGACTGAAGCAGGGAAAATTGCTAACTCTGCACGTGAGGCGGTGGTTGAGTTTGAAACTCAAAGGAAACTGGCAGAGGCGGTTGCCGGAGAAGAAGCAGCGTTAAGAAGTATTGAGGAAATGGGAGATCTTGGCGTTATTCAAGGCATATTTGGCAGGCTAAGAAACTTAATTAAGGTGGATAGAGACTACGGGCAAACGGTGGAAGTAGCCGCTGCTGGTTGGCTTGACGCTCTTGTTGTGCGCGACGTTGAAGTGGCTTTCACATGCACTGAAACGTTGAAACGCCTAAAGTTGGGGAGAATCAAGATTATTCCTCTCCGCGAGTTGTTGTCTGTAAAGTCTGCGCGTTCGCCGAGGATTGGAGGAATTGGCGGAGCAGCCTCAAAGTTTGTTAAACATCAGAAAAGATTTGAACCCGCTGTAACTTTTGTTTTTGGCGATACACTTGTAGCAAAGGATGATAAAGCAGCTTTGTTGGCTTCTCATCAAGGCTATCGTGCGGTTACGGTTAATGGAGACCTTTACGAAGCTGGCGGTGCCTTAGAAAGCGGTTATTATCGGGCTCCTGTCGACTTTGCTTCTCTTGTTCCAAGCGAATCAGCCCTTAAAAGCCTAGACGAAGCCGTGAGAACTCTTCGGGAGCACTTAGACAGAAGAGAAGGCGACATATCAACCTTTGAGGAAGAAATAGACAGAGCAAGAATGGAAATTGCACGGCTAACTGAAACCATAAGCACATTAGAAAACGAAACCGCCCGACTGCGAAGAAGCATCAAGCTGACAAGTCGAAACATTGGACGAATTGAAAGGTACGCTAAGAGAGTTTCAGTTAAACTTGAGAAGGAAAAAGCCCAAATAGGAATTCAAAAGGCTCAGCGCAACGCCTCAACAAAAGAAACGCAAAAGCTTAGAGGCGAATTAGCTGAGTTAAGACGAAGAATTGACCCGACTCATATTCAAGAACTGGAGATTCAGCGGGCAAAACTTGGAGACGGACTCGTAGAGTTGAGGCAGAAACTCGGCGGTATAGAAACAGAGCTTTCAACCCATAAGTCAAAGCTGGAAAATGTGCTCAAAATAAACTATGGAAACGTGAAAATTCAACGCGTAAAGGTGGAGCAGCAACTCGCTAAGGTTGAAGATGAAGTTAAAGAGGCCATAGAAGAAAAAGTGATCTTAGAACAAGAGCTCACAAAACTGGATAGCTCTAAAGAAGAACTATCTCGCTCGGTATTAACCGCTCGAAAAGAGGCTAGAAAGTTTACAGACCAAATCGACAGCATTGACAAGCAGCTACATCGACTAGACAGCGCATACGAACACGCGGAACACCTAAACAACAAGCTTCAGCTAAACCTACAAACACTTCAACTGCAGTTAGATCAGCGTCTTTCGAAACTGAAAGAAATAGGCTACGAACAACCCTTGAAAGTTTCACTTGACCAGCTTGAAGCCGTAGAGTCCTCGCTTAAACTTATGCGCTTAGAGCTTGAACGTCTAGGAGCAGTCAACCAGCTGGCTCTATCCCATTACGCTGAGCAGATTTCCCGTTACAAGGAACTGTCCATACGCATGAACGAACTGGAACGAGAAAGACAAGCCATATTCGGCTTCATGGACGAAATAGAAAGAAAGAAAAGAAGCTTATTCATGGAAGCCTTCAACAAAATTAACAAAAACTTTGGCAAATTTTTCAAGAAGCTCACTGACGGCGGAGAAGCCTTCTTGAAGCTTGGCAATCCAGAAGAGCCTTTTAAGGGAGGAATGGACATGGTTGTCAAGTTTCCAGATAAGCCTCCAATTCTCATAAGCGGCGCAAGTAGCGGTGAAAGGTCTGTTTCAGCCGTAGCGTTTCTGTTTGCAATACAAGACCGTATGCCTGCCTCCTTCTACCTATTCGATGAAGTGGATGCCCACCTCGACGCTTTTCACGTGGCAAAACTCGGAGAACTGCTAGCAGAGGAATCAGCCAAATCACAGTTTTTAGTTATAACCTTGAAACCAGAAATGGCAAGCAAAGCCACAAAGCTCTACGGAGTATACGAACGCAACAGCGTTTCCCACGTGGTTTCCACAACCTTCAAAGAGGCGGCTGCCTGATGTCTCCTCAAGTTGAGAAGCCCTTCTATTTCAATCCTCCATGGAACATTCTATTTGAACTAAATAAACTACGCAAAATTAAGCCATGGGACATTAACATATCCTTCTTATTAAATTCCTTTTTAGAAGAGATGGAAAAAAGTGGACAAATCGACTTCAGAGCTTCTGGAGTGGCTGTGGATTCTTCTTCTACAATTTATCTAATGAAATCCAAGCTTCTTCTAAAACTGGAGGAACCGCCAGCACCATCACCTAAAGTTCAGCCTGACTTTTTGCCTCCACCTCTTTCTCTTCCGTTTCGTTATGAATTGACTTCCACCACTATTCATCATCTACTGCAAGTGCTAGACGAAGTGCTTAAAGGAGAGCATATCTTCGCTCTGAAACCCCGTGTAGAACCAGTCTTGCCCCCTCCATCTGAAATTCTGCCTCCAATCGACATATACATAATGGAAATCGAAAAACAAATGGTAAAACTGCATCAGTTTTTACTTCGACTTTCCAAAGATAGCACCCCCATTTTATTTTCTAAAGTTGTTGCAGGCTTAAAACAACTAGAGGCAATTAAAAAGTTCATAGTTCTTCTCTTTCTGGCTCAAAAGGGGGATGTAAACTTGTGGCAAGACCCGGAGCTTAACGACATCTACATAACTCTTGGTGGTGGATCAACATTTGAGCGACCAGCAGTCGGAGTTGTCTGAAACTATAGACTACGAAGAAAGGCGAGACTTAGCTTTGCTTGAAGCAGCGCTCTATGTTGCTGGTCGACCCCTAGACTTGAAAACTTTGGCTTCTGTTATCAAAACTCGCTCAAAAAACAAAACTCGGAGTCGTGTGAGAAAACTTGTGAAAGAGTATGAAAACCGTGACACCGCCCTAGAAATTTTAGAATTAGAAGATGAACGATTTGTCTTACAGTTGAAAGCAGAATACACGCCTAAAGTCAGAAAACTCGCCCTTAGACCCCTCCTTACGGTAGGTCCATTAAAAACGTTATCCTACATTGCCTTTCGACAGCCGGTTCCGCAATCTCATGTTATAGATGTGAGAGGACACCACGCCTACCAACATCTTAAACAACTTGAAAACTTCGGGTTAATCACCCGTGAAAAAACAGGGCGAACCAAAGTTATAAGAACCACCGAGTTTTTTGCGGACTATTTCAGCTTAAGTCACGACCTAAGAACCCTGAAACAACAGCTCAAGGGAATATTTGAAAGTTTCATAAAATTTGAACCCTCAGAAACGAAAAAAACGGAAAAGTAAGTCTACACGGCTTCTTCTGAGTGTCATATGTCTATTTTAACAATAATTCGCTAAGAAAAATATAGAAGCTAACTTCAATAAGGTATAATTAATTCCTTTACATATTTTATTTTGAAGAGAGAGAAAGGAGCCCCACTATGACTCTTTCAGACGACCTAGAAGAAGCAAGACGCAGAGGCTATCGACACGGCTTCAACGATGGCTTCAAAAAGGGATACGACAGAGGCTACGAAGAAGGCTTCGAAAAAGGAAAACTGAAAAACCGTCATTCCAACACAACACGCTTTATGAAAATTTCATGTGAATGCGGATCTGTTAACTTTCATCCAGTTTTCGACAACAGGCTGGTCATCAACACAGACGAGGAAAGAAGATGTCACGCCTGTCAAGGAATTATTCCAAGAGAAGTGATCTTTGCTCATTATAGCCGACTGCAATCCAATAAACGAACTAGATAATTTTTTTTAATAACCAAAATGGCGATTCTTTCCTATAGAAAGCCTTCAATTTTCTTAAATACACCCATGATGCAATAAATATTTGAGATGCTCACCCAAGAAAAACGGAAACCAATCGCTAAAGTTTGGATTGAATACGAAGGAACTCCTCTCCTCGGAAAGGGAGGAGCAGAAATCTTACAAGCTATCCGCCGAGAAAAATCGATTTCTAAAGCAGCCAAGAAAATATGCATGTCTTACCGTTATGTTTGGAGTTACCTAGCCAAAATAAGCAATGCCTTGCAGGAGCCGATTGTTGAAACTTATCGAGGTGGAAAAGCTGGCGGAGGCGGAGCAAGACTCACCAAGCTGGGTGAAAACCTCTTAAAGGAATATAAGCGGGTTGAAAGTTACGTGGGTGAAATTTTAGGCGACGAAGAATATTGGGAGGCGGCGGGATTGAAAATTAGTGCAAGAAACCGATTAAAGGGCACGGTTAAACACGTAGAGAAGGGCGATGTAATCGCAAAAATCAAAATTGAAATTCAAGCGCCTACAACTGTAACCGCACTCATATCACGAGAAGCTTCAGAAGAATTAAACATTGAAGCAGGCGACAGTGTAGAAGCCGTGATAAAGGCAACCGAAATTATGGTGGCGAAACAGAGAAAATAGATAAAGAGCGCGAAGTTTAACCTTCAATCACGTATCTGTAGGAAACATACCTGCCAGCGGTTGGGCTGTCCCTAATAATTCTAACAATGTCGCCCGGCTTAGCTCCAATAGCCATAACTGCTGGGTCAGAAGCCTTCAAGAGAGGAAACTGATAAGGTTGCACCCTATATTCCTTTAACAGCTTTTCCCTTTCATCTGGCTTAACAATTTCATGCATAGGAACCAAAACATGGTCGAAAATGTTGAAGGAAGGAAAAATTCTCGGAATAAGTTCTATGCCTCCTTTTCGAGCGTTGACCCGAGCTGCTTGCGTGTATCTGCCACTTGTTACAACTAGTGCTCTTTCTATTTTCTCTTCTTCCATTACTTTTTTCAACTGTTTAATATAAGCAACGCCGATTGTCCCTCGCGAAGGTAAACACCACATAAGCATTTTCTCTTTTTCGGCAGTTTGCACTAGGAAACCACTGGCGTCCTTTCCTTGCTTTCGCTTAATCAACTTATAGCCTCGAAGCTCCATTAGAATTTGAGCCTTGCGCTCTTCTATGTTGGCTGGCTTAACCGTTTTAACTGTTTTACTCGCCTTATGCCTCTTGCTCAAAATCTTATAACCTCAATTGTGAACGTTGTAGTGAAATCATATCTTAAACCCTTAAACTTTACGCTTTAGAAGACCAGCATGCTATATTCGAATCTAGCTTTGAATTTCATTAAAGTTTAGAGTGTAGATGCCTAGAACTGGAGCGCGTGAATGATGGAAGATATTTTAAGGATTATTGCAAACTTTATTTCCTTAACAATCAGCGTAAGTTTAGCTTATTGCTTGTAGTTTGGTTAAAAAAAATCTTCAAGTGAGGCAAAAAAGGAAAACTCGTGGGCTCTGTGTGATTATGTTGTCTTTTTCTCAATCAAACTCTATGTATTGGGTTTAGGAATGTATCAGATCTTGAAATAATTGATAATTGCGCGCGCGCAAAATGCAACATTGTCTATTGACGCTTGGCTTCGTTGATATCAGGCGGTAAAGATGGAGTCTGAAGAAAAGGAGTATCGTAGGGCTCTTAGGTTCATGTACCTTAAAGCATTGTTTCTAGTCATGGCTTTAATAGTCTCCTTTGCCGTAGGTCACTTAACAGGTAGTCAAGCCCAAGGAGTAGTCTATTATGAGCATCCAAACGTCAAATATCACAGAAAAGTCGCTCAAAGCCTAATGAATGAAACTCTACAGAAAGAACTCAGAGCCCAATTAAACTCTACAGAATATTCACACCTCGAACTTCTAGATTGGGAACATAGCCAGCTCAACTATACCGAGGAAAACATCCCTAGACATGATAACCCTCTCGAGATACTGGCTTTAGGAAAAGGAAGATGCGGAGAATTTTCAATCCTCTACAACGCTCTCCTCCTTGCCCACGGATATAGAGCGCGACTTGTAGTAGATATCTATGGAGATCACGTTTGGACCGAAGTGTTCCTAAATGGAAGTTGGGTGCATGTGGATCCAACTGAAAGAATAGTAAATGATCCCTTAATGTATCAAAGAGACTGGCACAAGGAAGTTAAACTTGTTTGCGCTTTCGAAGGCAGCTTGGTTTTGGATGTAACCAAAAATTACCACATGCCATAAACAAGAGCTCGAAAAAATTTTACAAAGGTTTTATGGCTTTACCAGTATAAAACCACTATAGAACCATTACTGTACCTAAGTCTAAAGGCTTCTAAAGAATACATATAAAATCCTAAGCTACACGTAAACATTTTTAAATGAGTTAAACCGTAAATTAACATAAAGGGCATAACAGAGGCAAAAGAAAATGAGAATAACCAAAACCAACGTGCTGGAAAAATGGGCGAACAGATACCTCAAGGTTGTTAACACGTGGCTCGCCAAACTCGAAGAGGAAAGCAGAAAAATGTGGGCCTTTCAACTCTACCGATACTGCAAAACCGTTGTTAAAACACCTGATGAACTCTTAGCCATGAAGAAGGACAAAAGCAGCACAGAGGCAGAATTCTTACTGGACAATTTCGTCGCAAACTCGCCATTCACCAACAGCGTTACATACAACATAGCGAGCGCAGTGAAATCGTTTTACAAATACAACTATCGCTCATTGGAAAGAGCCAGCGGGATTGTAACCCTTGAAAAGGTTAAACCCTATCGCAGGCACAGCAAGGAGAAGTTACTGAAAATCTATCGCTCCACACAAAACCCGAGGGACAGAGCCCTCATAACCTTCGTTTGGTCAACCGCAATCGCCAAAGGAAGCCTGACAAAGATAAAATGGAATCATCTAGAGCCAGATTGGGAAAAGCAGGAATTACCGCACATCAGCTTACCTGACAAAATAATCAAAGGTAAAGGGCGAGGCAGATACAGAGGCGTAGAACAACACACCTTTCTAACGCCTGAAGCCAAACGGGATTTAATGGATTACAAAGATTGGTTTGAACGAACCCGAGGCGCAAAATTGAAGCCAGATGACCCCATATTCGTTGATTTGCGTAGCGGCACCAAGGTTAAGCCGATAGGAAACGCAACTCTTGGTCAACTCGCCTTCGTATTATCAAACCGCTCAGGTATCCCCTTCAGTTGGCACGACGCCAGGCGATATGTGGAAACAGCCCTTGAAGAGATACGGATTAATCCCAACTGGGCACGTAAGATTAGGGGACGCAAGGTTAGAGGTGAAGAAGCACCTTACAGTCGACCAGCCATTGAGCAATTAAGAGCAAAATACAAGGAAGCCGTGCACCTACTTGAATTCACACAGCCAACTCAACTCATGGAATTGCAGAGGCGACAAGAGATTGTTGAGGAAATCCAAAGTAAAATTCTTTCAGCCAAACCGTTGACAGACCAAGACCGCGAAAACATAACGCGCTATCGAATACGCCTAGGATACAGACCACCTAAGAAGAAACAGCGAACTCGACCAAACGGCGACTGCGAAAATGGCGTTAATTGTGGCGAGCGGTTTGAGAAGATTAAAGAAGGCGAGTTGCTGACGTATCTGCGAAACGGCTGGCAGATAGTAAAAGAGACCAATAATGGCAAAGAGGTTATTGTTCGCAAGCAATAGCCTTTACGGGATAACTTCAAACGTATCCTGCGGCTAGCTCCTTTAAACCACTCTTAGTAGGTTAAGGAATTAAGTTGCATCTTAATTCGCGTAAGGTAGGGTAGAAAAAACAAGTGAAAGAATGTTTAAGCGTTTAAGTCAACGAACATGGCGGAGAGTATCCAACGGCACTGCCGTCAACGGGCTTGCAACCTATTCACGGAAAAACTTTCAAGATTTTTCTACGCTTAGAAGGTACGCTGATTAGTCACTGCCTGAGTTTGAAAACGCAGAATCTTGCATTAAGAGTTTAAAGGAGTCCGAGACGTCATCAACAATTATGTTTGCCAAACAGACTTTGGCCCCATACAAAAACGAGAAAGAAGGCCAGATTTAAGCTATTTTGGCGAAAAGAACTGTGTTTTAAAAAACCATGTCAAAAAAACTGTGTCCAAAAAAAGTACGTGTGCTCATCAACAGTAAGAGGAAAGGACCCCCACCAAGGCTTTGGCTTACATAGAAAGAGAGAACAGGTGGCACCCATATTAATGCTTCAACCATTCGGGATGACGCCGTCTAAGTGCATTAACGATTGGCGATAGCGTACCACGTACATATTTACGCATGATTTCTGAACGAGATATGATATGCGCAAGAGGTGGAGATGTGCTATAATAAAGATCCACAAGTGTACTTCCTATACTGGTATTTTTCAGGGTCCTATCTCTCCAATTACGCAATACACCAAGTTCCATACTCATCGGATTTCCGTAGGCTGCCGTGGCGATAAAACAGATACTTTCTTTTGATTTTACAAGTATTTGAGCTGGTATTAATTGAAGACGTTTATTTCGCCTGATTTCAAGTAAGAGTAGAAAGGTATGCGGATACTCAGCCTTCGATATTAACGTAGTAGCTACTCGAAGGGGAATTGGCTCAACACTTACCCAACCATCTGTGGTAGGTGGTCCAAGTGTTTTATGCCTACCTCGATTCCCAGGCCACCTAGTGTTAGCTCTCTCTGGAATTAACGATTCATATGTATCTGAGTGTACGTATCCATGGTCAGGTGGCATAGGATCATAATATACATTAATGTAATTATTCCACAGGTCGCTATCCTCTTTTACGGGGCTGCTGCCCGTCACCATAAAATAATAGACGGGATCTGGAACTGGAGGGGGAGGTACACTTGCACCAGGGTCATCTCCTTTGGGTTTATATAAGTGAAGTTGGAACCAATTCGGAGCCTTACTTGGAGAGGCACTTGAAAGTGATGAGT
>Ga0224501_10004559_pt1 | contig 10929 bp, 6 predicted proteins | sample SF_Oct11_sed_USG_4_FD_169105 | JGI IMG/M metagenome (GOLD analysis project Ga0224501, IMG submission 169105) | Sediment microbial communities from San Francisco Bay, California, United States - SF_Oct11_sed_USGS_8_1 | ecosystem: Environmental > Aquatic > Marine > Sediment | place: USA...
CCCCCCCGTAATGTGAAAAGGTGTAATACAGCAACCATACAATTTTTTTTATTCGCTGTAGACCAGGTTGATCTATATGGTCCATTGGTTCTCCTAGAACTGTGTACGAGGCAGCGCATGTGATAGCCACGGTTAATCCCTCGAAATATTGAATGAATGTGATACTTGTGGTTTGAATTTCATAGTTATCCCTTGGGATGCATATATGATTAATCATTCCCTTGGATTGACATCACATAGGTCATGATAGTCTCTAGCGGACACACTCATGACAGTTTGTTTGCCGATCGGATCCCTATTTTCTCCTTAGTGGTTATGATTAGGGGATGCACAGATAAACTGTAGGTATGCTATTTATCGACGCTTTATACCAAATTATATCTGTTCAGAGACGCCTTGGTTACTATCTTAGCATCACCTATTTTCACGATGAGACTATAAGCGGACCTAATCCCTCCCTCGCAACAGAGACATTATGCAATAGCTGCATCCTGTCTAATGTACACCGTTGGTAACTAGAGGTTTTGCTTGACCCAAAGCTGACTGAAAAGTAGCATTGAACGTCATCACTGACAACACTCATCACACGAATAAGTTGTACAACCTCTCCTGTATGACCTCTTTTGATTCAGTTAAGTTGCAAGAACTGTGAGAGGTTTTTCGAGATATACGGTGACTTGAGAGTGGGAGACATGCCCCAGAATACCTCTGCATGGTTATGGGTTGGTTGGTTTTTATTTAGGCCGATAGACTACAAGGTATGTATTTGGGGGGGGGTGTAAAAGCTATTTGTGCTATCCATGATTATCTGCACTTATTCAAGGCAGCTGCATCTTTTACTCAAGAGTCAATGTCATTTTATCTATTTCAGACGAGAGCATTCAATTCAAGAAGAGTGCTTCATTACATATTGATAGCCCTGGCAGCAATCCAAACATTACTGGGGGTAGCTAGCACCTGCTGGTACTGTCAACTTACCATCTGTCATCAAAACAATGAGGTAAGGCTATTTTTACATATTCAGCAAGTTACACAAACAGCTCGAAAACAACATCGCCTCATGGGTATAGTAATAGTTATGTAAATTGAGCACACTTCTCTTGCACAACATTGTGACTTCAACCATCCAACCTTCTGATACCAAATGAGCGCTATGAGACCAAAGTTCTTAACGCGCTGTGTGCACTTTTCTTTTGTATCTTGGCCAGTGTCAGGGGTATGCATAGGTTGGTCTAGTAAGTCTTTGACTCCAGCATTTACCAGCATGCGCCTGCTAGCACCCGGGAGCCTCATAGAGAAAATTTTACTTTTAACCGATAATCAAACCCTGCATTTACTTATTATTCGTCGGGTCTTTTTTTCCTTATGTATCTAAGATTCCACAACAACTATGCACCAAGCTACACTAATGCCAAAGAAAATTAGACTTAAGTTGCAACTTTCAAGTTGGTGAAAACACCAGTAATAGTAAAATAATGACTCGAGGTTAAGCTTGATTTGGAGTTGCGTTTCCCTCCATTTATGCAGCATACCCAACTGGCAGTTTGCGAAATCGGGGCTTGATCATATAGACTCTATTTGTCCACTTATCGTACTGATGATGATATCATCTCATCGTCTATGCACCCTCTGAATTAAACATCAATTCATTGAGCCACTTTGAGATAACAAGCTACCTCAATGGCTAGAGCACCAGAGTCTCGTATCATGGGTGGGTCTTACTCTGAGTGCCAATGCCAAACCTATAATTTCAAAACCAGGCTTTGATCTGGCCTAGGAGGTCCACTAGATATGTAAAATAGTCAGGTACAACGGTAAGGGAGAGGCTGTTGGTTGCTGACAGTATATAAATATGTGTATGCTTCTGTATGTTACAGGTCTTGCGATATCGGAAACATGCAAGCACAAGATCAGAACAACCAACTAGTGGTAATCTCATACAGCTGACCAATCAGTCCTCTGATCCATCTGTCAGTATGTAGTAAGACGGTATAATGTTAATTATGCATGACTTGCGGCAAGCCATACTAATACTACACCATATGCTCCGGTGTCTGTTGGCATCTTCAGCTGTTTTTCCCCCAGCAAAGTGACCTGGATTTCTAGCCTTTATCTTCTAGTTCCTGTATTGCTTCTACACATCGTAATAGGCCGGTCATTCTGTTTTCTATAATGCATTGGAGTGAGTAGGGGATAATAAGGTAAAAGCCAGAAAGTCACACCACCTAGCTCCCCTAAGCTTTTTAGTAGGGGAGTTATCCTCTCTTTGATAAATCACTAGTACCTTATGCTACACCAAATAGGCAGGGAAACTGATTGTATCAGTCTCGTTGTAGGTACCCTCTCAGTGCCGGAGCATTGAGACCGGAGACCCTCCCATACACTAGGAACTTGTGTATTCTGTAAACACATGAACGAACCCTGGAAAACAGGCAGTTCAGCATACACATGATACTCATGACATTATTCATGCTTTTTTATAATTTAATTCTCTGCAAAATTGCACGGTCAAATACACGTATCTATTATTCATTGACACAGATTCCTGCATAAAAATACGTCCTTTATTATGGTCCAGTGCCCAAATCACAGCAAACTAAAATACAAGGCTCGCTTTCAAATCAAAATTAAGCCATTGTAAAAAAAGGGGACTCATTGTGCATATGAAAATACGAAAAACAGCTCTGGTGAATGGATGTTTACAATGTTTCAAATCACCGATGAGAAGAGTATATCAAAGGCCTAGTCCAGTTTTTTAACTTGCCAGCTACCATCTCGGTTTATGTGTATTTCTGTCTGATGATAAGGTCTTACACTTTCTCTATGACCGATAGTCACGTACGTTATACTCGAGTCTCGGAGGTCATCAAACATAAGTTTCTCAGTGTCCAAATCTACTTGGGAAGTAAATTCATCCATAAAGACGAGCTGTGGGCAATGATGAAGAATCCGGAGGAAGCTGATTCGCTGAGCTTCTCCAGGTGACAGCCAATCATACCAGGATGTATGCTGCGGATCAGCGTGTAATCCTCCGCATCGGGTGACCAGTTCAGAGAGCGAGTAGCGAGTAAGATAGTCAGTCAGCCAGTGGTCTGAGGGTGGCACGTCGCCGTATAGGTAAATCTGCTTAGCTAAGGACTGGCTGCTAAAGTAAGGTTTCTGCGGCATGATACAAATAGGACGGCCCAAACCCACACTACCATATACTGTCACCACTCCAGAAGTGGGTTTCCACAGCTGACCTATGACTCTAAGCAGTGAAGACTTGCCGACTCCCGTGGGCCCTGAGATAAGAACGTTAGTACCTCGTACAAACTCGTAGGTTAGATTGGAAATGAGGGTTCTGTGGGATTTTGGCACACTGACTGTAACGCTGCGAAGAGTAACTAATGTGCTGTCGAGTGAATCATATGGTAGAATGTCATAACTAGAATGGAGTTCCTCCTCTTCTGTTAACTGAGCTCTCTCATCCTCATGATGTCGCCGTGTAGTAGTCCTCTGGGGATTAACCTCCAACACCGTTAAAAAGTCAGCTACTCTATGACTATTACCTAGAAGCTGGGCGGCCTGCTTGGATAGATCTATTAAGGTAGTGAAGCAATTAAATAGATACATACTCTGAAAGGAATATTGGCTGATGAGGGAGCTCAGTTCTGACCCAGATTTATCATCCAGGTTTCCAGAGAAGATTGGTATGGAAATTATAGCATAACTGAGTACTGTAACTGAATAATCGCAAAAACCTATGTACATGTTTTGCGCATACTTCCATAGCATCAGTCTTTCCTGGGTTCCTAGAAGTGACTGAAGTAAGGTGTCAGTATCTGCTTTTTCCAGTAGGTTCGCTTTATAAAATGAACTTGGTTCACAGTGAGTTCTGACCAAAGCATGTCGGTATCTGAAGTGTCCTTCTGCCTCGTCTTGTCTGTATGTCCACTTAGCAACGGGATTCATCAACAGTTTGTTGAAAAATGTAGCAATTATGAAGAAACTGAAAACAGCAATGGGGCCCAGATAGCCAGTGATAAGCTGACACTTGTAGGTGTAGTAGCCTATTGTAAACGGTGAGATAAGGATGACCGGCACAAATTGGCTGAGGTCATTGGCCACGGCCCCTGCATCAGAGGCGATTCTTTGATCGGGATTATCACGGTTTGCCTGTAGAACTATGACTTTATAAACAGATAACGGATCATTGAAGTATAACTTTTGAAGATGTTTAGTCAATATTTCTCTCCAATAAATATACAGGAGTCCAGTTATAAGCATCTTGGTAGCTTTCAGAAAGGCGATTACGATCATCGCAATGAATGCGTAAACGAGTAGCGATGTGAACTCCGAGATGCTCCTCTTACTAGGTTCAGCTCCTAGCACCAGGTAAAAATGGGAGGGTATCAGTCCAACTAGATAGCCAACAATCTCTGATAATAATACCATGCACAGTTGTCCAACTAGCATCAGACTGACAACTTTCTTTTGCTGAGTGAATAAGATTCTGGCCAACCTTCCAAGCTCCTTGAAAGTAGCTGTACCTGGTCGCTGTGCCGACATCGTAGTCATAGTGTAGTGAGTGCAGTCGATGTACTGGTGCAATATATATAAGCGTGCAGTATTCTGCTTAGTCAATTAACCTATGCCAGAAACCACCTGTTTACCAAATCACTCCAACTCCAAGCGACTGTAATATTGTTAACGGTGGTAAACCCATTTCCGCTTAGGAATCCCGATGAAGCCTCGAAATGCTTAATGCATTATCAACAATATGGTCTCAATCCACACCTAGTATAAGTCATCATGGCAAGCAAACATATTTTGTTTTGAAAATTTACAAATATAAGCCGGTCGTGGTATATATTGGAAAATGCAAGCGTAGAAAATGTGACCAAAGAACTATATTGGCCACATGACTATCATGTGACCGAATCATTTCCACTGTAGAAAACATAATGGGAAAACCCTTGGACTGGTGCCCATTGATCGAAATATATTCATAAAAAAATGCCGGTGTTCAATAAAATCAATGACGTGTCACTGATAAAATGGTGTGGCGAGTATAAAAAATGTATCAATGATGGCCCCATTGATATCATATTATCAAAATGAAGGAAAAGTGGCCTCTTTCAAAGCTGATCAGTGACTCACTAGGTCACTGAGCTGATACAGCCGATTCTGTTTTCCTTATTTTTTCTCATGTATAATACAGGTGCATGTACAGGTGCATGTACCAGCTTGGTAGCTCACTTTCAGCTCTGCACGCCCCATGGGCCATCATAAAATTTTCTGTTCATGACTTTTGTTTATACAAAAGTAATCCAACGAGTCACAAGATTGGCACCCAAACTAATAGTTATACCAGGACTTCTGTTTGGTTGTCAGCCTATCGGGCGAACATATAGATTAGTGGATGGTATACTGGGCCTTGGACCTGTGGTCTCTGGCTTGATTTCTCAATTCAGAAATAAACTTTGTTCTTCGCCTCACCCTCATTGGTTTTGGATAGCGACGTTGAATAAAGGAGGCCCACTCATAGAGTTACCTTCTCTATGGGGCACGCGGGTGCAACTAGGAATTCCCCTAAGAATGCACTCTGGGAGACACTGAGTAAAAGACTCTGTTGGTCAACTTCTGCAAACACTAGACACTGGCCAGGGCACGAAAGAAGAAGACTAATAAGGGAGCCATCACTAAGCTAATGCAGGTGTTAATAAGATTGAAGAGTAAAACTCAAACAGTCCCATGTAGCCATAGGTAGCTGTTACCAATAAAACCATTGCCGAAGATTAAGTGATATAACGTGTACACTGCACACGTCGTGCCTCATTCTCTCAGTCTCAGAACACTGTACACAAACCCTTAATAGCTCAATCAACCCAAAGACATGACTGAAATTTTCGAAATCACAGCATTCCATAATAGAACATGCGCTGGTATTGATACCTACGATTAGGCACAAGGCACAAAGTCAGAGATCATATGGTGAGGGTTGTCTGGGAGCAGGTCATCTTGAGACGCAAGTGAGGTGCTTACACTAGCTGAAACGTCGGATAGCTTCTTATGAGTGGGGATAGGTAGTTATCCTCCAGAGGATAACTCTATGACTGTAACTCCCGACTCTCACTAGCTTAGTGTTCCTAGGGTTTCACAACGATGAGTGAGGGGTCTCGCAGCCTGTTTTTATGAATTCAGGATTCTTGCTCAAAATGCCCTAAAACCTTTGAGCAGTAAATGCTAAAAGACATCAAAGCCTTGGGTTTTACAAAACATTGACTTGATGATTGTGCATTTTCCTAGAGTCTAGAACTATGACTGCATCCAGAATGCGGCTGTAATTGGAATAAAGTTGGAAGAAAGGAGTATTGTTGTTGAGTAACAGCATCTCCTAGTCCGTGGGATAGCGGGACAATCTAGTGGTAGATCCTGGGTCTGAGTCTCGGTGCCAGCGGGGTTTCATTGTGAGTATGACCTCTTCACATTATTTCTAGCTTAGAAGAAAAAAACAGCACTATGAGGTGGACCGTTGATACTGCCCCGCTTGTGGTACTCCACGCACGCTAAGCCATAACAGATGAAAAACAAGTATATAAATTGGCAGCTTCACCATACACAGTGAAGACGTCACTTGCGCATGCAAGAAAAAAACATGTATTCTGCAGTTTGCCTTCATTGTGGATGATCATGTAAGTAATTTTCACAGCACTGCGGGGTATTGGCTCACTACTTTTACTACCAGATTTGAGACCATTAGTACTCTAGTTCTATATTATCTCAGTTTTCCAACTGATGCATACCAGTATAGGGCACATGGTAGGAGTGAGGTCATTGAGAGATGAGTATACTGTGCTGAGGCGCTAAAGGTGATTTACAAGCGAACAAATCATTGAAAAGCAATTCTAACCACATAAAGGCACATAGCACTCTGTGTCGGAGTTGTATACTCGTGCTCTTGAAGTTGGAAGCCATGGCAACAAAAATAGAGGTACCATGCACAATCGACATTGCTCAGCAGATTCAATCTGCTTCTGGGACTTTTGGGGTGCTATCCAATGTCTGGAAATCATTGAAGATCACTAGGTACACCACAATGAAGATTTTCCGGTCGAATGTGCTCTCGGTACTTACTGCCTTATGGATGCCAAACATGGACACTCACGATGGGCATTACCAGAAAGCCACTAATTTTTTAGCTCCAATGTCGTTGTCAAATTATTAAGATTCCATGGTTGCTCAAGAAGACGAATGCTGAGGTGTTCGAGATGGCCACGATGAGCATGCAGTGTTTAGAAAGAAACTGAGAGTAGAGGATGGACACTGTCTCCGAAAACCTGGTAGCTTGACAAACCGTGGGCACGAGAAGGGCAGAGCAGACTCGGAGGGTCTTGTGAAACCTGGAGGCATGCAGTATTAAAAAAACTAAAGCAGTGCAACATCTTGTCCTGGCTAGAGGCAATTGCTGCTGCTACTGTCATGAGAACTGCATGGCGTGGTTTACAAGATTCGATAGTAAAGTCACTTTGCACCAAATGGTCCATAGGGATTTAAATAAGTAAGCACCTGGAACCACAATGCCGGTTTAGGATAAAGGTCTTTTGCTCATATGAGTCGGTCAAGCTCAAATATTTGTGAATCAGGTGTAGCTGTAAAGTTAGGACTTTGGTGATTACAAAGGGTTAAACAATATCAAAGTTCTAAGTGAGGTTTGGCTACATGAGTCAATGTCTTTTCCACTATTTTGTAAAAGTGAGCTCTTGTGGTGCGATGAAAACTAATAGAGAGGCAAGAGCCAGTTTAGTCGATTTACGCCATGAGTACCATTGACGTGCAGGATGACGTGCAGGATGACGTGCAGGATGACGTGCAGGATGATGTGTAGGATGACGTGCAGGGTGACGTGCGGGATGACATGCAGAATAGTTTAGAGCAGTTGCTTACGCAGTTGGTTTTACTGTATAGCTAGTAGTACTAGATGACGACCAACCCAGAAAGCAAGCGGGATTCTGAATAGGGCTCCTCTACTACAACTACTGCATACAATCAATCAGCTGATCAAAATTATAAGAAACAATTTGGTGTGTGACACAGCCCCTGTGAGTGTGAAGGGTGATACCTTATAGAAGACGCTTACTTAGGACAGCATATCACAGGACACTAGGAAGAGGAAGTGAAACATAGAATCAATCTGGGGTGGGAAGCGTTTTGATGAACAAGTTCTATTTTCAAGTCAAAGATAACTCATGTATGCCTCATAACTTATAAATCCCATGCAGTATACCAATGCTAACGTATTGCTCTGAAGCCTGGAATCTGGGCGCCAATCATTGACATAATTTGTTATAACTTATAAGTGCCTATGAAAGAACCATGCTCAACCTAACTTAGGGACTTAGAGGGACCGGATATCTGCGGAATACATCGGGCAGGTAACAGGAGTAAGAGATTGATGTGGAACTGGGCTGGTTATGCACCCAGAATGCAAGACAATTACTAGTCAAATAGAACCACGAACTAGATTCCAAGAAACTGTCAAAGAAATCATGGTAGGCAGAAGCTAAGGTGGCCAAACAATTTTTTGTGGGCTGCCTGCATCTCTATTAGGAACAATTGTACTAGTCTATTTCATCTATAGTAATTTTCCTCAGTGGAATATGACAAAAATATTAATAATAGAAGGTCTACAAATGGAAATAAAGTTGGAAATCAGAACCAGTCTACTGAGTGCAGTGACTGCCAGGTCAATGGTCCTGGCACCTAATAGCCATTATCTAAAGATCGATGTGCAAACCAAATGTGTTAGTGGAAACTAGCAGTACAACTACAGTACTAATTAATCTTGTTCTCCTCGACATTTGGCTTCTTGCCTTCTTATTCAATGGACTTCCTAAACTCGAGGTTGTTGAACCGATATCAATCTTGAGCCAAGCGCTTCGAGCCCACTGAGTTATGTTGGTAACAATCAAGCTCCTGTAAGCTATGTGATCTATGGAAGCCGAGCTGTGCCATAATTTCAATCTCTCTGCCGAGCTGCCCCAATCATAGCATGATGGGCGCAGCTCGTCCACCGTTATCTCGTCTCGTTATCTGTGTGAAGAGTATGTAAGACAGTGTGTCAGTGTAAGTGTCTCTATTGACTCTCACTCTGCACTCTCTCAACCAGTCGTAACTTTTTTATATCTACGTATGGAAGCCCCTATTATACATAGATATAAAAGGTTACGACTGGTTAGAGAAAGTGGAGTGAGAGTCGATAGAGACGCTTACACTGACACACTGTCTTACAAACTTTTCACACAGATAACCTATTATGTCCTCACAACTCCCATTCATCATCATCCTCTCTGGTCGTTCTCCCGCTAGTCTCTCCAGTCACCCTGTACGCATATGGCCACTCACAGATTCTCGTCGCTTTCAAGATACGGCGCCTCTATATAAGTCACAGACACACACATATATATACACAGTGAAACTTGGATAACTCGACCTCGTATAACTCGAAAACTTGCTTACCTCAAATCAATTTGTTGCATAATTATAATATCATACATTACAGTAATATATGTAGGTGAACTAATAAAAACCTAGGTGCAAAACGTGAATCATTCAAGCTGTCAAAGATTGCTTAATGGCAGCAGCATATGTGGTATGGTAGAACTGAGGTGGCTAAGATCTCTATCATGTATTTTTCTTGTACAATTAACACACCTCTCTTCATCTGCATGTGATGGCTTGCGAAGGATTATGCAGTTTACCCAGTACTAACCTATGCAAAAAGCCTTGAGAGAAATTGATGGTATAAGATGCATGAAACCGTTTTTTTTATATGGAGAGCATCACTAAACTCTATATAGGTGGTCCTTCCTTAATTAACATCGTGACTTGGATATGAGCAGGGAAAATGGCAGAGTGGTGCCCGAACCAAGAGAATTTGGTTCTGAACGTAGTGTATTTAATCATTAGGCCATGATCACTTTTTTGTTGTCTACATAGGTATTCAAACTTAGGATAGGGCAGGAGGGGATGGGGATCGGGATCGGGATGGGGGTGAGGATTGGGACGGGAGTGGACGGGACAGGACAGGACGGGATAGTATAGGATAGAAAACATTGTGATTTATGGGCTGAAAGTCACACTTCGGTAGGTTAATAGTTAGGAGCGATGTTTACTGAATTCATCCTGGGGCCTTTTCTCTATAACAGGACGTCTACTTTTATCTTACAGGTGAATTCATTGGATCATTTATATAACAGATGGAATGAGAGAGGTAGGATTGGGACTGATCACTGTACGCATTTTTGCTAACTATTTCTGCATGAGAATAGAGAGACAAATTATAACTGAATGATATCTTTAGACGGAAGAACACATACACTGAAACCCATTCTAGCTCTATGATGCTATTAGTGCCAAGGTGAAAATGACTTTGGATTGGATGACTTCTTGCATTGGGTTTTTGGACTGACTCTTTAGTATTTGCGATTCCGCCACATGTCAAAAAGCCAAGTCCCCTGACCCCCTGCCCTGAATCGGGCGATGGGCCAATGAAAGACGAGAGCCGGGACCCGTGCTCGAAACCCCCAGTGGAAACCCTTGTTGCCCGCGCAGCTGCAGAGGTAACTCAGGAATTGGAGCGGCCACCCACCGGTCAGAGTTTTGAAGTTTTTCTTATATATGACAGGAAACATCATGAGAGTGCTTATAGTTGGCGCGGGTTGTACAGGAGCTGTCGTAGCATCTCTTTTAAGGAAACACGAGACGTTAGGTTCTGCTAGTATTACTGTGTGGGAAAAGTCAAGAGGATGCGGTGAGTCACTTACTGAGTCGCTCACTCACTCACTCACTCACTCACTCACTCACTCACTCACTCACTCACTCACTCACTCACTCACTCACTCACTCACTCACTCACTCACTAACTCACTCACTCACTCAATCACC
>Ga0224501_10004560_pt1 | contig 10927 bp, 3 predicted proteins | sample SF_Oct11_sed_USG_4_FD_169105 | JGI IMG/M metagenome (GOLD analysis project Ga0224501, IMG submission 169105) | Sediment microbial communities from San Francisco Bay, California, United States - SF_Oct11_sed_USGS_8_1 | ecosystem: Environmental > Aquatic > Marine > Sediment | place: USA...
GTTTTTCGGGATAGCTGGGCAGATTGTGTGGCCTGGTGGAAGGTTTCTCGGGATAGCTGGGCAGATTGTGTGGCCTGGTGGAAGGTTTCTCGGGATAGCTGGGCAGATTGTGTGGCCTGGTGGAAGGTTTCTCGGGCTAGCTGGGCAGATTGTGTGGCCTGGTGGAAAGTTTCTCGGGATAGCTGGGCAGATTGTGTGGCCTGGTGGAATGTTTTCGGGGTAGCTGGGCAGATTGTGTGGCCTGGTGGAAGGTTTCTCGGGATAGCTGGGCAGATTGTGTGGCCTGGTGGAAGGTTTCTCGGGATAGCTGGGCAGTTTGTGGTTGTTTCTTTTTACTCGATTGTGGTTTGTTTTGCAGTGCCCGAAATGCAGTGTTTGTATAGAGAAGAATGGGGGATGTAACCATATAAAATGTATGAAGTGTAAGCATGACTTCTGCTGGATGTGTCTAGGAGGTGAGCTCTTGTTTTGTGCCAAGTCACACTGAAAATTCATCTACCTCTGCTGGGAAGACAGACTATTATAACATCTGGGACGCGCATCAGATTTTGTGACAAAACTGTTGCCTGATCGTAAACCGATTAAATTTGGACAACATTTTAGCCAAAGTTACATTATGAATTTGGTATATGTATCCAAACCTCTGATATCTCTGCTCCTTTTAGTACCCCATCGTATTCGCCCTAATATGTTGGATATATTTTATGTAAATGCTATATATACCCGATATGTATCCTAGATCGTACCTATGCCCTATTGTATACCAAAGTGTAGTCTAGACCTTGTATCCTCACTCCACAGTTCTACGCCATTTTCTGTAGAATGGAAAATTCACGGTGGAGAATATTACGAGTGCAGCAGATACAAGGAAAACCCAAAGATAGTCAGTGATACGCAACATCAAGCTCGGGAAGCACTGCTGAAATATCTTCATTACTTCACCAGGGTGTGTATACCATATGATCCTAGTTTGTATATCTCCAGTATCAGTGGTATGCAGCAATGGACCTATGGAGTCTTTTGACTCAGCGTTTCCCACGGTGCGTCATTTCTACTTGCAGCCACCTGCCCCATAGAGAAGCTAACAGCTTGCAGCTAACTCCATGGGGGTACCATATTACCAGGTTGTCAGCTTTAGTAAGTTTTTTGTTTTGTGGCTCTTCGATTTTGAGTTGATCAAATAATTGCTACTTTGCCATAATTTTAACTTGATTCACATCATTTATTACACAGTGGGCTAACCACGCAACTAGTCTGAAACTGGAAGCGTATGAGATGGCAGAAATCAAGCGGACGATTGAGATCAATGTCTCCTCTAAGCTGGGAACATGGATCGACTGGCAGTACCTGATAGATGCCACCGAACTGCTAAAGAAATGCCGATACACATTACAGTATACCTACCCATATGCCTATTATTTAGAGAAGGGAGCTCGCAAGGAATTGGTAAGTTGAATTGACTGCCTGTCTTGCTGAGTGCACAGCTGGATAATTTCATAGGTGCATTCAATCATGTGATTACCGATTGGTCTTTGTCACATATGCCATGGGCTGCGAGCACATTGTGCTGACCAAGCTTTGGAGTTTTCTGCTTATTCAAATTTCATTCATTTTGTTGAAGAGAAGACAACTCATGAACATAGTAATTTGACTTGCTATGGCATTTGTTCGGACAGACCAGAACATCGGACTTTCATTTTTTTTCTGTGAAAGGTGTGTATTTTCCTGTTAGCATTCCTTCGGTTACGCACCATGAGCTTAGAGCCCTTTTTAACCCGCTAACCCAATGTACAAGGGCTATCAGAAGAAAGCTTTTTTCAACCACCTATCCTTATTTCTGCCGATCATCCCAGATCACTTGTTTTCTGCATATTCAGCCATTACAGATCATAACTTACTCTTGAGTCATCATTGTCCCGTGAATGAAATCTTTGTTTTCTCATGTTGGGTATTTTCCTGTTTCTGGTACTTGTTGTAGACGTCCATCAATATTTCCCATCACATTCACCCCGCCTCTAGCGTCTCACTGTTTTGTTTAGTGGTAAGAGGCTCTCGAATTCCTCGCAGTGACCGATTCTATCTGATTGTAGTTTGAGTACCAACAGGGTAAACTGGAGGCTGAAGTGGAAAACCTTGCTTGGAAAATCCAGAGAGCAACAATGACGGACCGCGGGGTATGTTTTAATCAATACTCATTGGCCATTCAGTGACTAAATAACATATCATCCCGTGAGCTTCAAACACACCATAAACTAATCGCTGATTGGATCGTCCCTGATTTGAGTACATGTGTTCCGCTCAGAGCTCTTCAGTTGGGAGGCGTGATAGCACTGGTGGCAGCTGGTAGCTGAGGTTCACTGTTTTATTGGACATTGGCCGGCAAGGTGGGGGCGACTCTGCATTCATAATCCTAGTCATACGCGACTACGGCTATCTTAAACTGGGGAAAGTGCTGCAAGCTCAAGTGCGGACTGAGATTGAGCTTTGTATAGCGGGCAGTATTTCTTTGAAAGAAATAGGATTTGCTGTTGGCAGAGACTTTCTCATTATTGATTGAAAACTGAACATCATTCTGATCGAGCCGCAAAAACTCTCATTCAGAGTCGACGACCGAGTTCAAAATCTAGTTCCGATAACCTCGCCGGCTTCCATTTCCATTTCGTTTACTGTGAACAGTTGATTTAAATTTCAAAGTGTATCTATATTCTGTCTGAACAAAGCTGTTTAGATGAAAATCTGCATGAAATAAAAGAATTGTGCTGCCCGTATATGGGCTCGTATTTAGCTTTCTTTAGCTTTTTTTGGAGTGGTGGAAGGAGGAATTCCGCGAGGAGCTCACATTTACAGCTGGAGCTCATTATAACCAGGGCTTGAGTCTACGGGTGTCTTTTCAGTCAGCTTTGCATCCGGTTCAGATCGCACTCAGTCCGAGGCTGATGTCTGGCGTCGAATTCTAGTCCTTTAATTGAATTGAGGCCATTCATTGCGGAGTATTAATGTTTTCTTCCCTGTAGGATTTAGAGAATCAGATGGATATAGCTGAGAAGATGAGATTAACCCTGTTAAATGACTGCCTCAGTACGTGAACTCTGCCTTGACGCTTTGCGCTGGATGCTGAGATTGTGTTACCTCGTGGGGTCATCTCCACCATCTAGTATCTGTTCACTTCCGATCATAGATTATTCAAGCTATTTGTGCTAATTGTGTTGTGTTAGTGTCGCAGTGAATGTGTTGAAAAGAAATATTCATGGCATGATTTTGCTGCTAAATAATTATGAATACATTTAATGTATACTCTTTTGGAAATATGCACTGTGTATATGTTTGACCACATATATAGTAACATTTGACAAATGAAAAATAAGATCTGTTGGTCAACTGACCTGCACCATTCTCCAGAATATTTTCTGTCAACTTCCCAGGCACTAAAGCCAAAACTCGAAATCCAATATTATGTTATAGAAACAATCGAGCCGTGATGGTGGCTCAAATAGACACATCATCTTGTATTCAGGATTAGTGCGTCAATGAATTGATTGCTACAAATTTCCAGGAGAAAGTTCCCGAGGAATTCATAGAACTGGAGAAACATATCTTATATACTAAGTTACAGTGTAATGGCAGGGGCGCCAAAAACTAGGCTTGGCTTCACCAGACACTTAAAACAGGTCGGATGATGGCGAGTGGTTTTTAGACGTTCCAGTTGGATGTTGGTAGAGTTTCCATTCTTCGACTATTGAACTAGCAGGCTAAATAGTTTATAGTGCTTTGTTTGAGAATAAGTATGGATGACGTCAGTTTAGTTGCTGTATTTCCCTTGGGTTATAGGCTCAACCCACTGACACTTCAAGCCTTACCTAAAACACAAAGACATATCCGATAAGTTAATAGCATTAATGATCGCTGATCCTAACACCTAAGTCAGAAGAATACCATTCATATGATATACCTGCATGTACTTTAAAAGAGAAATATATTACACGTCGAAATTGGAATGGACGCAAAGGGTGACCACTTTTAGATCAGAAAACCGTGGTGCAAACTTTAGTTGTTGAATGAGCTTCAAGGCACTATGAAAACCCGATTCGTGCAGTTTCAATTACGTGTAACTAAATAAAGAAATTCTGGTATCGCTTTCAAATCTTGTTCAGACCTTGTTCGCTCAGAGAAGTAGAATTTACAGCAATAATACTTCAAGTTGGGTACGGTTTTTTGAGTTCTAGTTAATTGGTAAAGTTAGAGACCTGTAGCTAATGTACAGTTTACATTAGAAACGGACACTTTAGCTTTATAGCTAATATCTAGTTTGTGCCAGCTGATAGAGTTCCACTGTAGGATTTCCCATATATGGGCAGAACACCATACTCTATTTATTGGCACAAGGTGATCTACTCATCCTTTGTTAATGGCTGCCCTAGCTTGGTATATCCTGTGTGATCTAGGAGCCAACTCAATACAGTTCTCCAATATACACACTTCTGACTGTAACAGACTTCAACAATTGCGCTACTCTTTGTGATAATCTGACCATGAAGAGAAGGTCTTATCTTACCTTTACGTTTTTCTTCCATACGTTTAAAAGCAAGCATGTATTGCCTTCTCTTTTCATTCATCAACTGCTGGTTCCGATCTGCTAGATTATTTACCAGATCTCGCGCTTGTCTCTCATGTTCATTCTACACGTGAGATACAGACAGCGTTATGTGACAGAAAACAGCGTTTCTCAATGAAGAATTATTTGTTACGTTACTCGGACACTTGACCGTCCTATTTAGTGAACCTCATAAGCCTGGGCTTGTTGAAGCGGTAGGAGCTAGGAATTCCATGAAGCTCATTCTCACAGTGAACGCTCAATATGACTGAACTTGATTTCCGGATCTTTAGAGCTTTAGCCTAGCACTCAAGCCATTGAGCAATCTTACTGTTCCTGTACTTTGAAGAACCATAATTATTCCCTCTCCTTTGTCAAATAAGCTGGGTTTTAATTTTTTTTTGCATTTAGTATTTATACAGTGAACAATTTAACGGTATCGGGCTTTGATTTCTTTTCAATCGATTGTTTCAGAACAGAAATCGGGATCCAGACTAGTAGTATTACATCCACAGCCATGAGAGAAAATTGCTCTGTCAATCGATTTTTTTAATAAAAAATGTGATTAAGGGGTTGATAGCAAGTTATTTGCTATGGGGAAAATTAAAGTGTTTTCAGTAATTGTATTTAATTTAAAATTTTGAAATATCCCCGAGGCTTAAAACATTAGTTTTAATTGGTAAACTGAAGTTGACCCATGACAGATAATTGCCAAGCTCGTGTCAGTTTTGATGAGCTGTGTCACACGCAACCGCCTGATTATAAATCAATTTCTCTAGCTGTTCCTGTGATATTTTTGTGCTTTATTTTTGTCTTTAGTTCCAATGTGAGTTTCTCGATGTCACGAAATAAATGCGAGATCTTAGAGCACACATATTTGGCACGCTTGGAGGTGTAATGCTGAGGTGAGATTTTTCACCAATTGCGCCAAAACCACTCTAAACTATGATAATGCTCACCGTGATTTTGGCTGGTTTGGGTTTGTTGTAGTTGAATTTTTTCACTTCATGTTCCGCTCTGTGTATGTTCAGCTTTGAATCGTATGACTGGTTGACATTGATATCAATAGTTCTAGCTGACAACGGCGTTTCCGCATCCCTAGATCTCTGTAACAGAAAGGTAATCACCTTATACATTCAAGCCCTTGTATCCCATGGACCCGGAAAAGAATGGTAAAGGGGTCAAAGGCTGAACACATTCGCCTATCTGGAAAACCATGAAGGCAATGGATTGATGGAGTTGAGGAAATCATCATATGGATGCTGAGACTCGTACGACAGGGTGCAGCCTGGTGGTAAGCAATGGAAAGCCTCGAAATGTGTGAGGAGTTTGCGGAGACAGAGGAGGTAGTCTACCAGATAGCTGGGTAACAGAAGATATGGGTAGTGTCCTGGACAGCATTAATAAGCCAATGACAAGTTTTCATAGAGGTTGGTCGATAGTGTTTTCCATAGAGAAGGTTACTCTATTGACGGCCCTCATTTTTCTATTATTTATTATCCTAATTTAACAAAAAGGGAAGGACAAAGCTGCTTCTGGATCGGGAATTGAACCAGGACCCCAGTGCGTTATCCATTAAGCCACCGTAGGTGTTTTGTATGTGGTCATTGGCGACATGAAGCAGGGAAACCTGCGAGCTATTTTCTCCTATAGAAACTTGGTTCTGTGTTTGATAAAACAATTTAAAGAAACTAATCTAAGTATTATATCCCACTTTTCATGACAATTAACATGATCTGCAGCCAGTTTTAGCTTTGAATGGCTCTTAACGAATCTGCGTCCAACCTGTTAACAGAACAGCTTGTGTTCCCAGTGTGCTAACACAGTTCTGACTAAGTTTCAATCGAAGGTAACATGATAGATTGAAAAGTGCTTTTTCCCCCATAAAAATCAATCGAAGGTTTCAAGTCAAAACCTGGATAAACTGAATGATGAGAGAATTGAATGACGCGTGTATGGGGGTTCGTGTGTGCGTGAATCGATAGCACCGCAAGGCTCTAAAAGTGGAAAGGGCTGAACTCGTGAAAGATAATGATTAAATCGTAAAATAATACCTGATAATGGCCATCTGTGTTTTTATTTTGATTCCTAATATTTTCAAGTATGGGCTCAAAGATAAGTGACTATTGGTTATACAAGCAGCATTCCATGTGTCAATTTTTACTAAACATCCTGAGTAAATAATTCCATACTTATACTTAAACTTATGCTATCTTACTGCCATGATTAAATCACCAATGCAAATGTTTGTTAATGCTCAACTTGGACGAATAATTCATAAAAGTAATCATTTCCCGATGAGCAATTAGTCTGGAGCAGATTATCAGGGTCTAAGATTATTAGATTATCAGTTCCGGTTTCAGATCACAGGAATAAAAAATTATTAAAAAGACTCATTCCGAGACGCGGTTTATCGAAAAAGTGAATTGAAATGCTGAACACTATCAAGTGAATTTGGGCAGGTATTGGCACAAACTCCAGGAGAAACGTAAGCATAGCAAACAGAGTGGACATAGCTAGAGCGGGATGGGATGCATAATCCAATTGCTTATTGGACAAAGACAGGCAATTACAGGAGAATATGCTCAAACAGGAAAGTGGCCAGCAGCGAAAAAGAGGGTAGACCACTGAAGACAATATTCTTGTGAAAAAATTCTAACAACTTGGAATTTAAAGATTTGTAGTTGATGAGGTTCAATCACCACTGATGGGAAAGGGGGGTGGATGGAACCAAAACGTTGGCTCCACATACCAAATAATAATTAGATTTATGTTCTAATCTTATCAAGATGGGATGCACCTGATGAAATCTGGTCGATTAATAGGCACCCTTGGTATTATTGATCAGTCGTCTCTCCTCTCCACCTGAGATCGCACTACCATCAGTGACAGATCGCTGTGACAGATTGCTGTGACAGATCGCTGTGATAGATCGCTGTGACAGATTGCTGTGACAGATCACTGTGACAGATCACTGTGACAGATCGCTGTGATAGATTGCTGTGACAGATCGCTGTGACAGATCGCTGTGACAGATCACTGTGACAGATCGCTGTGACAAGCCGCTGTGACAGATTGACCGACTTACATCAACCCTGGAGTGCATCTGTGAAGGAGAGACTGATACCATGCCTGGTTTCTTTTGTCTGCTCAGCTTTAATTTCATAGGGAGTTTAGTTCGTGACGTCGCGTGTGAGTAGTACAGAGTAAAGTTGTTAACCACGATTGGCACTACAATCGGAAAAGGTTAATTAAAATATTATGCAATTATCGATACAGTTTTATTTTTCTGATTTATAACAGTGGCTTAGTCGGCCTCATGCAATTTTTTCATGATTTCCGTGATTTAGTCAGTTTAAAATTTCACAGCGCGTCTGTTTGTAACAATGCTGGCACCTGGAAGTTGTCTGACACGCGCGCACACGCACTCGAATTTTCAATGTCATGTCAACCGTCACTCATTGCCGTTTATTCATGCTTTTCGAGTCGGCAAAGTGATTATTGTTGATTGCTGATGAGGTGATTAGTCATCTAGAGACCATTTATATTTGGACCAAAAATGGTATGGATAATGAAATAATCTCCGAGCATCTTTTTTCAATTCATACCATGCAGGAATGCTTTGTAGGAGCTGTAATTTTGTGATGTTTGTATAGTTTCTCTCATAGACCCATCTTACCCATGTAAAAGTGATCCTTTCGTTTCCTAATTTCAATTTGGTTGCCAAATACAAACTTGTCATCATTATGAAACATTCGAATGAATCCAATTCATATAACGCTAACCATTGTCCGTAACAGTTGACGCGTATGTCTGTTCCACCAGATTTCACTTCATGCATAACTGAACAAACAAGGGAATTGATTTCAAATACTGCCTTTTAAATGAAATGGCTTAAAATAGGTGGTCAATGGTCTAAGGGGGTTTAGGCATAAAGGCTATTCACAAACTAGCATAATTGATCCATCCTAACTACCTAAGTCTGGTACTACACATCTAATACGCGAGTCTTACATATACATATATGTAGAATCATGAATTACACAGGCTGGATATATATGTAAATAGATGTATGTGGGCCATAGTTACATAATCGGTCACTGTGTCTATAGTAGACGTACTTGACCGCAATTAAGATTATCGGCACTGGAATAGAAAGAGACGTTTCAGAGCTAATAACGGTCACTATTCAAATTCTGATTTTGCAGTTGATCTTTGCTTTGATGGTGACTGTATTTTTGCCAATAGCATGAGATAGCAGGAAAGCGAGATTGCACCATAACCAGAGGGCTACAAGTGGCTTAAAATAATATAGCGATTGTGTCTGAATAGCAATAGAATAGCAAAATAAATAGAAAACTAACCTGTAAATGCAATAACGAGTACTCCACCGATCACACAGAATGATCCGATGGCATATCCCAAAGGGGCTTTAGGTACTCTATCTCCGTATCCAACTGTTGTCATGGTTACCAGAGCCCACCAGAATGCTATTGGTATGGATGTGAAGTTTTGGTTCTCAGCATAATGAATAACACTGGCGAATATCATAACTCCCGTCATGAGAAAAACGACCATGAGAAGCAACTCCTTGGTGCTAACCTGAAATGAAAAGAAAACGCTATATCAAGAATGTACAATCGGGAGACAAATGCTACTTTCCATAGTGGTATATAAATTGAAAGCCAAATATGAGGCCCATAAATTAATATTAATTGAAATTCAATTGTGACATCACGCACCCAAATTACACCTGTATGTGATGTCACATACTAGCGTAACTGAACAATGCATGGTGAAAATGGCGTTGATATAATGCAACTTCATAGATATATGAATACAAATGAAAGTCGTTACCATAATACCAGGCGTGCAAAGATGCTGTAAAAAATTTGCAATCATCCCCAGTGGACAGTAAAGGAAATAGCTCATGCTCGACAACAATAGAGTTTCCTGGTTTTTTACTGATTAAATTGTTTTGTTTGAATAGATTGAAGGAAATCCTTGGTAATTATTTTCTATTTACGGATGCACAGCGTCGTGTGGCGAGACATGAGGACAGATTTACCTTGATTGTATAAGCCAACACCTTGAAAGCCGAATAATGCTTCATTAACTTGAATATCCTCAATACTCGAACCGTTCTGAGAATGGTGATGACTTTGATAACATCACCGTATGATCCAGCCACACCAAGCTGCGTTAGAGCGATGGAAATGCATTGCGGAATAATGCAGATGATATCAATTAGATTCAGTGGTCCTTTTAGATAATCGCATTTTGAAGGAGCGAAAGTGAACCTCAACAGAAGTTCCAGCGAGAAGAAAGCCAAGCAGGCGTAGTCTATGTAATCCAGTATCGGATGCGGAATGGTTTCAGGGTACTCCATCGGCAGCTCCGGTGTAGGCTCGGCAGCGCCACCGCATGCACAGAAACACTGTGACTGTGTAGGCTTATAGTATAAATCGGGATCAGGAGCTGTAACTAGAGTCTGTCCTGGCTCTGTGCTGTTTTTGAGAACTTGAAACCAGTAATGGGTTTCACAGACAAAGGATAAAATGGAAACCATCACCACAAGAATTGAGATTAACATGAGAACCTGCAAGACACAAATAGAAATAAAAATAATGGCGGCCATGGCAAGATACCTTCAGATCTACGTAATTGTAGAGGTGTTTATGATGTGCAAGTGAAAACCTGTTTTGGGGTGGAGGGAACGCTCAGTGGCTGCATATATGAGCCTCTCTTCCTTTCTGAGGTAGGTGCCTTGTCTTCCAGGACTTAAAGTACATAACTTCCGACAGAAAAATGTTCAGTAGAGCATTGGGGCATTGATTATCGGGACTCTAAAAGATTTCTATTTTTGTCAAAGACGGAGGATGAATTATTAATAAATTTAAATACATATTCTTAGAGATGTCTTGAAAACAGATAATAGAGCTCATGAAAAGAACTGACAATTCATGCTGGGAAAATGAGTGACATTCGATCACTGAATAAGAAAAATCATTGGCGCTTTTAAAATCAATTGTTTATACAAAAGCTTTATTCCTTGTGACATGTTTTTACATTCAAGCAGTCAGGAGATGTTCCATTACGTTCCATTACACCAAGACACACGTAGACAGCAATGCTATGCATCAGAGCATTCACTGCACTAATTTTGCATCAGATTCCTCTATGCATAAGCAGATAGAAAATGACCTGTTTCCAAAACCTCGTCGATGGCTAGCGGCGCAACTTACCAGTAATAATTTTGCCTAAAATCTAAAGGTGTGACATTAGCCTGGGATGAAGGGATACCTACGTTCAACTTGAATTTTTACTACTGAATTT
>Ga0224501_10004561_pt1 | contig 10927 bp, 9 predicted proteins | sample SF_Oct11_sed_USG_4_FD_169105 | JGI IMG/M metagenome (GOLD analysis project Ga0224501, IMG submission 169105) | Sediment microbial communities from San Francisco Bay, California, United States - SF_Oct11_sed_USGS_8_1 | ecosystem: Environmental > Aquatic > Marine > Sediment | place: USA...
CATGAACGCAGGCGTGCGTTTTGAACGGCAGGAGGGGGTGGCGCAGGTGACGCTGAGCCATGCCGGCAAGTTCAACGCCATGTCGCGCACGATGTGGCGCGAGTTGCGCGCGGTGTTCGAGTCGATCCAGCGCGACGAGTCGCTGCGCTGCGTCGTGATCCAGGGTGAGCAGGGTCATTTCTGCGCCGGCGGCGACATCGCCGAATACCCGGACTTCCGCTTCAGCGAGAGCGGACTGCGCGAATTCCACGAGCAGGACGTGTGGGGCGGGCTGCAGGCCGTGCGCGACTGCGACGTGCCCATCGTCGCGCGGATCGAAGGCAACTGCATGGGGGCCGGCGTGGAGATCGCCAGCTGCTGCGACATCCGCATTGCCGGTGAATCGGCGCGCTTTGGCGCGCCGATTGCGCGGCTCGGTTTTCCGATGGCGCCGCGCGAGGCGGCGCTGGTGATGGGGCAGCTCGGCGCGCAGCTCACGCGCGAGATGCTGCTCGAAGCCGCCGTGTTCGGTGCCCCCCAGATGCTCGCGCGCGGTTTCCTGAACCGGGTGGTGGCCGACGCAGCGCTGGCCGATGAAGCGATGACGAGCGCGGCGCGCATTGCCGCGCTGTCGCCGCAGGCGGCGCGACTGAACAAGCGCACGGTCAGGTTCCTGCAGAATCAGGCCCAGCCCATCCTCGGCGCCGCAGAGCCCGATGAAGCCTCGCTGCCGCAGGCCTATGCCTACGCTGACAGCGCACAGCACCGCGAGGGCGTGGCCGCCTTCCTCGAAAAACGCAAACCCGCATTCTGATCTTTCCGACCTGTAGATGACGACCATGTCCCAATCCAACGCCAATCTCTTCTCGGCCCTGCGCGCGGCCTTTCCCGACGACCTCGAGACCGTGGCGATCGAGACCGACAACGGCCTGCGCTACAGCTGGCGCGACCTGGAGCGCTCGACCGCCATGATGGCCAACCTGCTGCAGTCGCTTGACATCCCCGCGGGCTCGCGCGTGGCGGTGCAGGTCGAGAAATCGGTCGAAGCCGTGGTGCTCTACCTGGCCACGCTGCGCGCGGGCTACGTGTTCCTGCCGCTCAACACCGCCTACCAGAGCGCGGAGATCGAATACTTCATCGGCAACGCCGAGCCGGCCGTCGTGGTGTGCAGCAGCAAGAATTTCGGCTGGGTCAGCAAGCTGGCCTTCCAGGCCGGCACCCGTCATGTCTTCACGCTGGACGACGACCGCAGCGGCAGCCTGCTCACGCGCGCCGCGCAATGCTCGGATCAGCACGAGCCGGCGGTCTGCGCCGCCGACGATCTGGCCGCCATCCTCTACACCAGCGGTACCACGGGGCGCAGCAAAGGCGCGATGCTCACGCACGGCAACCTGCTGAGCAATGCCCAGGTGCTCAAGGAATACTGGGGCTGGCGCCCAGGCGACGTGCTGCTGCACGTGCTGCCCATCTTCCATGTGCACGGGTTGTTCGTGGCCTTGCACGGCGCGTTGCTCAATGGCAGCAAGATCATCTGGATGGCCAAGTTCGACGCCAGGCGCGCGATCGAGAAGCTGCCCGAGGCGACGGTGCTCATGGGTGTGCCCACGCTGTATGTGCGCATGCTGGCCGAGCCGACGCTCACGCGCGAGGCGGTGCGCAACATGCGCCTGTTCATTGCCGGTTCGGCGCCGCTGCTGATCGAGACCTTCACGGACTGGCAGGAACGCACCGGCCACACCATCCTGGAGCGCTACGGCATGAGCGAGACCATCATGCTGACGTCCAATCCCTACGCCGCCGCGCAGGGCGAACGCCGTGGCGGCACGGTCGGCTTCCCGTTGCCGGGCGTGAGCCTGCGCGTGTGCGGCGAGTCCGGTGCGCCGGTGGCGCAGGGAGAGATCGGCGGCATCCAGGTCAAGGGCCCGAATGTGTTCAAGGGCTACTGGCGCATGCCCGAGAAGACCCGCGAGGAATTCACCGCCGACGGCTATTTCCGGACCGGTGACGTCGGCAAGATCGACGAGCGCGGCTATGTGACCATCGTCGGGCGCAGCAAGGACTTGATCATCAGCGGCGGCTACAACGTCTACCCGGCCGAGATCGAGGGCTACATCAACGAGATGCCCGGCGTGGCCGAGAGCGCGGTGGTCGGGGTGGCGCACCCCGATTTCGGCGAGGTCGGCGTCGCCGTGGTGGTGGCCAGGCCGGGTGCCGCGGTCGATGCGGAGCAGGTCATTGCGGCGCTGAAATCCAGGCTGGCCAATTTCAAGATCCCGAAGCGCTGCTTCGTGCTGACCGAGCTGCCGCGCAACACCATGGGCAAGGTGCAGAAGAACCTGCTGCGCGACCAGTACAAGGGACTGTTTGTCTGAGCCGCTTCAGTTGAAGCGGTAGCGGAGCTGGAGGCCGACCTCGCGCGTGATGTTGTGGGGCTCGGTGCGATTGGCGACGAAGACGCCACCGGAGGTGATGGCGTTGGGGTCCGAGGCTTCGATGCTCCAGCGGCTGTAGAAGACACCCAGCGACCAACTCTGCGTTTCATAGGCCAGGCCCAGGCGCAGGCCGCGACCGTTGCGGTGCGTGTGGACCGTGTCGTCCAGGCCGCTTGCCAGGTCCGACAGGCGCGAACGCGTCGATCCTTCAAGCAGGTAGTCGTACTCGAACTGCAGCGCCACGCGGGCCGAACGGTCCAGCAGATGGCGGTACAACAGGCCGATGGGCAGGTAATGGTATTCGCGGGTGCTGCTGTAGCGCGGTGAACCGGTGGTGGTGAACCCGTTGGCGCTGTCGCTGAGCAGGCGGTAGCCCAGTCCGCCATAGACCGACAGGGACTGCCAGGCCGTGCCGAAGTCGCGCCCCGCGACAAAGCTGATCTCGGAGACGCTGTCGGAGACCGAACCCTGTGCGCCCGCGCTGGCGCTGGTGTGGTAGACGGCCGCGTTCGCATGGCGCAGTTCTGCGGTGACGAAGCGCACCGGGTCGAGCATCTCGGTGACCCGGAAGTTGATGCCCAGCATGCGCCCCTCGTTGCCCTGCACGAAGCTGCCGTCGACATCTTCGCGGTAGACGTAGTTGCCGGTGTCGACGCCGAGTTCGATCATGTCGCTCGAGCGCGCCGACAGCCGCTGGGCGTGACCCAGCGCGGGCAGGGCGAGCAGTGCGAGCGCGGCCAGCGCAGGCAGCGGGAGCGGGCGAGACGTCTTCACGCCCGGCTGTCTTTCATCGCAGGACCAGCACCGGAATGTGCGAATGAGTCAGCACCAGCTGGGTCTCGCTGCCCAGCAGCAGGCGCTTGATGCCGCGGCGGCCGTGCGAGGCCATGACGATGAGGTCGCATTTCTGCTTCTTCGCCGTGGCAATGATGGCTTCGCTGACCAGGTCGGACTTGGCGGTGACGGCCTTGGTCGTCACGCCCTTGGCCTTTGCGCTCTTGGCAACGGCGTCGACAATGGATTGCGCCTGTTCGGCCCACTGCTTCTCGATGCGCTGGATGTCGTTGGCGGCGAGGGCGACGCCGCCTTCGAAGTAACTTTGCGGGTAGCGCGGCACGACCTTGAGGACCACCATTTCGGCGCCAGTGAGCTGGGCCATCGAGATGGCGCTCGCAACCGCTTTCTTGGACAGGGTGGTGCCGTCCGTGGCCACCAGAATTCGTTTGTACATGCTGATCTCCTTGGGTTGTGCCTGGGCATTCAGAATACTACGCCTGCTTCTGTTATCGTCTTGATCCAAATCAAGACCATCGCGGGCTTGCCCCGCTACGCTCGCTGTCCATGTCAACTTCCAGCCTTGCCGTGCCTGCGCCATCTCCCGGTCTTCCTGCACCAAACGGCCATGGCGAGCCTCGGGGCATGGAACGGCCCGAGCCGCAGGATGGATCGTCCCTGGCATTGCTCGACGATCCCCAGGAGTGGGCAGCATTCAGCCGCGAGCTCGATGGCGAGGGGCAACGCTGGGAATCTCATGTCGTGATCGAAGGCATGCATTGCGCGGCCTGTGCGCTGACGGTGGAGGACGCCTTGCGGGCGGTGCCGGGCGTGGCCAGCGCCAGTGTCAGTGCCGGCAGCCAGCGCGCGCGCCTGGTGTGGTCGGCCAACGAGGTCATGCCGTCGCAGTGGATGCGCGCGGTGCAGAGTTCGGGCTATCGCGCGGTTCCCGCGAACGATGCCTTCGCCAACCAGCGCCGCCGCCAGGAAACGCGCAAGGCCTTGTGGCGCTGGCTGGTGGCAGGTCTGTGCATGATGCAGGTCATGATGTATGCGTGGCCGGCCTATGTGGCTGCGCCGGGCGATCTGAGCGCCGAGATGGAGCAGTTGCTGCGCTGGGCCTCCTGGGTGCTGACGCTGCCGGTCATCATCTTTTCCTGCGGCCCCTTCTTCTCGAATGCCTGGCGCGACATTGCGCAGCGGCGCGTCAGCATGGACTTGCCGGTGGCGCTGGGCATTGTGATCACGTTTGCGGTGAGCACGGCGGGCACCTTCGAGCCGGCCGGTATCTTCGGCGCCGAAGTCTATTTCGATTCGCTGACCATGTTCGTCTTCTTCCTGTTGACGGGGCGCTGGCTTGAACTGCGCCTGCGCGACCGCACCGCCGGAGCGCTCGATGCCGTGATGAACCGGCTGCCCGACGGGGTGTTGCGGCGCAACGCGGCAGGCGAGTTCGAGCGCGTGCCGGTGCGGCGCCTGCAGCTCGGCGACCTGGTGCGCATCCTGCCCGGCGAGGTGATTCCGGCCGACGGCGTGGTGCTCGAGGGGCGGACCCAGGTCGATGAGGCCTTGCTCACGGGCGAGTCGCGCCCGGTGGCGCGGGGCCCGGACAGCCGGCTCATTGCCGGCAGCCACAATCTGGCTGCCGTGGTGCTGATGCGCATCGAATCCATCGGCAAGCAGACGCGTTTTGCCCAGATCGTGGCCTTGATGGAGCAGGCGGCGAGTTCCAAACCGCGGCTGGCACTGCAGGTCGATCGCCTGGCGCGGCCATTTTTGCTGGGGGTCTTGCTGGCCGCGGGCGGGGCGGCCGCTTTCTGGTGGCGGCAGGATCCAGGGCACGCCCTGATGGTGGCGGTGGCGGTGCTGGTGGTGACCTGTCCGTGCGCGCTGTCGCTGGCGACGCCGGCGGCCATGCTGGCCACGGCCGGCGCCCTGGCGCGCCAGGGGGTACTGGTGCGCCGGCTCGGTGCGCTCGAATCGCTGGCCGAGATCGACACCATCATCTTCGACAAGACCGGCACGCTGACACGCGACGCCATGGTGCTGGGACGCATCCGTACCCGCGAAGGCGTGACGCCGGATCAGGCCTTGGCCATGGCCGCGACGCTGGCTCGGCATTCCCTGCATCCGGTCTCGCGCGCGCTGGCGGCGGCAGCCGCAACGCGTGGGCTGTCGAGCGGGTGGCAAGCCGATGAGCTGCATGAGGTACCGGGCCAGGGCGTGCAGGCGCAGCTGCGGGCCGAGCACGGGGCGCCAGCGCGCGCGGGCGAACTGAAGCTCGGCTCGGCCCGGTTTTGCGGGCTGGAGGCGGCGCCGGCACCAGACGCGTCGCAGGTGCATCTGACGGATGGGCGGGGCTGGCTGGCCAGCTTCGAGTTGCACGAGGACTTGCTGGCCGATGCGTCGGCCACGCTCGCGCAGCTGCGGGCCATGGGCATAGGCTTGCACCTGCTGTCGGGCGACAGCGCGCAGGCGGTGCAGCGCGTGGCAGACCCGCTGGGCATGGCCGACGCCCGTGGCGGCTGCACGCCGCGCGATAAACTCGATTTCATGCAGGCGGCGCAGCGCGAGGGCAAGAAAGTGGCGATGGTGGGCGATGGGCTCAACGATGGCCCGGTGCTGGCTGCGGCACATGTTTCCTTTGCGGTCGGACGTGCGGTGGCGCTGGCGCAGGCGCAGGCCGATTTCGTGGCGCTGGGCGAGAAGCTTTCGGTGGTGGCGCAGACCGTGCAGCGCGCGCGCATGACCCTACGAATCGTGCGCCAAAACCTTCGCTGGGCGGTCGGCTATAACCTGGTGTGTGTGCCGCTGGCCGTGGCGGGCTGGATGCCGGCCTGGCTGGCCGGTCTGGGCATGGCGAGCAGTTCCCTGGTGGTCGTTCTCAACGCCTTGCGCTTGGCACAGGTCAATTCTCTTTCCGAGATCTCTTGATGGATATCCTTTATTTGCTGATTCCCCTGTCCGTGATCCTGGTGTTTTTCATCCTGGGCGGACTGTGGTGGGCGATAGACCGTGGCCAGTTTGAAGACATTGAAGCCGAAGGGGAACGGATTTTGCGCGATTCTTGATGCCGATTGATTTGTGTCAAAACGAATTGGCGGAAATAAGTGGAAACTGATGAAGGTGAATCCAGAAACGAGGTGCACATGACATTTACAAATACACAAGCCACGGCCTACAACGACACGGTCGTCAGGCAGTTCGCCATCATGACGGTGGTCTGGGGCGTGGTAGGCATGCTGGTCGGCGTCATCATCGCCGCCCAGCTGACCTGGCCCGAACTCAATTTCGGCATTTCATGGCTGAGCTATGGTCGACTTCGACCCCTGCATACAAATGCCGTGATCTTTGCCTTCGGCGGCTGCGGCTTGTTCGCCTCGGCCTACTACGTGGTTCAGCGCACCTGCCACGTGCGCCTCTTTGCCGAAAAGCTGGCGTCCTTCACCTTCTGGGGTTGGCAGCTGGTCATCGTGCTGGCAGCCATCACCCTGCCGCTGGGTTACACCTCGGGCAAGGAGTACGCAGAACTCGAGTGGCCGATCGACATCCTGATCACGCTGGTCTGGGTGGCCTTTGCCATTGTGTTCTTCGGCACCGTGGGCACGCGCAAGGTGCGTCACATCTATGTGGCCAACTGGTTCTTCGGCGCCTTCATCCTCGCTGTGGCGCTGCTGCACCTGGTCAACAGCGCGGCCGTGCCGGCCGGCCTGCTCAAGTCCTACTCGGCCTATGCCGGAGTGCAGGACGCGATGGTGCAATGGTGGTACGGCCACAATGCGGTGGGCTTCTTCCTGACCGCCGGCTTCCTGGGCATGATGTATTACTTCATCCCCAAGCAGGCCGAGCGTCCGGTCTACAGCTACCGTCTCTCGATCGTGCACTTCTGGGCGCTGATCTTCACCTACATGTGGGCGGGTCCGCACCACCTGCACTACACGGCGCTGCCGGACTGGACGCAGTCGGTGGGCATGGTCTTCTCCCTGATCCTGCTGGCGCCGAGCTGGGGCGGCATGATCAACGGCATCATGACGCTGTCGGGCGCCTGGCACAAGCTGCGTGATGACCCCATCCTGCGCTTCCTGATCGTCTCGCTGTCCTTCTACGGCATGAGCACCTTCGAAGGCCCGATGATGTCGATCAAGACGGTCAATGCCCTGAGCCACTACACCGACTGGACCGTGGGCCATGTGCACTCCGGCGCCCTGGGTTGGGTCGGCCTGGTCACCATGGGCACGATGTACTACCTGATTCCCCGCCTGTTCGGCCAGAAGCAGATGTACAGCGTCAAGGCCATCGAGATCCACTTCTGGACTGCCACCATCGGCATCGTGATCTATATCGCGGCGATGTGGATTGCCGGCGTGATGCAGGGTCTGATGTGGCGTGCCATCAATACCGACGGGACGCTGACCTACACCTTTGTCGAGTCGGTCAAGGCAACCTTCCCCTTCTACGTTCTGCGTCTGTTGGGCGGTCTGCTGTACCTGGCGGGCATGGTGCTCATGTTGTGGAACACGATCAAGACGGTGACGTCCGGCCGCGCGACCGAGGTCGCGATCCCGGCTGCCGCTGCTCACGCCTAAAGAGGAAAGAATCATGGCTCAAAACAAAACCGGCGGCGGTGTGTCGCACGAGAAGATCGAGACCAACAACTTCCTGATGATCGTGCTGATCCTGATCGTCCTGCTGTTCGGCGGACTGGTCGAGATCGTTCCGCTGTTCTTTCAGAAGTCGACGACCGAGCCCATCAAGGGACTTCAGCCATACACGGCGCTTCAGCTTGCGGGACGCGATGTCTATATCCGCGAGGGCTGCTACAACTGTCACTCGCAGATGATCCGACCGTTCCGTGCCGAGACGCTGCGCTACGGGCACTACTCGGTCGCTGGCGAGTCGGTCTACGATCATCCGTTCCAGTGGGGCAGCAAGCGCACCGGCCCGGATCTGGCTCGGGTGGGCGGCCGCTACAGCGACGAGTGGCATCGTGTCCACCTGATCAATCCCCGCGATCTGGTGCCCGAGTCCAACATGCCGGCCTATCCCTGGCTGGCTACCGACATGGTGGATGCGGCTTCAATGCCGACGCACATGAAGGCCTTGCGGACCGTGGGCGTGCCCTATACCGATGCGCAGATCGCCAGCGCCTCCGAAGATGTCAAGGGCAAGACCGAGCTTGACGCGCTGATTTCCTATCTACAGGTGCTGGGCACCGCCCTGAAATAAGCACCGGGAGAACGCATCATGGACGTCAACACCCTTCGCTCCATCGTGACGGTGGCCGGGCTGGTCACCTTCATTGGCATCGTGCTGTGGGCCTGGTCCAAGCGCAATGCAGCCGACTTCGAACAGGCAGCGCGCTTGCCTTTCGAACAGGATTAACGGGCCGTCAAAGGAATAAAAATGAGTGACTTTACGAGCAATTTCTGGTCGCTTTTCATTGCGGCCATCACCGTGGGCGGTATCGTGGCGTGCTTGTTGTTGCTGTGGTTCAGCGGCAAGGCCAGGGCCATGACGGCTCATGACAACACCACCGGCCATGTCTGGGACGGCGATCTGCGAGAAATGAACAATCCCCTGCCGCGTTGGTGGGTCTGGTTGTTCATCATCACGATTGTGTTCGCGGGCGTCTACCTGGCGCTCTACCCCGGTTTGGGCAATCGCCCCGGCAAACTGGGCTGGAGTTCGACCGGACAGCATCAGGCCGAGATGGCGAAAGCCGAGAAGGACCTGGCGCCGCTGTACGCCAAGTACGTCGCGATGAAGAGCGAGGACATGGTGGGCGATGCCCAGGCCATGGCCATCGGTGAGCGCCTGTTCATGAACAACTGCGCACAATGCCACGGCTCCGATGCCCGCGGCAGCAAGGGTTTCCCGAATCTGGCCGACAAGGACTGGCTGCACGGCGGTTCGCCGGACAAGATCAAGGAATCCATCTTGTTGGGACGCAATGGCAACATGCCTGCGATGGCTGCTGCCGTGGGCTCGCCCGACGATGTCAAGAACGTGGCGCACTATGTGCTGAGCCTCTCGGGTGATCCGCACGATTCGCTGCGCGCCTCCCTGGGCAAGTCCAAGTTCGGCGCCTGTGCGGCTTGCCACGGCATGGATGGCAAGGGCAATCCGCTGATGGGTGCGCCCAACCTGACGGATGCCATCTGGCTGCATGGCTACGGCGAGAACGCCATCCTGACCATCGTCAACGACGGCAAGGTCAACCAGATGCCCGCGCAGCAGGGCAAGCTCAGCGAGGCGCAGATTCATGTGCTCGCTTCCTATGTCTGGGGGCTGTCCAATGGCTCCAGTGTGGCCCGCAACTAACCCGGAAGCAATCCGTTGAGTCAAACAGGGCCGTCGCAGGCGCCCAAGGTTATTCCCATCGCCACTGATCCGACCGTTTCGCCGCAAGGCGAGGCGGGCGGTGGGGATGATACGGTGATGGTCTCCCTGTACGAGGCGCAGCAGAAGATCTATCCACGCAGCGTCAGCGGATTGTTCAGCCGCTGGCGCTGGGTACTTGTCTGGCTCACGCAACTCGTCTTCTACGGCCTGCCGTGGCTGGAGTGGGGCCAGCGGCAGGCCGTTCTGTTCGATCTGGGTGCGCGCCGTTTCTATCTGTTCGGGCTGGTGCTCTACCCGCAGGACTTCATCTACCTGACGGGTCTGCTGGTGATCTCGGCACTGTCGCTGTTCCTCTTCACGGCGGTGGCCGGGCGCCTGTGGTGCGGCTATGCCTGCCCGCAGACGGTCTACACTGAAATTTTTCTCTGGATCGAACGCAGGACCGAAGGCGACCGTTCGGCTCGCATGCGGCTGGACGCCGCACCCATGTCGTTGAACAAGCTCTGGCGCAAGGGCGGCAAGCATTTCCTGTGGCTGGCGGTGGCGGGTTGGACGGGCTTTACCTTTGTCGGCTATTTCACGCCCATCCTGGAGTTGGGGCGGGAGTTCCTGCAACTGCGCATGACGTCCTGGGAAGTGTTCTGGGTGCTTTTCTACGCCTTTGCCACCTACGGCAACGCCGGTTTTCTGCGCGAACAGGTCTGCAAATACATGTGTCCTTATGCGCGCTTCCAGAGCGCCATGTTCGACCCCGACACCCTTATCGTGACCTATGACGAGGAACGGGGTGAACCGAGAGGTGCGCGCTCGCGCAAGGCCGATCCGGCCGCTCTCGGCCTCGGCGCCTGTGTCGACTGCAGCTTGTGCGTGCAGGTCTGCCCGACCGGGATCGACATCCGGCAAGGCCTGCAGTACGAATGCATCGGTTGCGGTGCCTGTGCCGACGTCTGCGACACCGTGATGGACAAACTGGGCTACGCGCGTGGCCTGGTCAAGTACTCGACCCAGAATGCGGTACAGGGTCGTTGGTCGCGCGCCGAGATCTGGCGCCGCGTGAGACGGCCCCGGGTGCTGATCTACGCGTTCATCCTGTTGGCCGTGAGCATTGCGCTGGTGGTGAGCCTGGTGTTGCGCACACCGCTGAAGGTCGATGTGGTCCGGGACAGGGGCGCGCTGTCGCGCATTGTCGCCGGGGGCATGATAGAGAACGTCTACAGAATCCAGATCATGAATGCCACGGAGTCGGTGCAGCACTACCGCCTGAGCGTCAGTGGTCTGCCGGGCCTGACGCTGGCGACCGAGAGCTTGCTGCAGGTCGATGCCACGGCTTCGCGTTGGGTGGCCGTGCGCATTCAGATGCCGTATGAGTCCACACGTCCCGGCTCTCATCCGATCTACTT
>Ga0224501_10004562_pt1 | contig 10926 bp, 10 predicted proteins | sample SF_Oct11_sed_USG_4_FD_169105 | JGI IMG/M metagenome (GOLD analysis project Ga0224501, IMG submission 169105) | Sediment microbial communities from San Francisco Bay, California, United States - SF_Oct11_sed_USGS_8_1 | ecosystem: Environmental > Aquatic > Marine > Sediment | place: USA...
TACTATTCCGGTATGGCAAATTCTCCGGAGTTGAAATTGAAACATCCGATTTTCTCGTCGGTCCACATTCTTTCAAATTCTTCTATTTTCAGACGATATCCTAAATTATGCAGAATTAAACTATCTCCAGAAAGGCAGCTGATGTCGTAACCCACCCCTCCGGGTGAAATTACACCATCAGAAGCGACGTCCATTCCTGCCACTCCACCAATAGGAAAACCATAGCCCCAGTGGATATCAGGCATAGCCATAGATTTGCCCACAATTCCCGGAAGATAGGCAACATTGGCTACCTGGACAGGTGTTCTATCCATCCTGAGGTGCTGGAGCATCTTCTCACTGGTATAGATCAATCCCGGCACCCTCATCCCTTCCTTCTTAGGGAGTAGCCACCTATAGTCATCAATCTTCTTAAATATCCCTTTCCACTCTTCTGTCATAATCTTCCCTTCTTAAATATCGAATATTATCTCTGCCTGCAAAACTCCTTCAGGGAGAGTAGAATTTGAAATTTTCAGCCGGTGGTAGGTAGCGGCCTTAACCTCTGTCTCAATCTTGTGCTTGTCAATATCGAATTCTTCTCCGAATATCTTTGCCTTAAGATGCCTCTCGTCTATCTCCCAGACCTCAAATTTGGAAAAGAGCATACTCTGGGAAGCAGAAAGATAGATTATTTCGTTCAACCAGGAGACCAGAAGCTCTTCTTTATTCTCTGCCTCCAGCGAGATATCCTCTACGTCTTTAGGATTTACCTTCTCTAAATCTGTAATCGAACTTGCCATCCCATAGGCGGCATTGGTAAATAGCTCACTCAGATCTTTACCATATGCTTTAATCCCCATATCTGCGGTATGCTCAATTACTTCAAACCTCTTCACCCTTTTTCCTCGTTCTCTTTGACTACACTGGCAATAGCCACCAGTCTGTCCCCTTCCTCCAGTCTGATTAGCCTTACGCCTTTAGTACTCCTACCAATTAGTCGAATACCTTTTACGCGTTGGCGGATGAATAGACCACGGGAGGTAACTAACACCACATCGTCCCCATCAGTGACACTCTTTATTCCCACTACTTCACCGTTTCTCTGGTTAGTTACTATGTTAATTACGCCTTTGCCCCCTCGTCCCTGTAGTCTGTATTTCTCCACATGCGTCCTCTTCCCATAACCTTTGGACGTGCCGGTCAGGAGCGTATCGCCTTTTTTCACTATCTCCATACCCACCACTTCATCCCCTTTTCCCAGCTTTATACCTCTTACCCCCTGCGCTGCACGACCGATAGAACGTATTTCCTCTTCGGCAAAACGGATGGCCTTTCCTTTTTTCGTGGCGATAATTGCCTCTTCTTTGCCGGTAGTAAGCTTAACATCGATGAGATTATCTTTCTTCCCCAGTTTTATGGCTATGATACCGCCTCTCCTGGGATTCGAATATTCCCTCAAGGAAGTCATCTTTACCCCTCCGTTGCAAGTTGCCATCAAAAGATGCTTCTCTGCCTCTTTGGCGAAGTCTCTTACAGCTACCAATGCCGTGATCGACTCTCCGATAGAAGACAGCCTGACCAGATTCACAATGGCCTTCCCCTTGGCAGTTCGACCCGCCTCGGGAATCTCATAGACTTTCAACCAGTAGACTTTACCCAGATTAGTGAAAAATAGCATATAACTGTGCGTGGTGGTGATAAATATATTCTCTATAAAATCTTCTTCCCTGGTTACCATTCCTGTAATACCCCTGCCTCCCCTCCTTTGAGCACGATATGTGGAGACAAGGAGCCTTTTGACATAACCAGCGTGAGAGATAGTGACCACTACGTTCTCTTCGGGAATGAGGTCTTCTATATCCATTTCTATGGCTTGAGCCTTAATCTTGGTTCTCCGTTTTTCTCCGTATTTTTCCTTTACGCTTATTAATTCTTTCCTGATAATCTCCAGAACCTTCTGGGGAGTGGCAAGAATCGCCTTGAACTGCTCTATATTTTTGATCAATTCTACATACTCTTCCAATAGCTTACCCCGTTCTAAGCCGGTCAATTGATGCAACCTCATATCCAGAATCGCCTGGGCCTGGGCTTTGGTGAATTTGAAATTCTCCATTAACGACTCTCTCGCCATATCTACATCTTTCGATTTTTCTATAATATCAATTACTTTATCTATATTTTCCACTGCCTTCTTTAACCCTTCCAGAATGTGGGCTCGTTCTTCTGCCTTCTCCAGTTCAAACTTCGTGCGCCGGGTAACGATCTCCTTTCGGTATTCGAGATACTGGATGAGCACTTCCTTGAGATTCAGTATGCGGGGAACATTGTTTACCAGGGCAAGCGTAATTACCCCGAAAGTAGTCTGCATTTGCGTGTGATTGAATAACTGGTTAAGCACAATCTGCGAGTTTGCTTCCCGCTTCAGTTCAATGACTACGCGCATTCCCTTGCGGTCAGATTCGTCACGCAGGTTGCTGATACCATCTATCTTCTTATCCCTTACCAGATTTGCTATTGTCTCCAGAAGCTGCGCCTTATTTACCTGATAGGGAAGTTCCTTGATTACTATAGCTTGTCTGCCACTACCAATCTCTTCAGTATCCACGTCGGCCCTCAACTTAATCGAACCCCTGCCTGTGTGGTAGGCATTTTTTATTCCCTTCCTCCCGAATATTATTCCTCCCGTTGGGAAGTCAGGCCCTTTGATTACTTTCATCAATTCTGTAATTTCAATGTTGGGATTATCTATGAGCATTTCTATTCCATCAATAACCTCTTCCAGGTTATGCGGTGGTATATTAGTAGCCATTCCCACGGCAATACCGGAAGAACCGTTGACCAGGAGATTGGGTAGCCGGGCAGGCAGAACCACAGGCTCTTGCAAAGACTCATCAAAATTGGGGACAAAGTCGACTGTATTCTTATTAATATCGGTAAGCACTTCTAAAGCAATGTTTGCCAGCCTCACCTCTGTGTAGCGCATCGCAGCCGCTGTATCGCCATCAACGCTGCCGAAATTACCCTGTCCGTCAATGAGCGGATACCTTAAGGAGAAATCCTGAACCATTCTCACCATGGCATCATATACAGCCATATCTCCATGAGGATGGTATTTCCCCAGAACTTCTCCCACCACCCGGGCACTCTTTTTATAAGGCTTATTGGGAGCTAAACCGAGCTCCTGCATAGCATATAGAATACGCCGGTGAACTGGTTTCAAACCATCCCTTACATCAGGAAGAGCCCTGCCTACAATTACGCTCATGGCATAGTCTATATACGAATCTTTCATCTCATCTTCTATGTTTCTCGGTCTAATTTTCTCAGAACTTTCCATAATAATCTCTCCTTTAGGCTAAAAAAATTCGGCTTGAGAAAACAGTAAAAAATGGGGTCAGCTCTATTTTTGATTCATTAAAATAGTTAAATAGAATTATGATAAGGCCAAAAATAGAGCTGACCCCATTTATTTCTATTTTCCTCATTATATATCCAGGTTTTTCACTTCAGGAGCATAGGTTTGTATAAACTTTTTCCGTGGTTCGACTTTATCTCCCATGAGAGCAGTGAATATCCTGTCCGCTTCCACAGCATCTTCCAGTTGCACCTGAAGAAGTGTCCTCTTCTTGGGATCCATTGTCGTCTCCCACAATTGAACAGGATTCATCTCTCCCAACCCTTTATATCTCTGGATATTAACCCCTTTTCTTCCCAGATTCTTTACCACCTGCAGCATCTCCCCAAAACTGTGCACATCGAGCTCTTCTCCGTTACATCTTATTCTATTTATGGCCTGCTCGGCACTCTCCTTGCCATAGCGGGAAATATCCAGGCCCGTTTTCTCCAGGTTGGCTAAAACCTCTCTTATCTTTTTCAACTCCCAGAGGTCCTTCACTTCCGGCTTTTCCTCATCAGGAGATGGAACTTTTTCTTTCTTTTCACTCTTTCCCTTCTCCGTAAACTCCTTGCGAAAACTTTTCAGCTCTTTTTCTGAATATAAGTACTTCTTCTTGGGCGAAGAACCTTGTTTACCAACTTCCTTTACAGAATATAGGGGGAGCCGCTCCTCTTTATTCAGGTGCAAAAAATTTTCCCAGGTAATACCTTTCTTTCCTGCTTTCTTAAGAAGTCCTTCCAGTTCCATTAGCCCCTGGAGAATCTGTTTAATCTTTTCTTCTTCATATTCTAATATTTCCTTGCTATTCTTTAACTTAAAAAGCCTGATTCCCTGCATACCCTGGCGTAAAAGGCATCTGTCCAGTTCATCTTCATCCCCTAAATACATTTCCTGTTTTCCCCTTTTTACCCTGTAAAGGGGCGGTTGGGCTATGTATACATAACCACTTTCAATCAGACTACGCATCTGGCGATAGAAAAAGGTCAATAGCAGTGTGCGGATATGTGCACCGTCAACATCAGCATCGGTCATAATGATGATCTTATGGTAGCGGGCTTTTGCCAGGTCAAACTCCTCTTCGCCAATGCCACTTCCTACAGCGGCAATTATTGTTCGAATCTCTTCATTGGATAGCACTTTATCTAACCGCGCCTTCTCCACATTTAGTATTTTCCCCTTCAAGGGAAGGATGGCCTGGAAAGCCCTGTCCCTGCCTTGTTTTGCACTTCCTCCCGCAGAATCCCCCTCAACTATATATAATTCACTCAATGAAGGATCCCTCTCTGTGCAATCGGCCAATTTCCCGGGCAGAGACGCACTGTCCAGCGCCCCTTTTCTTCTGGTCAGTTCGCGCGCCTTTCTGGCAGCTTCCCTGGCGCGCGCTGCAGTGATCGATTTTTCTACAATCTTGTTAGCAATAGAAGGATTCTCTTCCCAAAAAGCGCTCAGGTATTCCCCGACTACAGACTCTACGATTCCCTTCACTTCAGAATTACCCAGCCTGGTTTTGGTCTGACCTTCAAATTGCGGTTCGGGCACCTTCACACTAATTACCGCGGTTAGCCCCTCGCGCACATCTTCCCCGGAAAGTGTTGCCTGTTTGTCCTTCAGGGCAACGTTGCGTTTTATGTAATCATTGATCACTCTGGTTAAAGAAGTTTTGAACCCGATAAGGTGAGTGCCCCCTTCCTTAGTGTTAATATTATTAGCAAAGGTGAAGATATTTTCGGTGTAACTGTCGTTATACTGGAGGGCAATCTCCACACCTACCCCCTCTTTTTCCCGGGCGAAGTAGATAGGATTCTTATCAAGAACATTCTTATTAGCATTCAGGTGTTTTACGAAAGAACTGATCCCACCCTCGTAAGAGAAAGAGTGCTGTTTGTTTTCTCGCTCATCGAAAATATTTATGGTAGTGCCGGGATTCAAAAATGCCAGTTCACGCAAGCGGTTAGAGAGAATGTCAAAATTGAAAGAGACACTCTCCGTGAATACCTTAGGGTCTGGTTTAAAAGTTATCTTAGTTCCCCCGTCGTCAGTAGGGCCTACAATCTTTAGCTCGTAATCTGGTTTACCTCGATGGTACGACTGTTTATAAATGTTACCGTCTCGATAAACTTCCACCTCCAGCCATTCGGAAAGGGCATTTACCACGGAAATCCCCACCCCGTGGAGCCCGCCGGCTGCTTTATATACTTTCTTATCGAACTTTGCACCAGCAAAGAGTTTAGTCATAATAACTTCTACCGCCGGCTTCTTCTCGGTAAGGTGAATATCTACAGGAATGCCCCGGCCATCGTCCATAACACATATACTGTTATCCTGACGAATGGTAACATCGATATTTTTGCAGTAGCCGGCTAAGACTTCATCGATGCTATTATCTACAGCCTCCTCTACCAAATGATGCAATCCCATGGGACCTGTTGTCCCTATATACATAGCCGGTCTTTTCTGCACCGACTCCAGGCCCTCCAGAACCTGAATCTTATCAGCAGTATACTCGCTTTTTTTTGAGGTCATCTTCCTGCTACTCACCTCCCCATCTCTCAATTCTCTTCCCCAGAGACCGCGCACTAATCTTAGATAAGTGGAAGGAACCGTCCCTAAGTACTATCGCTGCTTTTGTTTTCTGTCTTAACCTGGGAAATTGTCCCCTGTTCGCTTTTCGCACATCAATGATCATAACTATTTTTTCCCCATCAATCACCTGGCCGTTTCCGATATATAAAAACATATGCTTTACGAGGGACAATTTTTGTTTTTGCTCGCTTATTCTACCTTTTTTGACGCTATTTGTCAAGAGAAAATGGACCTTAATTAGAGAGAAAGAGGCAAAAAAAACCCTCCAACATAATATATGTCAGAGGGCAAATAAAAATATTAAATACAGGCAAGGAGTCAGTTCCTCGCGCCTCCCGAAATGGGCGAGCGTCCATAGCCCCTCAACACTGCTTCTACTCTTGCCGTCAACTCATCAGGGTCAAAAGGCTTGGTAATGTAATCATCTGCCCCTGTGTTTAGTCCTGTAATTCTATCTTTAACTCCACATTTAATACTCAATATTATAACGGGAATAAGACTGGTGTGGTCATCGGTCTTTAGAATCTTGCACATTGCATAACCATCCATCCCCGGAAGTATTATGTCCAGAATGATCAGGTCCGGTCTCAATTTAGGCATCTCCCCCAATGCCTCCTCTCCGCTTTCCGCCGCATAGACCATGTAGTTCTCTGCTTCCAGAATAGTCTTAACCAGCTTTGTGAGATCCGGGTCGTCGTCTACGATTAAGATCTTCGCTTTCACAGCCATTTCCCCACACCATTGTAAATAGATAGATTTTTCTCTTACCCTTACCAATTATATCCCATTGATGTAAAGTTCATGTTAAGAATTTGTAAAATTTTTGTAAATTTTGGATGGTATCGAATGGTCATTCTTCCTCAACAAATTTATACCCTACGCCTTCGACAGTTTCTATCTTCTTCCCCTCTTTCCCCATCTTTTCCCTCAAATGGCGCACGTGGACATCCACGGTTCTTGTGCCACCGAGATATTCGTACCCCCAGATATTTTCGATGAGAAAAGTCCTGCTGAGCACCTTGCCTCTTTTCTTCATTAATAGATAAAGCAGATTAAACTCTTTTGGCGTAAGGTCGATTTGTTCATCCGCTACATATACCATATGTTCAGTCGAATCGAGCCTGATATCTCCCGCCGCCAGAACCTCTCCTGGCTCGCCGGCATAGAGAATCCTTCTCAGAACAGCCCTCGTTCTGGCCACCAGTTCGGCTGTACTGAAAGGTTTGGTCATGTAGTCGTCAGCTCCTGCTTCCAAGCCGGCAATCTTGTCCGTCTCTGTCGATTTTACAGTCAACATGATAATGGGAATAGAACTCGTTTTCTTGTCTCTCTTCAAGATACGACAAACCTCTATCCCCCCAATACCCGGAAGATTCAAATCCAAGATTATGAGATCAGGCTTAGAAACTCTGACTTTCTTGATAGCAATATCAGCATTGCGCGCCGAAATGACCCAATAATTATTCCGCTCTAATACATCTTTGACCAGCTCCACAAGGTCTGGTTCATCATCGACCACTAAAATCTTCTGTTTTGCCATAACCGCTCCTCCTATCCGATTATGGTGGTTTTATTTTGCTCTCCTATCTATTATGTAATTGCTTCCCTCAAGAGACTTTACATGCTTCTTCAACTCAGCCCCTACTGCAGCAATCTGTCCTTTATGACCAAATTTCCTTTTCGTGTTGGTGACTACACCGATGGTTATGGTCATTATGGGAAACTTAATTACGTTCCCCTGTCTGTCTTTCCCGCTGATGTATCCCCTGGTTTGGTCTTTTGGTGGATAGAACTTAACAATCTTCTTATCGAACGATTTGATAATCCTAGAACAGACCAAATCGACTTTATCCGGCGTAGTAATGGCGATGAAGTCGTCTCCACCAATATGCCCGACAAAATCGTCAGCATTGCCCAGCTCCTTCATATTTTCGATAATTATCCTGGCTGTCTGCTGGATTACCTTATCCCCCAGCGGGAAGCTATACCTGTCGTTAAAAGCCTTGAAATTGTCGAGGTCGAAATAGAGTACTGCGTAAAGTTTTTCACTATCGATACGCTCTTCTATTTCCTCAATGATTGCTGTATTGCCGGGAAGACGAGTAAGAGGATTTGCTTCCAGGCCCCGTAGTGTGCGTTTGAGCACCATCTTCACTCTGGCCAAGAGAACACCCGGCCGGAAAGGCTTTACTATATAGTCATCAGCGCCACTGCCCAATCCCTTAATCTCATCTTTTTCTCCCCCTTTGACTGTTAACATAATGATGGGAATATTGGACAAGAGGAGGTCTTCTCTTATCTGCCGGCAAACCTGATATCCGTCTACCCTGGGCATCAAAATGTCCAGAAGAATCAAATCGGGAGATTCGGTATAGACTTTTTCCAGCGCCTCCTTAGCGCTGTAGGCAGGAATAACTCTATATCCTCCTGTTTCCAGAATATCCCTGATCAGTTCTACCACATACTTTTCGTCATCAACGACTAAGATTTTCCTTCTGGCCATAAAACTTCCCTTCTAAGAACTTATGCCTTGGGCAGAGTAAAAATAAACTTGCTTCCTTTCCCCCATTCACTTTCCACCCATATCTTTCCGCCCTGTGCCTCCACTATGCCTTTAGCCACGGCTAAACCTAAACCAGGCCCCTTTAATTCTTCCATCGTTGTCTCATCTTCCGGAGCCAGCCTGCGAAATTTAGCGAATACTTTTGAAATCTCCTTTTCTTGTATGCCACATCCCGTGTCGCTAATTGACACCTCAATAAAACCGCCGCTTCCTCCTGCCTTACCAATGGCCTGCTTTGCCTCTATAACCACTTTGCTTTTCCTGTTGCTGAATTTTAGCGCATTACTTAAAAGATTATCCAGGACCTTCTCCAGTTTTTTTCTGTCTCCCAAAACCTGTCCTATTTTTTCTTCTGTTTTCACCTCGATTTGAATCTCTTTCTTGCGAGCAAGACGCTGAAACTCTCCTGCCTTTTCTTCAAGCACCTCACCTAACCTCAGAGGCTGCTTCTTAACTTCAAGTTGTCCCGCTTCTATCTTGGCCAGGTCAAGGACATCGTTAATCAGATTGCCCAGGCGCGAAGCATTATGTTTCATTATTCTTAATGCTTTGATCTGTTTCTCTTTACCAATTCCCGTATCTATACCTTCAATGAAAAAATCGATATAACCTTCTATGGCCGTGAGAGGAGATTTGAATTGATGGGAAACGCTGGAGATGAAGGTGTTCTTTAAGCGTTCCAGTTCTTCCAATTTTTCCCTAATCCTGGTCAGTTCTCCGGCTAACTGGCTCACCTCGTCATTTCTTGATTTTATTTCTGTCTCTGCCTGGCCTCGTGTAATCGCTCTTACCGAAGCGGTCAATTCCCCGATTCTTCCCGCCAGGCGGCTGGCCATAGCCGCTGCTCCCAGGATTCCCAAAACTATCCCTATTATGCCTAAGGGCAAGAGAACCGACTTCTCCAAGAAAAAACTCGCCCCGATTAATCCCCCTATAATCCCGCATAGGAATAGACCTGCAAAAATAACGATTTTTGTCTTAATCTTCACTTCTACTCCTGTCTGTTTTACCAAGTCTAAAACGGACTTCTAAAATAAATCTTTTGCCCATTCTTTTATTCACTTTCTCCAATATAGTTTTCCTTTGGGCTGACAATTCCTGCATATACACGGGGTTATCTACTTCTACCAACAATTTGCCTTCCCGGAAGTTACCAATCTGGGCATGCTTTGCCAGTCCGCCCAGCTCTTCTTGCCATATAGCGAATAACTTCTGGCTCTCTTCGCCCAGATTAAACTTCCGGAACGTTTCCTTAACTATCTCTTTTATTTCCCTCAGGTGTGTCCCTGTATCTGTTCTTCTCTTTCTGTATATGGAGTTCACCGCTGACTTCTCCTCCCTTTGTGGAGGATTCCAGGGTTTGTTTATTAATTGATTATATCATATTCTCATCGGCATTACTATAGAAATATAATCTTCTCCCGTTGTTGGCCTTATTAAGCATGGATTGAGAGAGTTGGTCAGTTCTAAACTGACTTCCTTGCAGCCAATATTTCTTAAGACGCTCATCAAAAATTGGGGATTATACGCAATTTCCATCTCCCCTCCGGCATACTCGATTCCCACAACGTCTCGCGCCTCGCCAAGCCCTTCTGTATTGGCGCTAATAACCAGCTTGTTCTTCTTAAGTGAATACCTGATGGAGTTAGACTTTTCCGTAGTCAAAAGGGCGACTCTCCTGGTTGCCTGTAGCAGTTGTTCAGTGTTTATTTTGAGTTTGATTTCGCTGCTTCTGGGAATAACCTGTTCGTAGTTGGGGAAATGGCCCTCAATCAATCGGGAAATCAAAATAGTATCATCTATCATAAAGCCTACTTGGTTTTCTTCAATGCTTATTTTCACTTTGCCTTTTCCCCCCCCCTCTTCTTTCGTAGCACTTTGTGCCAGAATTCTATTGAGCTCATTGACCGCCTTCGTGGGAATGATTATTTTTGCTTCCTTTTTCTTCTCAATTTCTGCGTCTTTGGAAATGTAAGATAGTCGCCGGCCATCAGTGGAAACCATTCTAACTTTTCCTTTGTCTACGCAGAAATATATGCCGCATAGAACATAACGGGTCTCGTCCTGGGAAACAGAAAAGATGGTTTTCCTAATCATGTCACTTAACAATTCCCGCTCAATGGAGAATTCCCCGTCAGTCTTGAATGTTGGGAGCACGGGATAATCTTCCTTGGGCAGTCCCATCAGATTGAAAATTGCCTGTCCACTATTGATCTTGACCCGCCTTTTCTCGTCAACTCCGATGTTGACCTCTTCTGACGGTAACTCCCGCACGACCTCCGAGAGAGTCTTTGCCGGCAGGGTTATCGCACCCGGCTGTGAAACTTCTACGTTTATGGAACATCTCACTCCCACCTCTAAGTCTGTAGCGGTCATATCCATTTTCTTTCCCTTAGCTTCC
>Ga0224501_10004563_pt1 | contig 10926 bp, 9 predicted proteins | sample SF_Oct11_sed_USG_4_FD_169105 | JGI IMG/M metagenome (GOLD analysis project Ga0224501, IMG submission 169105) | Sediment microbial communities from San Francisco Bay, California, United States - SF_Oct11_sed_USGS_8_1 | ecosystem: Environmental > Aquatic > Marine > Sediment | place: USA...
CATGGCTGTCACAGGTATACATCTATCATGGCTGTCACAGGTATACATCTATCATGGCTGTCACAGGTATATATCTATCATGGCTGTCACAGGTATACATATATCATGGCTGTCACAGGTATATATCTATCATGGCTGTCACAGGTATACATCTATCATGGCTGTCACAGGTATACATCTATCATGGCTGTCAGAGGTATATATCTATCATGGCTGTCACAGGTATATATCTATCATGGCTGTCACGGGTATATATCTATCATGGCTGTCACAGGTATATACACCCACCAAACGATGGAGTTCCCGACCAGTGGATATGGGCTGTATCCAGATTCCCTTGAATTCACTGAACTCTGTATAGCTGACAGCCTGACTCCCTGGTAGGGCCAAGAATATATATTATTTACATCAGAAACCCATTTCTTTGTTCATCTCACTGGAAGGGAGCTCTTTTACCTATTTTGAGTGTAGGGTCACAGAAGAACAGAAGCATAACGGTTTTTCTGTTTTGTCAACAGTTCTCAACTGGTGATGTGGCAATAAATGCTATCCTGGAGAAATATGGAAAATCGCCACCCAAGAGAATGATGAATGACCTCAGAAGTGTCATTGATCATTATGAAATTTCATTATCTAGTCATACTCTCCCATATCTAACGGAAGGCGGCCGGGTATGTCTAGTGTCTGTAACGAGTATGTTGGAATTGTTATTCACACCGGAGGTTTTTGTCAGCTATTAAAGAGATTAAGATGCAAACAGTTACCGGCAACGGTTACTTTTCCACGCCGTGTATGTAATGGAAATGTGCATGTCATGTGACCAAAAGGATTTCCGAGGCGACTCTTAACCGTTAGCAAAACCGGTAGGATTCTCTAAACGGTTACAGCTCCCGTTACTGTTATCTTTTTCTAATCGCCGTGGACCTCGGTGAAACCTACCCGGATGTCTTGTTCGAAATCTTAGGCAATGCAGCTGGCTTTATTCATCACAATAGCGGTGTTCCATGTGGCCCAAAGCCCGTTATAAAAATGAGTCTGTAAATCGAGTCTGCTAACGAGCGCTCATAGTACTAGTGCTGCGGCAGTCTTCTTCAAAGGGCTCATCGCAGAATTCCTTGGGCCCTAAGCTGTAGTGACTAAGTAACTGTATGAGAACGGGACAGTGACCTCATTGTGATCCTTGTAGTCACTGGATTCTCATCATTCCTCAAAGGGTTTTGTTGACCGTTCTGTTGAAACTTACTATCTTAACCGCTCTACACGTAACGGTTAGAGCAAACCGTTTTGGTATACCGTTCGCATCTTAGCCTCTCATAAACAAGAGATGAGTGAGTAATATAGTCGGCAGATAAATCAGTGACTGAGTGCACTACGGGATAGACTGATAGCTCAGTGAATAGAGCGCTTGAATCGAGATGGACAAACTTCTAGTCATTACTGGCCCCTTACTTGGCTGCATACCTCTCCAGACCACATGTCTCTCCATGCCACATATCTCTCCATGCCACATGTCTCTCCATGCCACATGTCTCTCCAGACCACATGTCTCTCCATGCCACATGTCTCTCCATGCCACATGTCTCTCCATGCCACATGTCTCTCCATGCCACATGTCTCTCCATGCCACATGTCTCTCCATGCCACATGTCTCTCCAGACCACATGTCTCTCCATACCACATGTCTCTCCATGCCACATGTCTCTCCATGCCACATGTCTCTCCATGCCACATGTCTCTCCATGCCACATGTCTCTCCATGCCACATGTCTCTCCATGCCACATACATTTTCAGAACAAGTCTCGGGCAAAGATGTGCGATAAATAGGATGGCCACATACCCTCATAGAATATAACAAGCTCATTCATCGCCTCCACATGATTCCACCCCAAAATGTTAGATACATATGGTATTTCCAGCAGATCTGTCACGGTGACACCATCAGTTCAGCTTTGAGTCGGCTACCAGACGAGTTTTGGGTCAGGTATAGAACTGGTGAAATATCAGAAGAAAGTATCAATGTTATTCTGCATCACAGACGGCTGCTTAACACTCAGGTTTGTGTTGCAACCATATGAAATATGTAATTTTTTTTCTCGGCGTAGTGTACCTTATATGATTGGTTTATGATTGATCATTAAATGTCACAATCTCCTGTTTAAGCAGTCTGGCAACTGCGTTTTGTAGTCCAATTTCCATGTCTGTTTCTACCTTCATTAGATGGAAAATTTATCACGGCCAAGCTGTTGGAACGCCTCTCGGTACATCCGATTCGCTGCATACACAATTCTACTGAACTCAACAGTCGGAATGAATCGGCACCTGAAGGAATACGACAGGAAAAGGGCAATCCCCAGAATCACAAATAAAGTGCACAAACTCCCCACAGAGTATAATGGTGAGAAGTGTTTCAGTTCCCCACAGAGTATAATTGTGAGAGGTGGTTCAGTGAGACAAAAATTCTGTTGCAAACCCTGTCAAAGGGAAACCTGAATGATTTCTCAATCGGTTGTTTTATTTGGTTGTTCTACACAAACCCTATCTGGTATGGCAATGGCGTTATCAGGATCTTCCTATCTTGAATTAAGCACTCTAGCCACTGAGCTATCACAGTATTCCAATAGACAAATGTGTCTGCTGTACAGCCATGCAAATCACTGTTTACTATCCAATGAAAGCCTAGTAGCCTATTGAAATTTTCCATGACATACGCTACGTTTGAGAGCGCTGTAAAATTCTGGCCTGTTTGCTATAACCGCCCCATGTTCCTTCAGTGCCGACAGGTGGGAGTCTAAAGCTTCCAGGTCTGAAGGAGATTCAGACAATGGATATGACTGAGAGACTTTCTCTGTTCTACACTTTGTGCGGCGTTGGAGGGGATGAGTGGTGGACCGAGGCTGAAGACTACTCAGTATTACAGATTAACCTTCTAAACAGTCTGCTAATTCACTGGGCGTGTAATGCCGGTCCATACATATGGAAGATGTAAGTCTGAATAAACCTGAGTTCTCGTGTACTTCGACTAACCAAGCGTCCAAGAAAACATCGAGTCAAGTTACTCTAACACTTTCGACAGCCGTTTTGCATGTCATGGAGATAAGAGATTATTAAACTAGCTTAGTTCACCCTCTGTCATGATTCCAACATTGTTCCAACTTGTGAGGTCATATTCACATAATGAAGCTCAGCGCATTTCTTTTGAGCCATGTGCCCGTTTTAATGTTCGTCCTTCGCGCTCCAAGAGGGGCAGGTTCTTCACAAGGAAGCCCAATTTTGGTGCAAGTTGGTTTAAAGTTGGGAGAGTTGTACAAGTATCAGCGTCACTAGCTAACCAGGGGTGGCCTCGGACTCACGACAAGACATGGGTCAAGACCATTGGAGGTAAGTGTCCTGGGTGGTTGGGAATCAGTCAGCTTAAGTCCTATTTACACGTATCACCTCTGTTTTAGCCATGTGATGGCAGCGTTAGTCTGTATCCTCAGACTGTCAGTCATTGAGAACAGAGATGACTCAGACGGCGTGAAGCAGCAACTGAGAAAATTCTCCGGTAAACCTGAGCAGGATCAAAACCACAAGCATGGTATTAATCTGGATGTAGTGCATGCCTTCGGCCAACTGCAGACAGTACTTTGGTAAGCCTCAGCCTGCCCTATATAAATGCTAAGGTCCTAAACTTTCATAGCCCTACCTGCTGTATACGTAACTCAATGCTAACGGACTTATTCTTGGTAAACATCGGCAAATTGTCAATTCGTGTTGAGCTCTATCAGATATGCGTTTGTGTTGAGCTCTGCCAGATATACGTTTGTGTTGAGCTCTAGCAGATATACGTTTGTGTTGAGCTCTACCAGATATACGTTTGTGTTAAGCTCTAGCAGATATACGTTTGTGTTGAGCTCTACCAGATACACGTTTGTGTTAAGCTCTAGCAGATATACGTTTGTGTTGAGCTCTACCAGATATTCGTGTTGAGCTCTAGCAGATATACGTTTGTGTTGAGCTCTACCAGATCTACGTTTGTGTTAAGCTTTAGCAGATATACGTTTGTGTTAAGCTTTAGCAGATATACGTTTGTGTTTAGCTCTAGCAGATATACGTTTGTGTTAAGCTCTAGCAGATATACGTTTGTGTTGAGCTCTACCAGATATACGTTTGTGTTGAGCTCTGCCAGATATACGTTTGTGTTGAGCTCTAGCAGATATACGTTTGTAGGCTCTAGTCGTTCGCCTTATTAGTTCACTTAGTTAGTTTTGTTGTCAGTTGGTGCCTTACTCTCTGTATGTGCCTTACTCTCTGTACGTGCCTTACTCTCTGTATGTAGCTTACTCTTTGTATGTGCCTTACTCTCTGTATGTGCCTTACTCTCTGTATGTGCCTTACTCTCTGTATGTGTGTTAGATAGTAGTTGCTTCATGCATCATTAAATAGCCGCCCTCATTACAGCTCGCTGAGCAGCGAGCAATGTCCAGGTGTCACTGGTTATTAAACACTCTGTGATGTCTTTGCGTCGCAGCTAGTGGAGTTGTCACGGTGCAGAATCACCCGCACTTATCACCTTATTACTTTTTTACCTTGTAGCGATGGTATGATGCTATTGGGTCTGTTGAATATTCCGTTTCCTCACACGATACAGTCTATATTCTCCGGTCGTTACCTGTATAATATAACCCTGGAACTGCTGAGACGAGTCAATCCTCCACTGTATTGTGAGGAACTGCTCGGTAGGGGCAGTCCACCCTCCAATTTATTTAAAGGGTATGTACACGGAACAGAAGGTGTGCATGTCAAACTCTGTCTAAATCGCCAAGTGTGAAGCTTAAAATCTGATATTGATACGCATTGCTTCATTAGTTAGGGTTACAAAATAGCTGTGAAAGACAGTGTTTCTAGTAGATCTCGCAAATAAAATTGACGTGTTGAGTGAAGTTAGTTACAAACCTATAACTGTGACAGCTGAGAGATAATGTCTTAGCAAACAGCGCCTTGCCACCCCGGGCTAATAGCATTATAGATTACTGATACAATTGTTTCATCCTCACTAAATTCGAATGTCGACGTTACATAGAGCGGGCCACCCCATTATAGGGTTTCGCACTGCGGTCCATTTTGAAAACAAAACTAAACATGTATCCTTAGAATAACACAGTGATCACTATTAATGATGCGTATAGGTGGTATGCTAGTATATCAGTGATCACTAGTTATGATACGTATAGGTGGTATGCTAGTATATCAGTGATCACTAGTTATGATATGTATAGGTGGTATACTAGTATATCAGTGATCACTAGTTATGATATGTATAGGTGGTATGCTAGTATATCAGTGATCACTAGTTATGATATGTATAGGTGGTATGCTAGTATATCAGTGATCACTAGTTATGATATGTATAGGCGGTATGCTAGTATATCAGTGATCACTAGTTATGATATGTATAGGTGGTATGCTAGTATATCAGTGATCACTAGTTATGATATGTATAGGTGGTATGCTAGTATATTGGAGGTTGTACCAGAGGACAGGCTTCGGGATGCTAAGTGTGACCAGAACCCAATACGACAGAAACGAATTCGAAATAAACCGGAGGTAAATATTGCTTTCTATTTTGCTTCCTTCACTGCCATGTGTGTGCACACGAGAAGACCTATAACTTTGAAACATAGAGTGTCCGCATCATGGCAAACATTGTTTCCAGTAGGGTGAAAGGTGACAGGACAACTAAAACCATTATCTTGAGCTTAGAAAACCTTCTAAACCTGTCCTTGCCTTCCATTCTCAATCAGACCCCACTCTATTCATATCAGTGCTTTTACTAATCTCGTTGGCACAGATTTTATAGCATGCGGTTTACGAGCAACGTTTTAGGCTCTAATTTCACACTCCAAAATAACCTCCAAGCAGATTTCTCATAATGTCTTACAAGGCACTAGACTGATTATACAATTTTGTAGCGTCCGTATTTAGTTGAACAGGCTGAATAGTTGTTTCTGTGTAAAACCGCGTTAAGAGCATTTTTACTCAGAGTCAAGGGGGAACTCTATATCACTACAAGATGTAGTAGCCTCTCTTCTATTTATAGCCTGAGGCTATACAAGAAATCCCGGATGATGGAGACTCAGTTGGTGAGTCTGAGACCGACAGCGATCAATCTCAGGATAGTGACTACGATACTAATCTACTCGACAACAAGTTCGCTCTTCTCGCTACCAAAGCTTAAGGGACCATTTAGAAAATTTTTGTGTGGAATTTATTATAAAATGAATTTAACATAAAGTCTAAAGATAGCAATACTCATCATCGAACAAACTGCGTAAGCCGTCTGATCTAGCATGGATGATTTATGATCGGAAGTACAGCCTCTATGGCTCTCGGCGATGGGTTAACATCTCTACTCTACAACAGTCAAATAAAGATTGAATAGACACATATAATAATTACCTTCTTCTTTTAAGGTAGTGTCTTGGAACCTGATGGTTTATCCCCCTGGTGTTGCTTAGTCCACTGTCATCCTCATTGAACTGTTATAACAGTCACAATAGGCAGGCCCCCTCCCAACAAAAATCTCCAATCTACAATCACAGGGTCAAGAGGTCTCCCGCGTCAAAAATACAAAACTGAACTAAAAGTCTCTACATTTACTCACTATGTTAGGTGTTCTGTGCAGTTTCGGTAGCTTCATGTTACTGAATTCTCTGTTGGTTGTTTTGTAGAGCCTTTGGGGCTCTGCAGATTGTCTGCCCACTATTAGTGGAAGAAAACTCTTCCTCTCACTTTTGGGTAACTGATGGAACTGCACCATCTTACTAACTCAACTTACTTACTAAATTGCGTCAATAGCAAAAAACTTTAAACAATGATCCAACGATTAATAAAGAATGCTCTATATGCCTAATGTGTCGCTGATGTCAAGAGCACTTTTCTCTGGATGCACAATAGCATTGTCATTGATGCTACCTGCTTGCCTTATAACTAGTTTGCCATGTATCAATGAACGGTATCAATTTGTATGCTGATCTGTCTGCAAGACCTGGCTTGATTCCCAGTTTGGGCAAAAATTGAATTTTGCAACACAATAATTGGTGCCGGATCCCAGCGTAAAATGAATGAGGCCCTACCATAGAGTTTCATGTGGGGTGAGAGTGCCCGCCACATGCCGAGGAGCCAAGTCACATGGCTAACCGGACTACTCGTTCTTTGGAGTTGCCTACACATTCCCACTTAAACCCATTGAGTGGCGGTATTTCACCACACCGATCTCGAGTCAGGACTGCTAGCAGACTCGTTCAAGTAAACAGCTGACTGCGGTTGGCGCTTAGTCTTGGTTCAATTTATCCAGTAACACTAACACTACAGTAACAACAGTAAATAGCGTGAGCTGCAACCGGTGCCATGTGTCTTGGGAGTAAGTGACTGTCTGGACTACTAACTCGATGTCACTGTCCGCCACCAGCACCGATGACTCTGACACAGTGTAACTTACAGTTACGTTAGTTACACTTACAGTTACTCACTGTCCCTCAGTTACTCACTCACTAGCAGTGGCACTGACTTACTCGACTGACTCAGTGAGAGTGACTGTGCGTGTGACTCACGCAGTCACTCAGTCGCAGTCACAACCACAGCCACTTAAATCTTAATTGAACACGAGACATACATTTATGATTTACTAAAGCCTTATACAAGTTATACTTATAGGTCTGTATTGTATATGAACATATTGTAGTTGCATTGTGTTTGCCATTTACTTCGTTACCAGGTACAACAATCTACCAATGACTCACTAATCAATCATTTAAAAAATATTAAAATTTATTATCATTATGTCTGTAATTGTAAATCAAGGCGGTTGGTAAGATTATTTGTAAGTAATGCTAGGTTCACCTCCAAACCCTATGCAGAAAGTTCAAAAGGATGTGATCCATCCCTATATTTGAATTTTGTAGAAGAATACAGGCAAATAAACTGAATAACCATTTTATCAGCAGAACGTGGTCATTGATGTGATGTTGTGCCCTCATTAGTCTTTCCAATGCGGGTATGCCCGTGGGTGATCACAATCCTACTTTACCCTCTGGGCTTATCTTCAGGATAAATGACAATGGTGCAGGAGCACCAGACTCCGTAAAGGAGGTATGTACCACACGCATGTCCCAATCATAACCATCCAAATTTGTTGCGGTTCTCGTAAACTTTAGAGGTAGCGAGATAACTCAACGGCTAAGGCACTTGGCTCAATATCGAAAAACCATGAGTTACAATCCTGATCATGCCAGTCTACCACTGTCACTGTGGTGACCTTCTCACATAATTCCCAGCTCTTACCACTCCAGGACAAGCTTTGAACCTAAGAGGTCCACTAAGTAGAACCACCATGTGCCTGCGTAGAACAACAAAATAAACTAAGATGAGACTGCCAGGTGATGGTTGTCCCTATTCGGTGTTTTGTTTTTCCTTGTCATACAACCTCTTCACTGTTATGGCGAAGCTGCCGGATTAGAGACTCGTTTTTTCTACAGTTACGGCTTAGCATGGAGCACCACAACGAGGCGATATCAATGCTCTCTCTCATAGTGAGGTCTGTTATTGTTTGAATTAGGATTAAGACCAGGAAATTCATTCTCAATACCGGGGCCTGCCATGACCTGGATTCGCACCCAGATTCTCACAGCTGCAAGCCCGGCCCTCTCCCCCTGACCTATTCCACTATCCCTGTGCTGCGTGATTTACTAGGTGTTTTTGGAGAATGGTTGGATAGAGTTTGAGAGAGGGACACATGATGAAGGTCAGTGGAACTTATGGTGGAGAACGAATCGTTTTAAAGTCTCTGACTACGATCACATAGCTTCCTGGCAGCGGATTAATCATTTCCCCAAAACCTCCAGTGAGTGTTCCTCATTACCATGGAGTGGAGTGAGTGCTCATAGAAGCCTTACATAGAGTGACAGCTCGTCCTTAGTAACTCCATTCAAGGGACAGGCAAATCCAGTCCCTTTGGTCATTTTACCTATACAATTTTCTTTCTCGGCAGCAAGTTTATTTTATTTCCGAAATAGTTTTTCAACTGTTGTGTAACAGGTGATAATTTGTCTTGTGGACCAATGATTTGAAAACGAGGCTCCGCCTTAACAATGTTATCCACTTTAACATAAAATACTTGTAATTCGATTCAAAAGGCAAAATATTCAGACCTCGAAATGTCTTTATCATGTTACCATGTATCAGGTGATACTCAGATGTTGGGGCTGTATTGATCGATAGGTCCTTTTATCTCCGACTCCCCAAATCGGACTCGGGGTCATAGAGCCTCAGGGCTCAATGATTGAGAAATGAATCATTAGGAGCAGTCATTGTTCCAAGCAAAACCATTGAGTCACTTTCAATTTCCATTTGTTTTTATTCGGTGCCAAACAATTTATCAGTAAATCTCATTGCCTCTTTAACAATGTAAGTATTATTTCTTTCAAAAGAATTAATTTCAGAGTGTTTATTTGTCAAGAGAATTCTTGAGAGGGATTATATGTATGCTGGATAGGAACTTTCTGTGAGCGGTGCATACATTCCACTGCTATCCAGTTTCCAATATCCTGTGAACTGGTTTTTATGACGTCAACTCGGTAAAGTAATAGGTGAGCAGCGGCAGAGCTGTTGATGAAAATGGGACAAATGGAATTCATCTATATTCAGAATTCCACAGATATTAAACCCATGATGCACTTTAATTTTAATACTTATAAGAAATGGTAATATTCACAAGTCTGTAGAGTTTGTGCTAGCCAATGATTGAAAGAGGCTAAAACCTCTGTAATGACGATCAAAGTGTCTTAGCACACAAAAAATCTGTTGAATTTCTGAAAAAGCTTTCATCACTGTGGTCTGATTGAGATCATGATATTACTGTAACAACATAATATACTATTCCTGTGCGCACACACCGCCCAGACTCCCATCTAAACAACTTACCTATACACGCTGTATATGTAATTATAATACTTTTCAGGTATAACTCGTAAGGACAGCTTAGCTCGTCTTCTCAAGCTACAGAAAGCACTGTATGGCAGTGTGTACAACTTCCTCCCTGCCTCCTTTATACTGCCTAATGACTATCGTAAATTCGTTAAAGAATTCGATGCCATCTCTGATAGGAGCCGTCGTAAAGTTGCGGGTTAGTGATGTTGTTATTGTTGCTATTATCGGGATAGTAGCTCAGTGGTAAAGCTCTGAGCTCCCAACCAGAAAACCTGGGTTCAAATCCCAGTCAGGCCAGGCTCTAGTTGTGAATGTGAACACTTCACATTAATCCTTACTCCAAACAAATACAAGCTCCCTATAAGATGGGACCTTGATACTGACTCTCTCTTGGTGCTCCATGCGAAGTTCTAACTCGTGAAAAAACATGTATCCAATACCTGCACGTCCACCATAACAGTGAAGCCAACATACAAAGAAAAAACGCTGATATTACCATTATTATCAGTGAAGGGTCATGGAGGTTTTTCTCCAATTAATGGGGAGGCTTTTTCGGACCTCAGAAGGGAATTTAGGACCCATTTCCTGTCACTACTTTTCTGGTATTCAAGCCAATGATCAATGACGAATGACCACTTCCCTTTTAACAGATTTGTCTTAAATGTACTACGTGCGTAAATAAATGTACACCATGTATTCTTTTATGTGACACAGTTGACTGTGAAATATGGTTTGAGGACTTGTTTTCGTTGATTGTTTGTACTCCGTCTGCCTTCTTGTAGATATAGCGTATTGGATCTGTAAACCCGCTGACTTATCACGAGGGCGCGGTATCTTCATTATAAGAGAGCTATCTGAGCTTCAGTATGACTCTAGCAGTGTGGTGCAGCAGTATATCAGCAGACCCTATCTGATTGGTGGATACAAGTTTGACATGAGAATCTATGTGGTAGTAGTAA
>Ga0224501_10004564_pt1 | contig 10926 bp, 12 predicted proteins | sample SF_Oct11_sed_USG_4_FD_169105 | JGI IMG/M metagenome (GOLD analysis project Ga0224501, IMG submission 169105) | Sediment microbial communities from San Francisco Bay, California, United States - SF_Oct11_sed_USGS_8_1 | ecosystem: Environmental > Aquatic > Marine > Sediment | place: USA...
ATGTATATCAAGGCGATTGGCGTATATCAAGGCGATTGGCGTATATCAAGGCGATTGGCGTATATCAAGGCGATTGACGTATATCAAGGCGATTGACGTATATCAAGGCGATTGACGTATATCAAGGCGATTGACGTATATCAAGGCGATTGACGTATATCAAGGCGATTGGCGTATATCAAGGCGATTGGCGTATATCAAGGCGATTGGCGTATATCAAGGTGATTGACGTATATCAAGGTGATTGACGGCTGGTGTGGTTGTTGTTGTTATTGTTGTTGTGTTGATGTTGACATTCATTAATTGACTGGGTGTAGTGCATATATGTTTTACCGCGTAGGGACTTCCGGTTCCAAATTGAAGTAGGTCAACGATGCTCCCTTTTATGATAACTGAGCTTTGCTGCTCAGCAGTATTAACTCCGCACTGGTGTAGTATTGTAGATGTAGTTATCCTCTGTCTATGCTATCGCGAGTCATAGATTTTTAGCAAGTTCTATTTATAATACAGAGTTCACGGTTCACAACCCACTATGATGGACACTGCTATCACCTGGAGATCCCTAAAGTAAGAGAGTATGATACGGGTACTGTGACTGTACACGCTGTGAACAGCCTGGGTGAGTGTGAGGCTAGTACTCAGCTAGTAGTTCGACCGACTGAGGATCTGCGACTTAAACTTCGTCACAATGAGGAGCTTGTGGACACTTATGAGGTAAGCTATGGTAAATCAGTAATGGCACTGCATGGATTACTGTGATATTATCAACTGGAGTGTGTAGGTAGGGGAGTTAATTCCTAATTACTTGGAGGCTGATCTGTTTTGATACTTTTTGTACTGTGACAATATTTCTGATTTTGTGTCAATATATTCTGGCAATATCATTGAAATTAATGCTGCCTTGTAGCCATATGCATCACTATCGGTGAGTGAGTCTATTGTTCCTACACGGCTGGTTGTCAAACTACATGAAATCAAAGTATCTTGATATCCGATTTTATTGTCTTTAGGCTACTCGCCAGAAGCTAGTTGCATTGAGACAAGCCCGGCCAGAGATTGTGACCACCCAGCGATCCACCGCTCTTCAGATTGAGCGGGAAGTTCTCCACAGACAGATGGAAGCCAGGAAGTCTCGTGGAGACTCTGAAGATGTAGAGAAGCTCTATTTGCAGAAACAGAGTGAACTCAGGCATTCAGAAGCCTCATTTGAACTGAGAGAGCACTCACCTTCTATTGAGATAAGAGCCGATGTGTACGTTGACAAAGCTATGTACAAGTATGTCTCACCCAAGTATTAGACGTGTGACTCTCTGTCTGTCTGCTGGTAACTGAAAACCGACCCATTTATATTCTGTTATTTGATGCATGTTTCACTAGGACCCTCCTTACCCTTTTTTATTTTAATTTTGATAAGAGCATCCTCAATAACAGGTATTTTCAACTGTACAATGCATTCATCATCTCTCATCATTTCCAGGTTGACTGGATCAGTCGAACCCAAAATCTACACCGAAAAACCCATGCCAATCTCACTCCAAAAGAAGCTTGAACAGACCCCCAGCCAGGTAGCCCCCACTGAGGACAAGGTTCCTGTGTCTGCCGCGGAGCCAACGGCTGTCCCAGCCACTCAGAAGACAGAGCCTACTCAGCAGACCACACCCAGTGAGCAAGCCGCTCCTATGGAGCAGGTTCCAACTACCCAGGATGAACCCGAAAAGGTAGAGATTCAGAAGCAAACATTGAGGCAATCAGAATCACTTTGCCAATCTAAAAACATATGCCGATAATTTGATTGAGACGTAGACATGGTTTTGCATGATAGATAATGCCAAAATTTACTTTCGCTCCCATCATTTCTAATGGAAGTTGTTTTCTGGTGTGGACTCTACAGCATTAGAGGGGAGGATAACTCCCAAGTCTCATTGGTGGCATTGTTGTTACAGGTGCAACCAAAGAAGGCCCCTAAGCCTAAGCAGCCGATAGCGCGACCTCCCTCATTCATTAAGCCTATAGCCCCAGTGAAGGTAACAGAAAACCACCCAGCTACTATGGAGGTGGAGTTTGAGGGATTCCCTCCACCCCAGATCACCTGGTACAGAGAAAGCTTCGAGATTCACCCATCACCCGACTTCCAGGTTGGTGAATAGCTCCGAGATTTTATTTTGTACTGACGAGTTTTGGCTTACTCTTTGTATTTATTTTAGACTTTTTTGCGAGTGGAATCCTGTAATGTGATTTCGCACCAGGTTTGGGAATTTTTGTGGTTGACGGAATTTTTAGTTCGTACTTTCCCATTGAGTTCTGCTTTAAGAAGAGTTGTCCCATTGATGTAGTTTTTTGCTTAGTATTTATGGTAATTTTGAATTCTCACCTTCTCAGATTACTGTGGAAGGCAATAAGTCTCAGCTGCACCTTCCAGAAGCATTAACTGATGACCAGGGCATGTATATGGTGAAGGCGTATAACCAGTATGGTATGATGCAGTGTAAGGCTATGCTTGCCGTTCTACCCGATGCTAACAAACCGAAAGAAACGGCACCAGTGTTTGTCAGTAAACTACAGCCCATAGTGGGAACTATCGGTGAACCGGTGTCATTCAGTGTTCAGCTGGACAAGTCACCAACTGAGAAATACAAGGTGGAATGGTTCAAGGTATGGTATCATACGGATTATCACAATGATCTGTTCTGATTAGTCAATCTCTGCCTTTCAAAGGTTTAGCCCCTTTGGTGACAACAACTGTTTGTTTTCTACAGAACACCAAACTGCTGAAGGTAGAACCCAAATATAAGTTCATTACTGAGAAGCACATTGTGACACTCCTCATCTATGAGGTAAAGAAGGAGGATGAAGGTACCTATGAGGTGGTTGTGTCAAATCCGGCGGGTATCAGCAGGTGCTCTGCCACTCTGACATTGAAGAAACCCGCTCAGCCACGCCCACCTAGCCCACCCAGTGAGACCGCACCTGAGCTCATAGAGCCCCTGACCGCACAAACAGTTGATGAGGGAAAATCTGTGACGCTATCCTGCTCAATCAAGGGCCAACCAGGTAGGTCACCAGCAGAATATAGATACTGTGAGTAGGTTTTATCACCGGTACCTATCGATCATGGGAATGCCTTCTATAAATCGTTCCGAGAGTTACCCTCCTGATTGGTGTGTTGCAGTTGTGACATGGCTGTGCAATGGTCAGATGATCAAACAGTCTAAGTACTTTGATATGAAGCATGAGGGAGATACATACACACTTACCATTGCCGAAGCATTCCCAGAGGATGAGGGAGAGTATGTTGTCACGGCTAAGAATTCTGCTGGAGAGGTCTCCACTGGTGCCCCGCTCGCGGTAAGTTTACATACTAGCCAACGAGACAAACTATTATAACCTTGGCGCAGAGTACACAGGAACAAACTGCAGTCTGCCTCTGTGGTACTCACAATGCTTTCACACTCAGTGATGCAGTTTCACCTGGTGTTTACGTTAGTAGTCCTACACCTGAAACGAAAGTGTTGCAAAAACAATCAAAGACAGTGTTAATCATGCCATACGCAGTAATTCTGTGTGTGGTCATGCCTGCTTTGCTAATATTACAGAAGCATTTCCATGTTCGTACAGTGGTCACATTCAATACCCAATGTGTTTTAGGTGAATGCGGCACCGGATATGGCCCCTCAGGAGATACCAGAGGAGGCTGGTGAACCTCCCCGGTTCATCACACCTGTTACCTCCATTGACGCCGATGAGGGTAATAAGGTTGTGTTTGAGGCGGTGGTAGCAGGAAGTCCCCAGCCGGAGATTATCTGGTATCGTGAGAACGAGGAGATTACCTCATCACTCGACTTCCATGTGAGTCTGCAGTTCATTAATCTGTGGCGCGCGTCTCAGCATAAATCTATGGCGCGCGCATCTCAGCATAAATTTATAGCATGTTCATCACAATACATCTGTTTATGAACTGCTTGAGATTATATGTCTATGATTGGGCTCTGGTGTGCAATACGTATTACTGTCTCCAGGCAGCTGTATGTGCTCGCCACCCAATGGGAGGGGCTGTATTCAGCCTCTGAAACACCCCTCCAGAACCTTATCTTTTATCATATTTGCGTGTTGGCAGATTTTGTCTGAAGGAGACACCCACCGTCTGATTATACCTGAAGTATTCCCCGAGGACAGCGGACTCTTTATGTGCCGAGCCCGTAACAGTTTTGGCATCGCTGAGTGTACCGCAGAACTTTATGTCGAAGGTTTGTCAGATTACACCACGGACGATGAGGCCGAAATGGTTGTCTATGACAACTACAATGACTTTGCGTGCTAATACGGCGCCAGTCAGTGCATGCTTTGTGGCCGTATCCCAAAGGTCATCACCTTGACCTCATGGCTTGCGGCTAGTAGAGGTATGTTGCGTGTCACGTACTACGCAGTGTGATGCAAACTAATGATCTGTGAGCATGATTTGTATGCATGTCTGTGTGCGCGCTTGGTGGTACGGCTCTGACTGAGGACAGAATCAGCTGCGAATCAACAGAGGGAGACTAGTCACAAAATTATACCAGTCAGGTTATATAAATGCTAGGCAGGCTGTATGGAATATGCTAGCACAAATTATCTTCATTACTATTGTAATGTTAGTATATTCCATACTAGTCATGCCTAGGCTCAAAATTATTGCATTGACAATCTCTTTTTTTCATACTGTGTTACACTTTCCCCGCTTACTCCAACTGAAATGTAGTTAGTTAACCGCTCAAACTGTACCTCCGATGCTTATTTTTTATATAAAGACAGCTCTTGCCAGTATTTCTCTGTTAAAAATCTCTACCGCTTTTTTATTATTGTGAAGAATTGACTGTGTGAAATAAATGTTACCCACACTGTTCTGTCTAGTAGTTGCTTGCTATTGTCAGTCCAAACCTCGTGCCCTCTGCTCCGGGCACTTCCTTAGTTCAGCGCTTGTTCCGCTTTAGTTCCGTTTCTGTTTGTGCATTCTCAGCTCGAATTACCACCGCCAAAACTCCAGCTGCCAAAACTCCAGCTGCCAAAACTCCAGCTGCCAAAACTCCAGCTGCCAAAACTCCAGCTGCCAACCTCCGCTGTTATACCAGAGCTGCCAACCTCAGCTGTCATACCAGATCTGCCAACCTTGGCTGTCATACCAGAGCGGCCAACTTCTGCCATCGGATCAGAGTTGGCGAGTTAGCAAAAGAATAATAATGCTTCTAATGGCAAACTATTTCACTCCCCGCTTGTCCCTTATTTTCGGCGGTATTCCCAGAGATTTCGCAGTCGCGTTGCTTCCTAACTGGAGATTCCCAGAGGCTTCCCTCGCTGTCTCCCTAGCGGAGGACTCCCAGATATTTCCCTAGTGTACTCGCTTAGCAGCGGATTTCCAGCTGGAATGGAGGTAGTCATTAGCTGCTGTAGAGGCAGTGAAGTAGATGCATGGCCACAAAGCATCGCATTTGGAGTGCTGGGTGTAGTAAAGCTTGAGGCGCATGACACGAGAAACATGACATAAAGGGACATGACGTTACGGGTTCATAATACGCCTAATCCACGGGTTTAGTCAGAATATCTCAGTCCCATCCAGTCCTGATTTTATAATAATACCGTGTAGTCTCTATAGAGGGTCTGCAAGACTGAATTAGATTAGAAATGGTCTGAACAATCTTTAATCCCTTCATCCTTTTGTTCTTTGAATGAAAGCTGATGGTTGAAAAGTTGATTCTCTGGTAGTTGTTGAGTCAGTGTTATGTCATGTTGCCTTAAGGTCATGTTGCGCGCTATGCCATCCAGTTTGTCTGGAATGTCTTGGTGATAGCCTCCACTTCCGGGTAAGTATACATCTGCTGCATCGGCTTAACTAGCAATGGTAGATCCAATTGGTGTTACTGCAATAATGCATGCAATAAACCGGAAACTGGTTACAATGGAAAAACTCTGAAATTATTGGTATATATTGCAAGGTTTGGAATGGCCACAATTTACTAACTTGTGTGGCATTGTAATAACGCTTTTGTCTTCCCGGTTTCCAGTCCCTAAAGAGGAACCTGAGCAGGAAGTACAGCCTCCCACATTTGGTAAGCCCCTCCCACCTATGACCACCATCGTACGAGGTGAGAAGGCGGAGCTTACTGTCGAGGTTGCAGCGTACCCACCACCGAAATCCACCTGGTATTACAATGGCAGGGTAAGTCTAATCGTACAGATGATGCAGAAGTTCCGTTGGCATCGCTTGAAAATAAAGCACCTGACAAGCACGGGGTAGCTCAGTTGTCGAGCGCTGAGCTCGCATCCACAAGGACCTGGGTTCGAATCCTGGTCACAGTGAGCCCTAGTTGTGAGTATGAGCTCCTCGTAGTAATCCTAGCTCTTACTTCTCCGACTGGACGTAGGCTTGGTAGGTTTGTTAAATGGGATGTCCAAGCTCCCGAGTAAAACAATAAAAACTCCTCCCTGTGTAGCGATTAAGCTGGGCAAATCTCAGAATATACAATCAGGTAAGCCAGGTTATGTCACTGAGCTTACCCAAGTGGCGTGGAGAGGGGGATCTTTTAGTCTGTGACAGCCGGTTTACTATTATTATGGAGAGTTCCATCATGCATGACCTCGTATTTGAGCTGGAGGTGACGACCCCATAATAAACAATAGAGTGACCCTCAATTCAAAGGAAGTCGGGCACAAACATTTTCTTTTTTCCAATTTGACTCTACAGTGGGTATGGAGGGTCCAAGTAATATGACCAATTTTATGCAGAATGTGGTAACCACATTTTCTACAAGGATAGCATCCCTCAGCTAATGGCTTGTTTCCAAGATGGCCCTTAATGGAGAAAATTCCTCTATGGGTCAGCTGCCAGTGGCGATCCCAGTTCAATGAGAACAAATAAAATGGTAGTGTTTAAGCTGGGATTCAAACCACCAATCATTGGCCCTAAACTCAGTGTCCTATCCACAATCCATTAAGAAGATTATACACATTGTCCGGTTGCCTATTTCAACCCCGCAGGCTTCTCAAAAGAGCTTAAGTAATTGCGTTCTCCCTGTGCAGATTATCCAGACTACACAGAAGTATATAGTAAAAGAAGAATCTAGAAGAATATCACTGATAATTAATGATGTGCAGCCAGAAGATTCTGGAGAATATATGATCAGAGCTGAGAATGAATTTGGTGATGCGTCATGCACTACCATTCTCACTATCGAGCGTAAGTATTTAGTCTGTGTTGTACCCTTCCGGTACTTGGTATTTTTGTTATCCCCTATAGGGCATACTCCCGACTGCAATCGATGGACTGACTCGACTATAAAAATTGTTATCCTTAATAACTGCCGTGGGCTGTCCCGAGGTTTCACTGGGTTTGTTCCATTGTGGGCCGCGGCTGCTTTATCGGTCAGATATAACATCACCCAAGGAATAGGTTATCTATGTGAGAACTATCTGCCATCTCCATACTGGATAGCTATTTAGACGGAATACGAAAAAATGACTAAATTGGGTTAACAGTAGTAGGGATTACTAACTCGTTAGAAAGATGAGGTCAGGGCCGTAGGAAAGTCTTCTCTCTAGCTTAGATTTTTAACTCGCTACCCTTCCATTTGTGGACAGCAGAAACATAAGGGGACCGGGTGGGTGACGTTTGTAAACAACGGCTATTCAAAATGCCATATTTGTGGACGTACTCACTGTTTCTTGTCGTAATAGCATCTCAGAAGGAGGTGGAATTGCCCACTCCTGGCAGTACGGAGACAACAACTCTCACGACCAGTATCAAACCTGTTGAAACACATATCTCAAGTGTTGACCTCAAGTTTGTCAAGCAGCTCTCTCCTGAGATGTATGCCAAGCCCAGAGAACAAGCACTGTAAGTACTCAACAAATAATTTAGACATTTTTCATATTTTGTTTAACCTTTCGCTGCGTTCCGGTAGAGTTGTGATTGTATTTTCACAGGCTATGTATTTATATTGGGTTTTGGTGTTTAATTTGTTTCCTTTTTATCGTATTTTTGCTAGACTTGCTACTGTTGTTCCGACGACTTGTGTTTACCTGTTATGTTGACATACATATATAACTTGTAGGTTTGAGGTCGAGTTAGAGAAACCACCTAAGGCTGTACAGTGGTTTATCAATAAGTTGGAGATAACCCCTAGTACCAGACATGAGATTCACACCGAAGCAACAAAAGCCACACTATTGGTTCACGACTTGACACCGGCAGACAGGTCTGTATGACAGTCCATAGATACTTTTCCCCAAAAGATTATATGTCTAGACATCAAGGTCTAAAAAACATCAGGTTGTATGCCGATACATACGTTCCAGCTTTAAGCTGGTTTCAAAACAATTCCAAAATCCGCGCACTGAGTTCAGCGATTTTGAATGCAAATGCTGAGAACTAGGTTAGTCTTTGTCGAGTTGTACTTCAATTCGAATATCCCTGGGCCCCAATTACCAACTGTATCATATTGTTGCAGTTGACCGACTACATGTATAGCTGACTGTGGTAATTGCTGACTTGCATATGATTTCAGTGGTTTGTATACCTGCAAAGTGACCGTCGAGGATACCAAGGCAACATCAACCTGCCAGCTTTACATCCAAGAAGATGCCGCTCTGGAGAGACCAGATGAAGAGGCTGTCCTGCCTTCCTTTGTTACTCAACTTAAAGATATGGAGGTGGAAGATGGCCAGGAAACTTGCCTCGAAGTGCAGGTTCGTTTTTGAGTCCAGTGTCTGATGCGTTCCTCTCATATGGTTCTTGATATTTGTCAGTAGAACTGCCCGATCTAATGCCTTAAGGACGTATTCTCTTTAATCCTCAATATATTTTCAGTTCTAATTCACATACAATCTTCCACCAGCAAGTAAATCATCATCGGTGAATCAGGGTTGTCTCCTCCTTCACAAAGTTCACAGCAAATTTAATAAAAATACTTTATTGTGGGGATTTACCAGCCAAGTTTTACTCTCCCATATTGAGTTATCACAAGGAATGATGGTAATACATATCGATATGCACAAATATATGCCCTGATTTTCACATAGAGTTCTCTTCCCCTGGCTACCAAGGAGTTATCCATTCCCGGATTATTGTAGAGTTATCCTCCCTTGAGTTATTACAGAGTTGTCCTCCCCTGGAGTTATAGAGCTGTCCCCCCTGGGTTATTATAGAGTTATCCTCCCTTGGGTTATCACAGGGTTGTCCTCCCAGAGTCATTGTAAAAATGTTGTTGTTCTCCCCTGTAGGTTGTTGGTCAGCCGGTACCCGAGCTTTCTTGGTATATGGATGATGAGAATATTGATCAGAATGAAGATGTTGTCATCACATATAACAGACAGACTGGCTACTGTAAACTTCTATTTGTTGATATCATGCCGGAGGATGCAGGCCAATATATGTAAGTTGAATTATACGTGTAACCTAGGTAACTACGTGTAACCTAGTAACTAAGTGTAACCTAGGTAACTACGTGTAACCTAGTAACTACGTGTAACCTAGTAACTACGTGTAACCTAGTAACTACGTGTAACCTAGTAACTACGTCTAACCTAGGTAACTACGTGTAACCTAGGTAACTACGTGTAACCTAGGTAACTACGTGTAACCTAGTAAATCTACAGGGGTGCCAAAACCTGCTAAGCCTTTTGCAAGACGTACCTGGCTACAACGGCGTGTGCCCCAATGTCCGATGTGCGGAGTGGCTGGGAAAATGGAATACGCTACACCCGGAGCTGCACGCGAGCGGGTAAATCCCGCGCATCGCGGCGTTAAGTTGGTGTGCCGTTAGTGCCTGCTTGCTCGAAGTAGGTCCAACATCGGTGTGAGCCAGTCAGCGGTTGTTGCGAAATTCGCGAAGCTGGCTGAATTTGCAAATTCAGCCAGCGGCCTTCTCCGCTAGAGGTCGGTGATAGCTGTAGGAATGCATTGCCGTTGCTACTGACAGCCGGTGGTAACAACAGTCTGAGTTAGAGGTCAAGGACTAGAACCAATTGGCTGAAGCCCGCAGGCTCAAGCAAAGGCCACTCGTGCGCCGTTTGGCATTTCCGACTGTTCGCTTTCATAGCCTTTCGCTTTGCATGTTTGTTCTGGCCCCGTAGTTTCCTTCGAAGGAGTACTCTCTTACCATACACTGCCAATGGTGCCCACTGTTCGATGAGGGGGTAGTTACTTGCGATAGGCGATGCTGGTATGGCTGGTAATCTTAGTCGTCGGATTTATTTTACATTTCAATTGTGTTGGTTGTGTAAATTGACGCTGGGTTGCTTTTTTAAACCGGCTACCAGTTCTCTCCTTTTTGGTGCATGACTTTACATCTTGATATGATGAGATGATCGATCGGGTTTTTTTAGAAGCAGCCGTTAATTCTATAAAATAAATATGGCACCAAAATAACTAGAAGGGACCATGCCATATTAAGAGTCAGTTGTTTTGGTTCCTGCGTCTCCTTTGTCTATGATCCGATCCCTAATTTCATGGTATTAATCACCACCATTTTATTATCAGGTGTATAGCCAGTAACCCCGCTGGTGAGGTGAAGACAGTATGTGACTTGACAGTGCGCACTGCACCTGTGTTATCAGAACTGACTCCAGAATCACAGACCATGCCGTCTGAAACTCCAGTCAGTCAATCAGTGGAGGGTACGGGTGTCCCAACCACTCAGCAAGCAGCTGAGCAGACGTCAACCACTCAGTGGCAGATGACAACCAGCGAGGAAGTGATTGTGCAGAAGACGGGTGATGTCACAACTCAGATTACTGAGACTTCAGGACCACAGTCTCAGGTTGGTGAAAGGGTTTTTTTGGCTCCCAAGAAGTGGGGGTGAATCTGCTAAATCTTTCAGTTTATACATAGAGGCTGGCAGCCACTCATTCGTTTGAACTATTGGAGCTATGATACTGTGCCTCACATAAACATATAAA
>Ga0224501_10004565_pt1 | contig 10924 bp, 11 predicted proteins | sample SF_Oct11_sed_USG_4_FD_169105 | JGI IMG/M metagenome (GOLD analysis project Ga0224501, IMG submission 169105) | Sediment microbial communities from San Francisco Bay, California, United States - SF_Oct11_sed_USGS_8_1 | ecosystem: Environmental > Aquatic > Marine > Sediment | place: USA...
AGACTGCAGTGAAACTGACGTCACGGAAACAGACTGCAGTGAAACTGACGTCACGGAAACAGACTGTAGTGAAACGGATGTCACGGAAACAGACTGCAGTGAAACTGACGTCACGGAAACAGACTGCAGTGAAACTGACGTCACGGAAACAGACTGTAGTGAAACGGACGTCACGGAAACAAATTGCAGTGAGACAGACTCCAGTGAGTTGAACTTCAGTTTGTTGAACTCCAGTGAGTGGTACTTCAGTACTTCAGAGTTTTCTGAATATGATTCTGAAAGCAACGTCACAGAGGATAAGACTCATTTCCATAGGACAGATGGTCCCCAGTCCATCCAGTCTTCCCAGTTGACAAAAACAAAGGTAAGTGTTTAGCTATTAGGTCGGGCTTCCATGCTTTCCAATTAAGTCGTCAAAATAGTTCAATGCGATGTAGCAAACAGGCGGACTCAAATCTCTGTATGGTTTTCATCGGTTTTGTCTCCGCAATTCGCCAAGTTCTCTCGGGGTTGCCCCGAAGTACCTGTGTGCAACTACCTACCCAGCGGTTTGATGCTACTGCGCTTCGCAAATGCCTTGTGCTGCACTGACTGTAGATTACGATACCCTCCGTTTGTCCTTCAGTCTGAAGACACTCTGAACTTGCTCCCAGATACCGCCGAGGGTGCAGAGGAATTTGCTTTAGGCAAAGTTCTTCAGACAGGCAAAAATCTCGCTAAGGAGATCACGGATTTTCTGAAGGAACTGGATGAGGTAGGCGCAAAATCAGTTGTGAGCGTCACACGGCTATAAATTTGTCTCTACAGTCTCGCTCATTGATTCTGTTCCATTTTGAATTGGTGCGCCTTGCGGTTGGAAACTATATATTTATACTATTGATGCTGGTGATGCTTGACCCCCACTTCGTTTCTTGATCATGAATTTGTACTTTTGCTATTTTCTCCTTGATGGACCATTTTGTAAACTAGGATTTGCCTTAATAATGTCATCCACGTAAAATAAAATCAACCTAACCTAATAAATACTTCAACTTTGTCGGTTCACCGCATTGATAGAATCTGCATTTTACCACTGTGCCTTTAAAGGGGTTATGACATGGGCAAAAGTGACTTCACTTTTTTGTAGATTCTGAAGCCTACCATGAACAAATGGGCCCAATACCCAGGTCAAATGGAATCTTAGGTATAGCCCTATCCAATGCGCTTACTTAGAGCCCTCGGCGATGCTTTTTTCAGTCTGTCGACGCACCAGAACTGGCCTTGAGATAGGACATTAACACAGAGCTGTTGGTGTTTGCATTGATTTCTCGACTTACGCGCTGATGTTGGAAAAACCTCATGCAGATGTATACTAGACTTGTCGTTACACAAGTTTATGTGGAGAAAATGTTCAACAAAAATATAGGGTTTCAGAGCGTAATTTTTCATCTATGTCGGCAAGCGTTGGTGCCATTATTGCGAAATGAAATGGAACGGCTCCTATTTAGGGCTAGGGAAAACTGGCAAAGTACTTCTTATAACTAATTTTTCTCCAATCTTACGTTCAATTTTAGGTTTTACTTGCTGTTATAAGGGGCTGAAGATCATTAGGTTACTAAGTTTTAGTGATTAGATCCCATTTTATTTCTATTTGGGTTATTTGGGCCGCAGTTATTCGAGTGACCGGTATTCGTTTTGTGGAAAAAGACCACTCACTATCGCTGAGTTGCTTCCCTTCAACTCCAAAAGTGCGTCTACCATTGACTGTGTCGTTCCTAGTTCATAATTTCATTTACACTGTGGAAAAGTGGAACTCCTTGGTTTGATCTTTGCTGAGTTCCTGCTAAATGAAATGCTTATCCTTTACTGTAGCGCCAACCATCACTGTCGAAGTGGACCTCGAAAACAGACCAAGAGGAGGCATATCCAATGAGCGTCAGCGCACCAAAGCCCACTGCCCCATGCCCTGCTGTGGCGGCTGGCCAGAACAATTGGACCTGGAAACATGTAACAGAGAAGCCTGCCACTCGGTGGGTTCCCAATAACTGGACACCAAAGGATGCTAAGTCGTTTGGTTCCAAAAGTGAACTCAAAACCAAACTTGGTACGTGCCAATCGAGTTTCTGAACATGCGAGGTGTTTCATTGGCTTGACCGGGTTGAGTACCAGACCCCAAACCCGATTTGCATCTTCCTCAGGTAAAGCTGCTCTGCTAAGCGCACACATATTAGAATCCGATCCTTTTCAGTTCTAGTGATGCAACAAACCAGTCGCCCCAAGAAATGAGCATGCTATGACTAACCACTCACCAACTCATCAAATCATGAATCCCAGACAACTCTAAAAAAGACCTGATAATGCGTAACCCACTTGGTATGGTGATCCGTATAATTCTCGCATAACCCCTAGTGCCTGCCGCCCCGGAACAAGCCTTGGCACAGAGTGGAAGATTCTCTAGAGATCTGCTAAAAATCATGGCCGCGTACAACAGAATTTTCTAACTATGTCTTCTTCGGTTTTCCAGCAGCCAAATTGAAGGAGGCGGGGCGATCTAAGGAAGCTCATTAAGACTGGAGTCCTTTTGACAGAGGCCCTGAGGCGGTGGCTGAAAAACAAGGACTACGACGAAGGCATTAATAAATCGGCATATGGATCAATAGACTCAGCCACCTGCCTTCTTCAGCCATAGACTGGAGAAGCCACCTACCTCCTGAACCACTGAGTAGCTAGCTGGCAGAGGTTGACTGCCTGCGTCCTCCGCCAAACAGTTATCTGTTGGAACTGCGCTTGCCCCCTGCTCCACACCATCATCTGGAGGAAGTTTACTCACCTGCATCCTGCTTGTAACAAAAAATCTGCTGCAAATGTCCTCGCCTGCATCCTGCTTGGACCAAAAGAAGATCTGATGCCAGTGTGTCCACCTCCTATAATAGTGACAAGACAAGATTCGATATAAGTTTGCCAGCCTCCTGCAGTGCCCAAAGAAGACCCAGCGCAAGTTTGCCCGTCTCTTGTGACAGTGGCGAAAGAGGACCCTATACAAGTTTGCCCGACCTCTGTGACAGCGGCAAAAGAGGATCCAGTGCAAGTATGCTCCCCTCCTGCAGCGCCAAGAGACGACATGACGCAATATTGACTGCCTCCTGTGACAGTGTCAAAAGAAGTCCCGATGCAAGTTTGCCGCCCCTGCATGCACCAAGCGATCTGACCTCCTGTGAGCAATTTACCAATTAGCTAGTAACATGCTGCGTAAGAATATTGTGATAGAAATATATGTTTTTGTGCAACACGATAGATCTTCAATACACAACTATTTCCGCAGTACCAAATGTTGTTTGTGCACAGTTTCCTTCATGTAAAGATCAAATGAAATCAAACTGCGTCTTATGGTCTAGGTCCTGATATTTGGTCCATTGTCTCCTCATACCTCGACCGTGGACTCCGACTCTGACTCTGAACTGATCGTCCTGGCACCCACCTTTCATTTTACATGCATACCATTATCCTCGTTAACAAAAATGGTCCACAAAGGGATAGTACTTCTGACTTTAGACTCATTGCGGTCACACGTGATCCAGCCTGGTGATCGGAGGTTTGCCGGAGAAACTCTTCGCCAACTATCCATGTAGTGATTACGAACAAAAATTGTTTGGCTCCATATTACATCAATCCAAGATTGAAACAAGGGATTCGTTAATTTTTTTCTGAAATTATTTTGTGTTCAGCCCGAAAATTTCACAGCGAGCCATCCTAATAATAGTGCTAACCTCCGGTGGTCACTTAAAGATTCCTCAAATCTCCTCGTCATTGTGAACTGTCTCAATTGTTGAATTCTCCTCCCTCCTTCCCCCCTTCCCTCCCCTCCCGGCAGCACCTCACAGCCCCACCCGCAGATAAAATCGCGAAGCGCTCTGTCTCGGAGTTGCTCTACTCCAGGAAGTTCTGAGAGCTTGACCAATCCCGGCGATCGGGCTTATATCACGGCTTATATAAAATCGAACGTGTGTGGTTTTTTGGGGATTTCCCAAAATTAGGGGATTTTTCCCGTTTTCTTCAGCTGCCGGCTGTGATATTCGTATGATTTACACGTTAAAAGTTCTGCGCTACGCAAGCGACTTGTTTGAATCTGGAGTTCACAGGAAGCGCGAAGTTGCAAGGACTTTTACTAGGATTTACACCACGCGCAGCTACGCTGGCTCACCGACTGGTGACTCACTCAAGTCAACGCCAACCACTCTGAGTCTTGAGTCAGTGACTGAGTTGAGTGACTCTGAGCTCAGTCATTCGCAGTGCCAGGAGTCAGAATTGCCGAAGCCTCAAGTCAAGAGTAGCAAAAGTGCAGTAGTAAAATACAAAATCGCTCACTGCTTTGTTGACTCCATGACCACAGCACAAGCATGCTGCATAGCCGGCATAAGTCAGGAGATAAGCAACTAACTTGAACGAGACTTTTGAAGTTGGCCGTTAATATTCAGCGTCATTCTCATTGCGACTGAGAGTGCAATTAGCTAGCTGCTCTGTAGTGTAATTGTAACACCCACAGTGACTGGAAGTGGAGTTAACTGGACGAAGTCCGTGTAACTGACTGAGACAAGGCAGAATCTACTAATTTCGTCTGAACCAGGCTAATGGTCAGTCAATTGGATTTGGAAGGAAGGTAAGCAAAATATCGGTGGTGCCTGTCAAGTATCAGATAGCCGACAGCATTGCACCAAACTGTGTGAGAGGGGCTTTTCTTTTCATTGTCTCATTCACTTTAGCCTAGTATAGGCAAAGGCCCTGTACTAAGTTTGATAATTATTATCACTTGGGCAGTTAATCCTGTAAGCCTATAACTTCATGATTCCACTGCGATAAACTAATGGGTTGTCCAGTGTAGTAGACACATCATATAACATCCTAGGTCTTACGACTAGCTGACACACTGAGCTACTGATTACAAAACGGAACCGTGGGATGATGTGTGCTTTTAACCAAATCAAGGCGAATCCGCTAATGAATTCTCATTGGCTGACTGTATAGTATAAGGGAATTTCCCTGGTAAAACCCCAGGGTTTCCTTAGAGACTTGTTGTAATTCTATTCATAGTCACTATCCTTCTCCATCCCGCTCAGTCCTGTTCTGAGTCTTGTTTTCGTTTCCGAGCCATTCAGTCGAGTTATGGTTTGTCACGCTGAGAATCTGTCTGTTCGAGATAGTCGTTTTGCTTTAGAAGAAGAGATGTCCGGCCATATTACTGGCAGCTCGTATCGATATAAATTGAGAGGGCTGGATGAGGAACTTGAGCCAACAGATCTAAAAGTTTTCAAGTTTCTATGTCGCGATTTTCTCAACCCGAATGAACTGGATCGCATCGACCGACCAATATACCTGTTTGATGCTCTGGGTAAGTGATTTCTCATTGTTCTAACTTAGATTGGGTACTGTGTAATCTACCTTCTTAGTTAACATACCTTGGTGTTCTGTTGAATTTATCCCAGTACCCCAAACCCCGTGATTGTTTTGTTTAGGCTGTTTAGGCTGTTTAGGGGTTGCGGCAACCGCACACATGGTTGCTGGTAGCGGTCCGACTTTGATAGCACCGGAATGAAAATTCACACCGATAGACAGTAGCTGTCTACTCGCAGCAAAAAATGATCATGCATTGCCACGTTACAGTGTTGTTCTGTGATAGGCTTCGTCTTTCCCACAACGCTATGGTACGCCAATTAATTTTATTTTGAGCGATGATCAATGTGACGAGCTCATTCCCACAATGAGAGCCCGCCATGACTGGAATTCGAACCTAGGTTCTCACAGCCGGTTGCCCAGCGCTTACTTTCCTGCTACCCTGTAGGATAATCTGTTATTTTCTCTTTTTAGAGGGGCATGGTCAATTGGCTGCAGATAATTTAGACTTGTTAGCAGAGCTTCTGTTGGAGGCTCAACGGGTCGATCTGATGAAGTTTATACAAGTCCCGCCCGAAAAGCTCAAGCTAATAATTGCTCAAAATGGCGGCCGTAAGCTAACCCCCTACAGGTAAGTCTGATTACTGAATGCTGCTTGGTCAATACAGTGAGATACTTCATGCAATTGGAAATCAAGGATGAAAAAACCAGTTATGCGAATATTGATTGTTGATTGGTCAAAGTGAGATAGTCTATCCAATCGGAGATCAACATGACTGAACACGAAGCCACCACTGTAGCGATGAATTGGGCTAAGAGAAATAACACAAACTTATTTTTTACTGATATCAGTGATTTGTTGTCCGCACTCTGGGAAAACCGAGTCATTGGGCCAGTCCGCCTCTCGCTGCAATTTGATAGCGGGACTTCCAATCACTGCCGTATAAATAATTGAGGTCCCATCTAGTAAGTGATTGGGGTAAGCATCACTCCACGGATGTTAAAAAACCACCTCTCTCCTCTCGTTAAATAGTAGCCAGGTTTTTGGTGGGTGATGTAAAACAGATGGTAAATGGTACCAATGGCGCCAACTTTGCAGATATATCCACTCTGTATTCTAGGGTAACTGTTCACATCGTTATCCATGGGTACTCGAAAAGATGTGAATAGGATCTGGGGGAGTCATCTTACACTATAAATTTCACGCATACCCAAGCGTTATCGGACTCTCCAAATAATCCAACCCTCAGTGATCCGGGGAGGGGTTCTATTTCCTCCGGTAGACTGGCTTATCCTCACTGGTTAGCCACTAGTTACTATAAATTCCGCATGGTTCACACTCCCAAGATAACCCACCATACATACACTCACTCCAGGAGTCCACCATGACCGGGATTTGAACCCAGGTTTCCACTGTTGTGGCCCCTGTGCCCTACCACTGAGCTGTCCCACTATACCATAGTGCTGTATCCATTGAGCTATCCCCTTATGTTTGCTCAGGTTAATGTTACACGAACTGAGTGAGTATATGGTCGACCAGGATGTCAAGGATTTGCAACGAGTCATCAAACTACGAACCTCTATCACACGCTCAAGGTAATCCAGTTTTCCCCCTTCCCCCTCATCCAGAAACCAGCAAGCACGGGATAGGCTTTAGTGTCTTGCCCGAGCACGTGATCTGACCACTCCATCCCAGCTTGGTAAACGGAGAGAGTATTAGACAAAATGTCGTTTTGAACCTGGGAGATTCAACTCCGGTGATGAGCGCTCTCACCGCTCATCACCGGAGTTGAATCCGTTTATACTTTGGAGTTTGCTCTCTTGGAAACAGGGAGACTTTGTTGGCGCTCAGGAGCAAACTAAGGTTCATTGATCTTCCTGCGACCACTGTTGACTCTTCTGGGATTCGAACCCACAACTCACTGTATGCAAATCGTGTACTCTGCCTACTCCCTGCTCCCTAACTACTCAGTCACAGCGCTGTTGGTAAAAGTTTATGAAATCTCCATGTTTCACGGATTGTCGAGATAGCTGAGATCATTTTTTACTCCACCAAACTGTCGTCTGTTTGGAATAAAATTTTCCATCTAATAGACTTTGACTGACCTGCAGTTAACTAACTTGACCAAATACAGAAAATAGACGCAGTCCCATAGACTGGCAAAGGCAACAATGACAGCCTTTCTGGCTGGACTTTGAAAACAACTGGTTGCTCACATCATACTCTGATTCATCATACGATCTCATGGAGATCACTGTAACTGTAAAACCCTATTATGAGCAATATGTTGTTCCTAATCGCAAGTGACTATTATAACAGTCAGTGCAATCTTCTCTGTCAAAACGTAAAGCAAACGTCAACATCTACCAGTTATTATGAGTAATTATATCCGGTCTGAATAGGTTCCTTTATGCCAGTGGTCCGAACAGTTAGCCGTTATTACCGACGACCTCATACTCACAGTGGGCGCTCAGCATGACTAGGACAAGAACTCAGCATCATTCGATCTTGACTCAAGCGCTCTAGTTATTGAGCGATATCCCATTAGCCCTTTTCAAATATAAATTTTTTTTTTCAATTTACTGGATTTTTTTTCCACTGACAAACTGAAACTACATGGTGCTCCGCCGCTCTTCTCCAAGCAAAGCATTACTAACCTGTATGTCGAATGTTCTTCGTTCGCTAAAGGAGTCTGTATGAGTCCCTTTCCCATTTTTCGCAAACTTGGCCTAGGATTCATCGCCAAAGACCTCCCTGTCAGCTATCATGAACAAACCCCTGATAATGGATATCTGACGATGGAAACTCAATTACTCATTAACCTTTCCGTGATCGTCTCCTCGGGCAAAGGAATTCCCCCCCCTGTGGTGCCCCAGTCTGATTGATTGGTATTTTTAAATGTGGTCTCTAATCCCCTACAGCGCTCAACAGTGCACTATGCCTTATCAACTATTGAGTTTGCCATTGGGGTTTTAGCGAGATAGTGAAACGGGCAATTTAAAAAAAAATTGTAAGGTAACGCAAACAAAGTTGGTAGACATTCATCAAACAAGTATTATGGGCTCCCCCTATCTGGCAATCCAGATAACAGCTGGGAACCGGGAGAGTTATAGTGTAAACTGGTTTGCCCAGGCCAACTCACTCCTACCGGGCACCCGCTAAATCAGCGAAAAATTCCCTACGAGAATGAACAGATGGTCCTGAAAATTCCCCAAATAAGTGTTGGTGAATCATAGGTGATGAAATTCGTCCGGCTCCATGTGGCGTCAACTCTTGGTCAACAAAATTTCATTTGTTTTTCCTTTTTCCGTGCTTGCCATGATGCAATCGGTCTGAGACTCATTCGTGACCAGCCTGCTAACTACACCAAACAGTTTGGTGGTAGGGTATTGATACTAACCCACTCATGGTGCTCCAATCTTAGCAATGACTGGTGAAAAAACCGTTTACCACGACAGCTTCATCGTAACGGTGAAGATGACTTGTGAGAAAAGAAAATCAAGCCCGTAACCATTGTTACTCGGAGCCTGAAATTTTGCTTGAGGCAGATGGAATACCTCAGTGAGATCCCCTCGAACATTCCGCACATCAGTCATCAGTTTTTTGTATGGAGGTGGGGGGTTTTAGACTTTTAGTCTGACAAAACAATTTGTCCACAAAGTGTTTTTAGTCAACAGATGACAGTGTACAAACTAAGCATGAGCCATAATATGACAGGTGTAAATAAAAACAATGTGACAGACTTACAGGTTCACACTTCAAGCTAAATCAGGTTTTATATGATTTGGAGGGGGTAATATTCTTTAGCCTCTCCGGTCACAATGAAAAAAATGATGCTTCCCTTACCCCAGCTAGGGAAACTAACATTTCATTCACGCAGTGTCTTTGCTATGTGTCTATTGGTTGTTTTACGTAATTTGAGTTCCTAGAAAGAGGTTTTGCAACAAGGAAAAATGTATGACTGATATGCCTGTTATTCAAGCAGCCCTGCCCTCAACGGAAATACTGGAATTTTGATACGGGGGGGGGGGGGGGGGGGGAAAAAAAAAAAAAAAAAAAAAATAAAAAAAAGGGGGGGGGGGGGGGGGGGGGGGGGGGGGGGAGGCAAATGTATGACACATACATTTCAACTACAGGAGGCTTGGGGTTGGTGGAGGGAGGGTTGTGTTGGATGATTGGGGGTTGCCGGGGTGGGGTTACCTTGAGAGATTGTCAGGTACTCAGCTGGAAGACAATGACAACTCGAAGGGGTAGTTCCACCTCGTTGACAAATGTCCGGAGTAACCTGAGTAAAATGCTGGCAATTTTTTTTACTAAATTGGAAAAATTCAAACGATCCCCAGTGATATGGAGGGTTTCGCCGTTTTCAGCCGTCCTACTGCTAGTATCAGTTTCAGTGCCTTTAAGATATAGCGTGATATAGCGTACATATAGTTTTGCAACCGTGAAAACCTGGGTTCGAATCATGGTTCAGACAGGCTCCTGTTGGTAATAAAAGCTCCCCACTTTAATCATAAATCAAAACAGAAAAAAACTTCACTTTGAGGTAGAGTGTTGATATTGACCCGCTCGTGACGCTCCGTGCTAAGCCGTAACTGACGAAAAACGAGTATCTAAACCATCAGCCTCACCATAGCAGGGAAGGTGTCACATGAGAAGAAAAGTAACCCTTTTACATGATCCTTGATCTCCGCCAGGTTGGAGAAAGCTACAGACCTCTATTCTCTGGTGGTACTCCTGGAGAAGCAGGAGCTACTAAATGATACAGACGTCACGGAGTTTCTCGGTCTTCTCCAGCAGATCTCTGATTACACGAGACCGTGCCAGATTGTAGAAGAATATCGAGGTCGGTATAATCATACTCTTTTCCGGCGTCGCCCTCCAACCCCCTCTCCCCCATTCCACTTCCCATGCAACCACTTATCCCCATCCCCTCGACCCTACCCCTTACCCCATCCCATATTGTCTTAAATCAATGCCTGACTGTTGAGTCTAAAGTCGCTAGTGTCTCCTTCACAGTCACATCCATTTGCTTTCCTGGCACTTCCTATTTGTGTGTCCCCTTGATAGAACAGCTGTCTGGAGTGGTGCGGAAATTGGCCCATTGAGTCTTTGACGCAGCGTTTCCCAGGGTGCATCATTAGGAGACTTTCTGCTTGCACCCGCATACCGCGTAGAAAAGATAACTTCTGGCACTGACAATTGCATGTAAAAGTAAATTCAGGTGCCTTTAAATTTAGATTTTATTTGAAACTGCTCATGCTGGCATGGTTTTCGGCGGAGTATGCTATAGAATAAAATGGGGAGAAGAGAACATTAAACAGTCACAATACACATTGGAATGCAAGCCGGTTTTGGCCACTATTTGTCCTTGGCAGTGGTTTTATTGCCCTACCCTTCGGGTTTAACAGCAGAAAGTTGTTGCTATATTACCTGGATCTTTTCTGCGTGATCCGGCTGCGGAGCACTTTCATGTCTCTACACATCAGACCCAAATTTTTTAATTGAGAACAGGCTAGGCGTTCAGCCATTCTGAGAGATCTCCGAATAGGTGCC
>Ga0224501_10004566_pt1 | contig 10923 bp, 8 predicted proteins | sample SF_Oct11_sed_USG_4_FD_169105 | JGI IMG/M metagenome (GOLD analysis project Ga0224501, IMG submission 169105) | Sediment microbial communities from San Francisco Bay, California, United States - SF_Oct11_sed_USGS_8_1 | ecosystem: Environmental > Aquatic > Marine > Sediment | place: USA...
CTCTCCCTCTCCCTCTCCCTCTCCCTCTACGACTGATGCTTACTCCTTGCACCGGTTCCTGTGATGAAGCTGTTGAATATGGTTCCAACTTAGTTGAGTTTGCTTTGAGGTTCACTGACATATCAGTGTCAGCGATTTCAGCCGTGGTAGACAGCTCCAAACTATTCACTTCATCTTGTGTATGGCTTTCAGAGGGGGTCTCCAGTCCATGCAGCATGCCATCAGGCACAGAAGGATTCGTCTTCTCAGGTGATGCAGTAATTTGATTTTGATCATCAGTGCATGGCTCACCAGAAACAATAACACGAACCATGTGTTTTGAAACTCTTTCAGAAACTACTGCCAATGTCTTTGTCGCTGGAACTACTGTCTCAGCCAAATCCATTGGTAATTTTGTAGCGTCCTGAAACTAACAGTTTAAACTAAGATAAAAATCCTAAGTTGAAAGGATAGGATATTAATCTCTTTCTTCTTATCTCCATGATCAAAGATGCCAGAAGTGGTGAAGAAATTGGCCTGACTGTCCCAGCGTTTCTGGGGTGTGTTGTTAGCAGACTTTCTGCCTGCACCAGCGTTCCCAATAGAGAAGGTAACTCCGTGGGTGAGCCTCATTAATTTAATGTTAGGATCCGAAACAGATGAAAGTGATTCGAAAGACACCATTTTTGGTCAAACTGGGAATCGATCTAGGGTCCAAGGCTCAGAACGCTATCCACTAAGCTATTGATTTACCCCAAAATCGTAAACTGCAGTCTATACTCTAAAATCTGCTATTATTGGCACTGAGTCTTATAATAAATGAGCATGGTGAAATAAAATACAAAACCATTATTACTTATAGCCCTTTTAGATCACAATGATAAAATATCATGAGCAAGGCTTTGGAAGGCCTGTTCCCACAGCCTTGTGCATACCAGAATGCATAGCAGTACACTCATGCAGTAGAATTACTTGCTTAAAAAGATCACGAAGCCATCTGGAACTATCTAATGGAATGTCTAGTGGACTCGGCTTCTGGTAGCTGTTTTGATTTGAATAACTAGAATCTCTTCCATGGACCTTAAGAAAAAAGTACCCATGAACCTGTTTAAGTTATCTATGCAAACTTGTTCAAATCATAATTAAATTAAAATGCATGTATACTATCAAATGAAACAATAAAACCTGAACTATAGGTGAATATATAAGATGTTTGATATCTAGGGTATGCCTATAAGTATTCTCACTGATGCCTGTACCTTTGAGATGCCATGCCCACCATCTAGTATCTGACTCTCTGCCTCCCTGTCACAACATTCATCTCTCGAACTTTTCAACTGATTCGTTACCAGCCCAGGCATTGGTGGCTGCTTCCCCGCATACGTTTCAGCTGCCATGCTTTTGGTGGCTTCTATTGTTTGGTCTATGAGTATTTTATCTTCAGTGTTGAGCAAGGGTCGGGATTTATGGCTCGTATCTGTCAGTGAGCTATTGGTATCGTCCATTTTAAACTCCCATGCCATACTCTTCTGCGTTTTAGACCAGTCAATTCCGGTCCTAGCGATCAGCGATTGTGGTAGCTCATTGCTCGAGTCAATGTACGGGCTTCTTGGATTTGCAGACTTTTGTTTTGAGCTCTGAGTCGAGGAGATATTGTGACAGGAGTTGGTAGTACTTTCACTCCCAGTTGCTTCTTGCATGCTGGACATATTCGCTGATCCACGCGATCTTTGGTCTTCGAAATCATCAACGTGGCTACCTTCTTGAGATACTTCATGTAAATCCTGTTATCAAAACAATATATATATATATGGGGTTGATAATACAATGGGCAGCACTACCTAGAAGCTTGCAAGATGCTCCACCTCATTTGGATACTGTATTTTAATTCCTAAACTCATCAAATTTGCCAACTAAATAAATGATATCCATTGGGTAATGGGTATACTTGGTGTGACACTAGCATCACACCGGCACACAAGTTTTTTTCTTTAATTATATAGTACACATTAGAACTGAGTGATATGCTTTATTCCTCAAATTAATTGCTTCTTTTGTTAAGCGGCTACACAGAGAGCTTGCTATAATGTGTTCGAAAGAAAGAGATTTAGAGAGAACACAACTCTTCAACTACACAACCATACGAAACTATCACACGACCTAAACTGAATAGATATGCGGGTTATTAATCTATTATTAGACCTATGACCTGAAAAGAATGACTCATGATGTAGATTTTAGGACACTGCAAACATACCATAAAATTTTCATTTGGACAAATGTTGCTGAATTTTGCGACGCATATTTCGAACTTTCTCCGATCTCAACAGAGGGGTAGTTGTTTTGTAGAGTCAAGTGCATGCCTAATTATGCATTTTGTTGATAACCGAATGACAGGTACAATGATTATAGATGTTGTTACCGTAACATTTGGTTTCTCTATCTCATATCTGTTCTTATCAGTAAGCTTAGCGCAAAGAAACCTGCACAGAGTTAGGGTCTGTGAGTTTGGTGATGCTGAGGGCACTGTGCGAATGTTGACTTGATTGAGACATGAATTCGTAAAAGTGGAGGGTGAGTCATATTCGACTTGAGACACTATTGACTCAGCACATCCATCTACAGGAGAGAACCAATTTTTTTATTGCATGAAGATGCAATAGGTGCATTCTCTTGCTCAGTTTTTTTAGATTTCGTGATCGAAATCCATTTTGGTTGCGAAATCTATTAAACTGTTCAAGAGCGAGACCGAAAAGCGCGATTTTAAAAAGTATCTTACACTTTTGATCGCGGTCTGCGACCCAAAGCACGCGAACAGAATTTCATGACTGAAAGTAGGCGTTAGCGTAGTAGTTTAGGCAAATGTCAAGGTTACCATAAAGAGACAAGTTTGATTACTACATTGGGATAAAAAATCGTGAACGGTTGTTCGGCTCTAACTGACAAGTTAAAGTTGTAGAGAGGACAACTCTGATCCGATCGAAATCCATCAGGAACTCAACTGCGCTTCCCCACCGCCGCCCTGTGATCAAATTTTTTCCAAAAATTTCGGTGGTGAGCACACGAATGCACCTAATGATGTATGAAAAGTTTCTGGTAGATCCAAAAATCATTTTGTTTCTAAAGCGCCATGAGTGGGTCATTATCAATGTTCTACCTCATAAGTGTGGGGTGTTCTTTTTTGAGGTCATATCCCATCATTTTTATTTACAGAAGGCTTCCACTGGAATGCACTCCGTGATCTTAAGTTGTAAAGATGTCGCCTGGCTGGTATGATTCAAATCTGGTTTGGGTGTAGATCACTGTTATAATTTAGTCTGACTTACTTAGGTTGGCTAGGGGCACAATGGAAATAGTCAGGTGTAAAATGGCCTCTATCCAGGCCTCTATGGCCTCTATCCAGTAGAAAATCAATGAGTATTACCGGTTTCTGACCATTCCATGTACTCCTCCTTGCTGGCAGAGTTGTGGGCATTTTTATCTCTTTTCATACTGAGACCGTCAATAGTGGGATAGCTAGTAGATTTAGTTAAAGTCCATGTTTCATTCACATCCCTTAGCGTGACTTCCGACTGACTGGCCAATCCCTTATTAGCTGTGAAGGATGCAGCAGTCGATGTTAGAACTAAAGATTATTTTTGCGTCTCCAAGACAGAACAGCAGTCAGGAGTGGTGTAGAAATTGGCTTACTGAATCTATTTGATGCAGCTTTTCCTGGGGTGAGTGAGTCATTAGCGGATCTCAATAAAAATGTCTAGATGAATAAGCTGTATAAATTCAGAATACTATGTGACTAACGTACACTCGATCCTGCATGGATTCCTGATTGACAGAGTTTTTTATTGCTCTACTCACTCACTTGGCCATCCTATTTAGCGAATCTCCTAGGGCTAAGGCTTGTTGAATTGATCAAAAGTGCGTGCAGCGCCCATGCTTACTGTGGGCGCTCAGCATGATTAGGGCTTGAACACAATATTGTTCAGTTTTGATCCAAGTGCTCTAGCAATTAAACCATCTCCCGCTATCCCGTTCTTGCCAATGATTGAGTCTTAATTTGCAGTGGTTAAGTAGGTCAGCGCTCGGCCACCGTAAGTGATCTTCTAAGCCCGAGACGAGCAGTAGGAGCTAGGAATTATGTGAGGGGCTCATTCCCATAGTAAGTAGTCTCAGTGTGGCTAGGACTTTAACTCAGAATCTATCAATCGCTATAGCTATTGAGTTGTTCCGCTATCTTTGGAAAGAGCTCTTACCAATGAGTCTCAATCTGCAGTGGTTTATTAGTTCGGCTATCTGCTTGGCTATGGACACACTGACGAGTTTGATATGATATTGAGTACCACTGCCGGAGAAGGTAAGAGTTGGATAACCACTGTACATCTGTGCCTGAGTGTTCGGTTCCTGTGTGCATAGAGAGGAAAGAATGATGAACGAGAAAGCCAGTGGGTTATTGGGTAGTGAATTCGGCTTTGGGAGTGGGTGACCCGGGTTCTATCAGTGGGTTATTGGGTAGTGAACTCGGCTTTGGGAGTGGGTGACCCGGGTTCTATCAGTGGGTTATTGGGTAGTGAACTCGGCTTTGGGAGTGGGTGACCCAGGTTCGATTAAATGTTTATGGTGCTTTCTCTCTCATCGGATTTGGAACGTGACTTTAAATAAAAGAAGCCCCCCCCATATAGAGGACCAACTCTGTGGGGCAAACCATGGACCATCCTGAAAAAAGCCATTGGCTTAGTGGTGCCATCCATAGGAAACAAGATAATCTTACCTTACCGGCCGGTAGGAATACGCGAATAAAATCCATTAATCAAGCAAATTATATACATATTAAGTGCTAATTGTTTGGATCTGATTTGACAATGGATAATTTAAATAAACCCATAGCTAAAGGGCTAAAGAGCATGCGATACCTTCAACGATTGAGAAATGAGCGTAATGCCATCATCCGCTATAAACCTCAGCTTGACATCTGTATCTATGGGTGGTTGCTGTCCTATAACCGCTTTCCTGTAGAGAGTCAGTGTGAACCTGCCAGAGTGAATGGTGTGTGACTGATTTATATTCATCTCAGCAGGCTGCTCCACAATCACTTTCTCATAATCTACAGGGGAAACTGTTGTTATGCAGAAGTAAGTTAGAGCTGCCAGAGAATGTGATGAATGTTGCTATAGAGCCAGCCAGTGAGATTTGAGAAAGCCTCAGGTCCATTAAAATAGAACGGCCGAGTACCGGAGTAATACAATTGGAAAAGGGGGCAATATGGACACGCATAAGACTAATACCGTTGAAGAATCTTTGATCTCACCACAATCAATGTTCGCTAGCTGAGAGAGTTCATTTCTATTTTCCACCTTTATGCTCAGATCAAGCAAGTATTTGTACAGCTTATATGAGCAGTATGTATAGAGACATATCAAGAGTATTCCGGTCACAATTTCACTCCATGTCATGCTGCAACTTATTAATGTCGTGTGAATGGATACCACTGGCGAATTGTGTAGGCATACATTTGAACACAAACTATGATTCAAGTGCATTGAGTGAATCAAGTGCTTATTGTACCATGCAAGGTCCAATTCATCCCGATTCTGTCCTTTCGATAGCCTGGGTTCAAGTCCCGCCGCCCGTGTATGTAATATAGGCAGATCAAATGGACTCTTTGTTTACCTCCTGGCTAAATGTCCTTTGGTTGGTTACTTCGTTGTTATATTATATTATATAATCCCATGCGTTATTCGATTTGAGGACTACAAGTATTTCAAGGGATTTTTTTATGGCTGAACACATGACTGATGTAATAAGCAGAAATTCTCCTAATGATGCACCCTGGGGAACATTGAGAAAAGAATCATTAGGCCAATTTCTGCACCAATCCTGACAGTTGCCAGGGCACCTGCAGGGTACCTGCACCACTCCTGACAGTTGCTCTATCATGGAGATGAGACAAAAAATATCCCGGTTCTCTGCCTTCTCCACCTCGGGATTCAATTCATTTCAGATTTAGTGTCCATATGCTGAGATGCAATAGGATAATTTCTCTTAAAAATCAGAATTTGACTCCATTCTCTGAATCGATTTGTACACCTCTGGTATAATATTACATTTTCAAAGGCTGGAAACCCTGAGAACTTGCAATTCAAAATGCAATGTTTTATCTACTTTGATTTGAAACAGTAATTCGGAAAAGAACTCAATTGAAGTAACAATAAGGGTCATACTTCTTCTGTGGTCAAACAAGATTGTCATTTAAAAGCGTCATATCTTCTCAGGAAAAATCATTTTTATAGTTGCCTTCTACAAGTCTATAAACCACTTCCCCAGATGGCTCATGGACAATCTTTATCTTCTAAAATGATGGGCCATTCTACTCACAATAATGGGGCTGTTACCGCAGTGTAGATCTGGTTACAGCGTCTGACGAGTATAGTATAAATTCTCTGCCATACTGTTGGAGGAGGTGGTGGGGGTGGCTCAGCCTGAAACCATGTTTTCACTTTTCTACCTATAAAAATAGCATGCGTCATGTTTGCTGATCTGGGATTGGCAATCTTGTGTGAAGTGCCAAGAGCAAGTTCGTATCTCGCAGGCAGCAGAGCTGTTGGGAGTGGTGCATAGATGATCTACCGATCGTATTTGAGTCAGCATTTGAGTCATTAACTTATCAATTAGGGACTTTCTGCTTATACTGTTGTGTCCCACAGAGATGGTAACTCCTTAAGTGCTCATTCAAAAAACTTGACTGATCATAAATAAACAAACAGAGATGTTAGGAAAAGATAGCATGAGCTTGTGATGGGTAATCTCCCTTTCGCATGCATTCACTGTGACAACATTTGCAGGAAGACGGATTATTATAACCAAGACTTCTGTTAGACTTAGACTCTTGAATGAATAAGGCACTAGGCAGACATTCACATGAAAATAAAGGGATAAAAACCTGTGTCATCATCTCCCTTGCCGGCTTACCATAATAGTACAGCCAAGACAAAAGCAGCTCATATGTTGTATAGGCTCTGTCTTTCATGGTGTTCTTAATCCAGATAAAATGGTGTTGGGCATTGCGATGCTATTCTATCCCATAGTCGCCATTTCCCAGAGGCTAGGTTTGTGTATGACATTGTGTTCAACAGTGCATAAAGCCATTGTGCATTGCCGTTTAGTTAGACCAGCAACTGCATGATGTCACTCAGAGAACAATGTACTTTATAACTGCAATGTTATTAATGGGACGTAAATGATAAAATCCGTATGCTATTCTATCTCCATTGCTTCTGTACCTTCTATCTTTTTTTACCCCTCCTTTATGGCGTGTTCATTTTCAAATTGTCTCTTGCTAATTATTTTCATGGTACAGGTCAGTCGTTAGGCAAGTAAGAGCGAAATTTCTTGTAGCCACATGTGAATGTGTATCCACGCATATCAACTGTTAGACTTCCAACAAGATAGCAAACTTATGCAGCAATCAGAGGCCTTTTCCAGGCACATGTATCTAGTTTCAATCTAGCCGTTGATATAAATCTAGGCATAGGATTTCCCAACCAATGCTGTATCCGGTTTACAGAATTTGACCAATGATAAGTCACAGTTCCGTTACAGAGTCTCCAATTGGTCCAACGCTTTCACGCCGCTCAACGGGTGGTTCTGATCTAGACATAGGAGTTGAGAGGTTCAATGTTTTAACTGCCGCAGGATCAAAGTTCAGGAGGTTGGCAGTCATGGATTCTAGACTTGACTTCGTGATATATGGAGCTTCTGGGTTTACGGGTCAGTATGTCTTGAAGGAGGTAGCCCGAAAAGCACAGACAACCAAGCTAAGTTGGGCTGTTGCCGGAAGATCTACAGGAAAGTTGGCAACTGCTTTGAAAGCTGCTGAAAAGGAGTTAGGTAAGATCACGATTTCTTCTTTTCGGGATCTGACTCTAGAGTCTAGTCTAAGGTAAGTTACTAAGTAGTAAGTTAGACTTAGACTGAGTCTAAGTGTAAACCAAAGTCTAACTTCGTTCTAAGTCTAATTTCTAAACTAGTACGAGTCTGACTCTGAGTCAGTAGTGACTTACTCGTTACTGACTAGCAAGTGAGTCGTGAGTGACTCTGTACTCTCTGAGTGAGTGAGTCTGACTTAGTAGCGGAGTGAAGTCACCCTTGGATTCAAGTCAAATGGGGTAGCTCAGACTCTAGCTGCTGGAAGTAGGATTCCTGTCATACCTCTTGAGTTGATCTTCAGTTCATGACAATGACATACACGATACAGACTACAGAGGGAAGCAGACTCTCACAGTCACTTGCACACATTGCACAGTCTCAACTCCTATTCCTATTCTGTCCCAGCCTCTTATTCGGACATTGGCAGTGGCTAAATTTGAGTCAGTCAATGTCTGAGTGATTCTGTTGCTGCGCTGTCCAAAACGTTATACCATGCACACGCAATGTGATTTTTACAAGAAAAACGTACTGTGAAAACGAAAAGCAAGATTGTGATAGTGATACTCTGAAAATCAGCCCATCAGTTAGCATTAATAAATATTTTGCTTTTTACAGATTCTGTATATTGCCTAATGCGCATCCCTATAGACACTACGGCATGCGAATTGTATTTGTTTTCACATGAAGGCATGTTTAACACATATGGTTTTCCTTCTTGCAGGGGTCAGTTTGACTAATATCAACATCATCACAGCACAAACTGATGATTTTGATTCATTGTGCAGAATGGCGAAGCAAGCCAAGGTTCTACTAAACTGCGTTGGACCGGTGAGTGGGGACCCATCAAGTAATGATACCTGTATGTGATCCCAAGACTATCCTGGTTGGCTGAGATAACGCATTGCTTCAGTCGTCAAATGATGCCTCAAGATGAAAGTCTTGTTAGTCAGTATAATTATCAGTTACCAGACCCCATTTGTAGTATCAACTGCAGGTTGATGAAGCCGGATGGAAATTTAATTTAATTTTAGTATCATATCTGAAGCGTTTAACAGTCATACAACTCAGATTATTTGGCCTTCGTGCCATGAACCTAGAGGTGCATCTCTTGGCACGGCATGCTGAACTTCAAAGACGGTGCCGAAGGTCCAGCTTCAGTGTGTAGCACTTCCTTGATACTATGCTACACGGTGAACTTTGCTCTTTGGCAGTGTTTTAAAGGAATCATTGTACATTTTTCCATCAAGGAAGGACAGCTCTGTAGTAATATCCACCCGATCAGGATTTTTAATGCGGAGTTTCAGATAACTGTACAATGATTCCTAGAAAACATTGCCAAAGGGTAAGCTTTAAAGCTGTACACCACCTTTGAAATTAAGTACACTCTCATGCTGGCATGTCAAGAGGTGCAGAGTCGGCCATTTAAAGCAACCATTAGATTTTCTCCCCATGATGACTCTTTGTAGTAGGAACTTAGGAAGCTTATTAATTGGTATCTTCCAGTATCGGTTTCATGGTGAGGCGGTAGTCAGAGCTTGTGTGATGACATCTACTAGTCATGTGGACATCTCCGGCGAATCGCATGTGAGTAGGCTAAAGTGCTTTGCATCGTTATGATGGGGTGCGGTTTGATTTCAGTACCGATTTCATGGGAAGGCTGTGGTTCGAGCATGTGTAGAAAACTCCACCAGTCATGTTGATATTGCCGGGGAACCTGAGGTAAGTATTGCATCATCTACTCGTAGATTTATATTGATTGTGTACGGAGGATATACCAAGAGGTTAATGTAGCAGAATTATTTGACCGTGCTCAGCCATAAAGACCCGCGGAATTCATTCCGAATTTAACAGCTACTTAATCTGAAGTTGGTCCAAATTTTAAAAAGAGTTTCCAACTCCTGTTTCCTGTTTTAGATTTATTTATGCCGTCAAGCCTGTTTAGCATGTTTTGATCTTCAAACACCATCATCCAACCAAGCTGTAGTGTCCATCCAATTTCATGGAAATTTAGTGGACTGACAGTTTGCCTCTGATTTGGCGTCTGACCTTAGATCCGAGGTCCCATTTTACTCCAAGCAGATTCGTCTGACGCGCGATCCCGGATTACTTTGGAGCCAATCAATGGGGCCGAACCGGTGTTTCTGGAAACGACAACCATTCTTTGCTCATAACTTCATAAGAAAGTCAATTCGCTATTCAATTCTTTCACTACAGGTTGCCTCTTTGTCCAGTGCAACTTCGTGCTGTTAGTCGAGTGAATATTGTCGCGAAATCAAAGAAATTTTCCTTTCCAATGATCATAGTATGAGACCGGAAACGAGTGAAGATTGCTAGGTACTCCGTGGAAGACCATCTGATTGGTTGATGAGTCGGACATCGCGCTCATTTTGTCTCTGGGCGACAAATGGTCGGGCGTCTGAGGCGGACCAGACGACACTTTTTCACTCCATTTTTGGGGGTAAGACGTCCGTCTCGAGCATCCGGTCCGAGGCGGCCCAGACGTCCGAATGGAGTGAAAAGCACCTTTAGTGGTTAGAGCCCTTTAGTGGTTAGAGCCCTTGCCACTGAATGTCCTGGGTTAAAGACAGCTTATGTGCAGAATTTAAAAAAAGTTTTCTCTGTTCAACCAAGAGGAAATGCGTGACCAGCCAGCTTTAAAGGTGTGAAAACAAGCACTTCCCCACAACATTTGAGGCATTTTTGTGTCATGTAGTATTTGGAGCGGATGGAGTTACTGTATAATGAAGAGGCTCGTGAGAATGGATGCTACGTGATTGGAGCCTGCGGCTTCGACAGCATACCCAATGATATGGGTATCTGCTTTGCAAAGCAGGAATTCCAAGGTACTGAAGAAGCCCTCACAGGGATTCTTACATAGACCTATGCGTTATACAACCATGGTTTCTTAAATGGGTTATGACACGGTCAAGGTAGACCCACTTTCAGAGTTGTGTTCCCCATTTTAAAGGGAGGCAACTCAAAATTCATTGCAACAATAGCGCGTAGACTTTTTCCCCAAACGAG
>Ga0224501_10004567_pt1 | contig 10921 bp, 11 predicted proteins | sample SF_Oct11_sed_USG_4_FD_169105 | JGI IMG/M metagenome (GOLD analysis project Ga0224501, IMG submission 169105) | Sediment microbial communities from San Francisco Bay, California, United States - SF_Oct11_sed_USGS_8_1 | ecosystem: Environmental > Aquatic > Marine > Sediment | place: USA...
TACGATTCCGGAACTGGGAACCATCAAGGCCGAAGAACCCCCAATCGTGATATTGACCTCTAACCGCACCCGCGAAGTGCATGACGCATTGAAACGGCGCTGTCTTTATCACTGGGTCGACTATCCTTCGTTCGATCGTGAAATTGAAATATTGAAGGCGCGTGCGCCAGAGGCGACAGAGGCGCTGAGCCAAGAAATCGTGGCCTTTGTTCAGAAGTTGCGTACCGAAGACTTGTTCAAGAAACCCGGCGTCGCCGAAACGATTGACTGGGCCAAGTGTCTTCTGGCGCTGGATGTGGTATCGCTATCCCCGGAAGTGATATCGGATACACTAGGTGCCATTCTGAAATACCAGGACGACATCCAGAAATTGCAGGCCGGAGCGGCCGGGCGAATTCTGGAAGAAGTCAGAACCCAGTTGGAGGTTGCGTGATGGCAATGAATGTGCGGCACTCTGTTCGTTTCATGTTGCAGGTTGAAGGGGCTGTGATTGCGGCCGCAGCACTTTGGCTGGCTCTCGAAATGCAGCCACCATTGTGGATGTGGATCGTCGTGCTGATTGCGCCCGACCTATCCTTTGCCGGCTACCTTTTTGGCCCCCGGGTCGGGGCAGTGGCATATAATCTGTCACATACACTTATCTGGCCAATACTGCTGGGGCTGCAGGGTTTTGTGCAGCTTGCTGACGCATCGGAATTCACGTCGGTCATCCTGATTACCATTTCGGCATTATGGGCGTTGCACATCGGTGTCGATCGCATGCTGGGGTACGGGCTGAAATACCCCTCGGCCTTCAAGCACACGCACCTGATGTGGAAAAACTAGGGAATAGCCTTGGTCACGCTTGCCCAACTGGAAATTCCCGAAGACGGAAAGCTCAGCCATAATATCACGCATTTTGGGCGGGCGCTTCGGCGTGCAGGTTTGCCGGTCGGCCCCGGGCGGGTGTTGGACGCCGTCAAAGCAGTCGAGGCCGCAGGGTTTACGAATAAGCAAGATTTTTACTGGTCCCTTCACGCCTGTTTCGTGACCAAGCGCGAACAACACGAAACCTTCGATCAAATCTTCCGCCTGTTCTGGCGTGACCCACGCTATCTGGAACATATGATGTCGCTGATGTTGCCGTCGATCAGAGGCGTACAGGAAGAGCGTGCCGCGCGGGCAGCAGAGCGGCGGGCATCAGAGGCGCTGCTTGACGGTTTGTTGCCGGAAATGCCGAAACCGCCTGAAGAAGCGCCGACGCGGATCGACATTGATGCGACTGCGACGACCTCGGGCGAAGAACGGCTGCGAACGCTCGATTTCGAACAGATGAGCAACGACGAAATGGCTGAGGCAAAACGATTGATCGCGCAGATGGCCCTGCCCATCAAGCCGATGAAATCCCGACGTACACGCGCGGATATGGCCGGGCAAATTGCCGACTGGCGCGGAACGGTTCGACGGTCGATGCGTCAGGGTGGTGAAATCTACCAACTGTCAATGAAGACGCGACGCAGGCGGTGGCCGGATATTGTGGCGCTTTGCGATATTTCGGGGTCTATGTCTCAATATAGTAGGGTGATGCTCCATTTCCTTCACACGGCGGCAAACCGCAAAGGCGCGGGTTGGTCAAAGGTGCATGCTTTTACCTTTGGAACCCAATTGACCAATATTACCCGGCAACTCACGACCCGTGATGTTGACGTGGCGCTGAAGGCCGCAGGAACAGAAGCGCGCGACTGGGACGGTGGAACACGCATCGGGGAATGCCTGCATGTGTTCAACCGGGATTGGTCGCGGCGGGTTCTGGGGCCGGGGGCGGTGGTCATCCTGATCACCGACGGGCTTGAACGGGATAAACCAGACCTGCTGGCGAAGGCGATGGAACGCCTGTCGCTGTCGGCGCGACGATTGATCTGGGTAAACCCGTTGTTGCGCTGGGATGGATTTGCGCCCAAAGCCCAGGGCGTGGCCGCGATGCTGCCCCATGTCACCAGTTTCCGGGCGGGTCACAATATCAATTCACTGGCCGCGTTGGTCGATGCGCTCAGTCGCCCCGATGATGTCGGCCAAAAAGCGCGGATGATGCAACTTCTGGGTCCCGTAGACCGGGGCTGACAGGCAGTTGTTGACCTTTTCGTGACAGCCGCTCACATATCTACTGACCCTGACCGGACGAAAGGCCTTATGATGCAATCATTTGACGATATTCCGGAAACTGCTCTTGGATGGCACCGCGATGGGACCGGGGCCGCTTTGGCAACTGTTGTGGAAACCTGGGGCTCCGCTCCGCGTCCTGTGGGATCGCAATTGGCGATTTCGGGGACCGGCAAGATCATGGGGTCGGTATCTGGCGGATGCGTGGAAGGCGCCGTCGTTGTCGAAGCAATGGATGCCCTTGATGACGGGCTGCCACGTATTCTTACCTTTGGTGTATCGGATGATGAGGCTTTCGCCGTCGGGCTGGCCTGTGGCGGACAGATACGCGTGCTGGTCGAACCTGTCGGCAAGGCGCTGCCAGAAGACATGCTGGCAAAAATCTGCGCGGCACGGGCCGAACGGCGGGCACTGGCCTATGTCGTGAACACGGAGACGTGGGAAAGGCGTCTGGCAGGGGCCGAGGAAGACGCCGTTGCCGCACGTTTCCGTTCTGACAAATCCGGCTTTGAAGATCAGGAATTCATCGGCATTCAGAACCCGCCTCTTCGCATGGCGGTGGTTGGGGCAGTTCACATTGCCCAGCCGTTGATGATTATCGCGCGCCTGGCGGGCTATGACGCGGTGCTGATCGATCCGCGTGAAACTTTCGGTGCGGCAGAGCGTTTTCCCGGAGAGAAGATTATCCATGATTGGCCCGACGATGCTTTGTCGGCCCACGGCCTGGATGCGCGTACGGCAGTGGTGACTTTGACCCATGACCCAAAGCTTGACGATCCGGCAATCGTTACTGCGCTGCGTTCAGAGGTTTTTTACCTGGGCTGCCTTGGATCGACGCGGACCCACGCAAAAAGAGTGAGCCGCCTGACAGAGCAGGGATTTGACGACACCGAAATTTCCCGAATACATGCCCCGGTGGGTCTTGATATCGGTGCCAAGTCGCCCGCTGAAATCGCCGTGGCAATCATGGCGGAAATCACCAAACGGTTGCGGCAGGGATGAAATTCGGGCCTGTTCCCTTGTCCCAGGCGCAGGGCGCAATTTTGGCCCACTCGCTGGTTTTGGACGGCGCCCGCGTGCGCAAGGGCAAAATTCTGAGCAATGAAGACCTTGATATTCTTCGGGCCGCCGGGGTTGAAACCGTCGTTGTTGCCCGGTTGGAAAGCGGGGATGTCGGTGAAGACGCGGCGGCCGAAGCGCTGGCGCGGGCACTTGTCCCCAATCCGGTTGCGGCCAATCTTTCCCTGAATGTCGCGACCACCGGCAGAGTGAATATCTATGCCAGCGGTCCCGGCGTTCTGATGCTGGATGCCTCCGCGATCCATGCAGCCAACCTTGTTGACCCGATGATTACGATCGCGACCCTTCCCAACCTATCCCGTACCCGCAAGCGCGGCATGGTCGCGACGGTGAAGATCATCTCTTACGGTGTAGCCCAGGATGCAGTGACGCGTGCCGCAAAACTGGCCCTTGGGGCGCTTCGGATGGTGCCCGTTCGCCTGAAAACCGCGACATTGATCCAGACCGAAATTGGCAAGGCCGACCCGGCCAAGGGTGAGGCAGCGATCCGGGGGCGGTTGAACCAGCTTGGTATGGACCTGACCGAGACAGTGGACGTGGCCCACGACGCCGGGGCGATTGCCGCTGCTGTCAGGGCGGCCAAGACGGATCTTGTGATGATCCTGACGGCCTCTGCCACGTCTGACCCGCGGGATGTAGCGCCAGAAGCGGTGCGGCTGGCAGGTGGTTCGGTCACACGTTTTGGTATTCCGGTTGATCCGGGCAACCTTCTTTTTCTTGGCCAAACAGGCGATCGCCCAGTCATTGGCCTGCCGGGATGTGCACGGTCACCAGCCCTGAACGGGGCAGACTGGGTTCTGGAACGTGTCGTCTGTGGCATCGAGATCACGGATGCCGATCTTGCGGCCATGGGGGTGGGCGGACTTCTGAAAGACATTCCCCTGCGGGGATCTCCTCGAGAGGGTTGATCAATCCCACTATATGAGTAAAACACAACCCTTACGAGCAATGCGATGTGAGTGTTTTCCTTTTTGGAAAAAATTGGCCGAATGGACATTTAATCTTTCAAATCCATATTTCTCCGTGCTTTAGTGACCAACAACACGACGCAATGGGAGGAATCGATGACGGACGTCACAATGACCGTGAACGGTAAAACCGTTTCCGGAAAAGTAGAGGGGCGCACCCTTCTGGTTGAATTCATCAGGGAGCATCTGGAACTGACAGGAACGCATGTTGGCTGTGATACCAGCCAGTGCGGCGCCTGTGTCGTTCATGTGAACGGTCAGGCCGTAAAATCCTGCACGATGCTGGCGGCAGAGGCTGACGGCGGTACCGTCATGACCATCGAAGGCATTTCGGCACCCGACGGCACATTGTCGGCGCTGCAACAGGCGTTTCAGGACCACCATGGCCTTCAGTGCGGTTTTTGCACTCCCGGCATGATCATGTCGGCCTCGGCGTTGTTGAAGGACAACCCCAAGCCAAGCGAGGCCGAAATTCGCGAATATCTCGAAGGCAACATCTGCCGCTGCACCGGATACCACAATATCGTCAAGGCGATCATGGCGGCCAGCGGGCAGGACGTGTCTGCGATCGCGGCGGAATAAGCGGCAAAGCCCGCAACAGAAATTCAGGGAGGATTCCACATGCCAGACGGAGGCATTGGCGCCAGCACCAAGCGGCGCGAAGACGTACGGTTCTTGACCGGGGCCGGAAATTACACAGACGACATCAATCTAAAGGGTCAGGCCTATGTGCATTTTCTGCGCTCGGATGTGGCCCACGGGCGGCTGAAGTCGGTAGACACCGCTGCGGCCGAGGCAATGCCCGGCGTGGTGCGTATCTTCACCGGTGCTGATTTCGAGGAAATCGGCGGCTTGCCTTGCGGCTGGCAGGTAACCGACAAGCACGGCAACCCGATGCAGGAACCCAAACATCCGGTGCTGGCCAGCGGCAAGGTGCGCCATGTGGGCGACCCGATCGCAGCTGTCATTGCCGAATCCGTTCAGCAGGCGCGCGACGCGGCAGAAGCGATTGTCGTCGATATCGAGGAACTGCCCGCCGTCATCAACATGAAGGACGCGCTGAAGGATGGCGCGACCAAGGTTCATGACGATCTGGACAACAACCTTTGTTTCGCTTGGGGCTTTGTCGAGGACAACCGTGAAGCCGTGGATCAGGCGATCAAGAACGCGGCCCATGTCACCACCCTGGAATTGGTAAACAACCGACTGATTGCCAACCCGATGGAACCGCGCGTGGCGGTTGGCGACTTTTCCCGTCATAATCAGGACAGCACACTCTACACTACCTCTCAGAACCCGCATGTGATCCGGCTGCTGATGGGGGCGTTTGTTCTGGGTATTCCGGAACATAAACTGCGCGTCGTATCGCCGGACGTTGGCGGTGGCTTTGGCACGAAGATCTTCCACTATGCCGAAGAAGCCTTCGTCACCTGGGCGGCGCGCCAACTGCACCGTCCTGTCAAATGGACCTCGACCCGCGCCGAAGCTTTCATGTCAGACGCACATGGACGTGACCATGTGACCAAGATTGAACTGGCGCTGGATGCAGACAACAATTTCGTCGCTCTGCGGACTGACACGCACGCGAACATGGGGGCCTATCTGTCCACCTTCGCGTCCTCGGTGCCGACCTGGCTGCATGGCACCCTGATGGCAGGCAACTACAAAACACCGCTGATCTATGTCCACGTTAACGCGGTCTTTACCAACACGGTGCCCGTCGACGCCTATCGCGGGGCTGGCCGACCAGAGGCGACGTTCCAACTGGAACGCGTGATCGACAAGGCCGCGCGTGAGCTGGGCGTCGATCCGATCGCGCTGCGCCGCCAGAACTTCATTTCAGAATTCCCTTACGCCACGCCTGTTGCCGTTGAATACGACACCGGCGACTACGTGGCCACGATGGACAAGCTGGAAGAGATTGCCGACATCGCCGGTTTCGCTGCACGTCGGGCGGAAAGTGAGAAGAAAGGCAAGCTGCGCGGACTGGGCGTGAACTGCTATATCGAGGCCTGCGGCATTGCGCCGTCGAACCTTGTTGGCCAGTTGGGCGCCCGCGCAGGTCTTTATGACGCCGCGACCGTCCGGGTGAACGCTACCGGCTCAATCTCGGTCATGGTCGGGGCGCACAGCCACGGTCAGGGCCATGAAACGGCCTTTCCGCAAGTGATTGCCGAAATGATCGGAATCGACCCGTCCATGATCGAAATCGTCCATGGCGACACGTCCAAGATCCCGTTTGCGATGGGCACCTACGGGTCCCGCTCGCTGGCGGTCTGCGGGTCTGCGATGGTCAGGGCGACAGAGAAGATCATCAACAAGGCAAAGAGGATTGCAGCGCATCTGCTGGAAGTGTCCGATGCCGACATCGAACTGAAGGACGGCAAGTTCTCGGTCGCTGGCACGGACAAATCAGTGGATTGGGGGGACGTTACCCTGTCTGCCTATGTTCCGCACAACTATCCGCTGGAACATATCGAACCGGGCCTTGAAGAAACCGCCTTCTACGATCCGGCAAACTTCACCTATCCCGCCGGCGCCTATGCCTGCGAGGTAGAGCTTGACCCGGAAACCGGCAAGGTAGAAATCTGCAGCTTTGCCGCGGCAGATGACTTCGGCAACATTATCAACCCGATGATCGTCGACGGTCAGGTGCATGGCGGCATCGCACAGGGTATCGGCCAAGCCTTGCTGGAACGCGCCGTTTACGATGACAATGGTCAGCTTCTGTCGGCAAGTTACATGGACTACGCCATGCCACGGGCAACGGATGTGCCATCCTACAAGGTTGACCATTCGTGCCAGACGCCTTGCACGCACAATCCGCTGGGCGTCAAAGGCTGTGGCGAGGCCGGGGCCATCGGTTCGCCGCCGGCGGTTGTCAACGCCGTGATCGACGCGCTTCACAGCGGCGGTCATGACCACATCACCCATATCGACATGCCCGTTAGCCCGGCGCGTGTCTGGGCTGCAATGCAGCGCTGAGGAGGAAAAGATGTATAATTTCGAAATCGAAAAACCGACCAGTGTTGCTGACGCAGTTGCGGCGCTGAAAGATGAGGACGCGCAAGCGCTGGGCGGCGGGCAGACCCTGATCCCGACGCTGAAGGCACGTCTTGCTGCTCCCTCCAAACTCGTCAGCCTGAGCGGCATTGCAGAGATGAAGGGCATCAGTGCCGATGGTGGCACCGTCACGATCGGCGGCGGCACCCCGCATGTCGAGGTGGCAGCAGGTGCCTCTGCCTATCCGGCGCTGACTGCTTTGGCAGGGAACATCGGTGATCCAGCGGTTCGCAATCGCGGCACCATTGGTGGCTCACTGGCCAACAATGACCCCGCAGCCTGCTATCCGGCCGCCGCGCTGGCATCCGGCGCCACGATCGTCACCAATGCCCGCGAAATCGCGGCGGATGACTTCTTCGAGGGCATGTTCTCGACGGCACTGGACGAAGGGGAAATCATCACTTCGGTGAAGTTCCCGGTGCCGGAAAAGGCAAACTACCAGAAGTTCGAACAACCGGCATCGCGCTTTGCCCTGACCGGGGTCTTCGTGGCCAAATACGCAGACGGCGTTCGCGTCGCGGTGACCGGGGCTTCCGAAGACGGCGTGTTCCGCTGGACCGAAGCGGAAGAGGCCCTGTCGGCAAACTTTTCGGCCGATGCAATCGACAGTCTGTCCGTGGCAGCGGACGGCATGATCGGCGATATCCACGGCACCCCTGCCTATCGCGCCAATCTGGTCAAGGTGATGACCAAGCGGGCGGTCAAAGCCTGCGGCTGAGGGGTGCGCCGAAGCAATAGATCGGGGCGGCCAGCGGCCGCCCTTTTTTATTTTTGAAAAATGATCAGCCGGTTGTTCGCCGGCATCGAAACAAACGCGACCTGGCGCAAGCCAGCTTGATCAGCCAGCGCGGCGATTTCGGTGCTGTCACGAATGCCCCAATCGGGGTTTTCAGACCGCAAACGGGCGTCGAAAGCTTCGTTTCCCGCGCCGGTATGCGCACCGTTTTCCTTGAAAGGGCCGTAAAGGATCAGAATGCCGTCTTGGGCCAGCGCCTTGCCTGCCCCCAAAACTATTCCTGTCGCGACCTCAAAAGGGGCAATGTGGATAACGTTCATCGACAGGACCGCCGCCAAAGGTGCGAGTGCCTCGACCTCTGGCAGGGCCGCCCAGTCGGTAGCAGCATCCAGATCGAAAGCTGGCCGCAGGGGTGCGCCCAGAGCCTTTTGCCAGGCTTCGACCGATGCTCGATGCAGCGGATCAGGATCGGAAGGCCACCAGTCCAGCCCACGAAATGCTAGGGCAAAGGCTGTTGCATGCTGTCCGGTCCCAGCGCCAATTTCCAAAACCGTCCCTTTGCGCCCGTTAAGCCAGGGCGCAAGTTCGGATATCAAGGGCGGACTGTTGCGCGGGAATGTTGGTGCGAAAAGCCGCCCGTCTTCGAATCCCTGTTCAGAACCTTGTCGGTACTGCGCCATGATCGAGACGGGCGGCATAGCCATGGTTTATTTTGCTGGTCCGATCATCATCACCATCTGGCGACCTTCCATTTTCGGCATGGATTCGACCTTGCCAAGTTCGGCAACATCGTCCGCGACGCGTTCAAGAAGTTCGCGACCCAATTGTTGGTGGGCCATTTCGCGACCACGAAATCGCAGGGTGACTTTGACCTTGTCGCCATTCTCAAGAAACTTGATGACGTTCCGCATCTTCACGTCATAGTCATGCGTGTCGGTATTCGGGCGAAACTTGATCTCTTTTACTTCGATGATCTTCTGTTTCTTCCGGGCTTCGGATTCACGCTTTTGCTGTTCGTATTTGAACTTCCCGAAGTCCATGATCTTGACGACCGGTGGTTCAGCATTCGGGGAAATTTCAACGAGGTCGAGTCCGGCCTCCTGGGCCAATTCCATACCGCGTTCAGGTGTAACGACGCCTACGTTCTCACCTTCGGCTCCGATGAGCCGGATTTCGGGACACCGAATTCGCTCGTTCACTCTGGGGCCTGTGTCACGTGCAGGCGGGGCGTTGTGGGGTCTGCGGGCTATGGTCTTGGTCCTTTCAGTTGTTGAAATAATTGGGGGCAGAAGTTAGGGCCCCTGTGACCTGCTTTCAACCGGGTATTTATCAAATGCAAGCGGATTCAGCGTTTTCGTGGAAATCAAATTGCATATTGACCGGACTTTGCCTTACGCCAGTGACGAAGGTCGCTCAGCAAGGAGAATCTCATGAACCGGAACCTTTTGATCTCTGTGTTGGTCGTTTTGGTGGCCGCGGGTGGTTTCATCTCTTACCGAGCAGGTCAGATCGCGGCCGAAAAAGAGGCCCAGGCTGGCAAGAGCCAATTACAGATTGACGCGGAAAACGCGGCGTCAAAAGCCGCGGAAGCTTTGGAGGAGGCGGCATCAGACGCGTCGAAGGCCGCGGAGGATGCCGCAGAAAAAGCATCTGGCGCGATCAGCAATTTCGTCAATTCGGTGAATTCCAACTCGGGAAACTAGTTTGCGGCGTTAGCCAACGAAGGCTTTTTCAACGACGTATTCGGCCGGGTCAGAGTTGGCCCCTTCGCGCAGGCCAAATCCTTCCAGGATCGCTTTCATGTCCGTATTGAAGGCCAGTGACCCACAGACCATGCCGCGGTCTGTTTCCGGGTGGATGCCCTTGATGCCGAGATCTTCGAAAACTTTGCCAGAGGTAAGGTTGTCCGTCACACGCCCCATGTGATGAAATTCTTCGCGGGTCGTTGTGGGATAGTATTTCAGCTTGTCTCCGACGAATTCCCCAATCAGAGGGTCATCCGGCAGGCTTTCAACCAGCTCGCGCCCATATTCAAGCTCTGCCACGTCCCGACAGGTGTGCATCATGATCACTTCATCATACCGCTCATAGGTATCAGGATCGCGCATCAGGCTGGCGAAAGGCGCGATGCCGGTGCCGGTAGCAAAGAACCACAGCCGCTTTCCGGGCAGCAATGCGTCCAGCACGAGCGTTCCGACAGGCTTGGGGCGCAGAATGATCTGATCACCGGGTTGGATATGTTGCAGCTTCGACGTCAAGGGGCCGTCTTGCACCTTGATCGAATAGAACTCCAGTTCCTCGTCCCAAGCAGGTGAAGCGATGGAGTATGCCCGCAAGAGCGGTTTGCCGTTGTCGCCCATCAGGCCGATCATCACGAATTCGCCCGACCGGAAGCGCAACGACTTTGGGCGTGTTACGCGGAATGAAAAAAGCCGGTCGGTCCAGTGGTGGACTTCGGTCACTGTTTGCGCATCGGGCAGGGTCGGGGCCTTGGTGGCGGTTGTCTCGGTCACGGCACTCAATTCGGTCATGTTAAAATATCCGGGCACGCGGCCCGGCCTCTATCTAGGGGGATTTGTCGGGTACTTGAAGGCTAAACCGCAGCACGCAGGCGCAACTGATAGTCGTGGGCGCGCGTGTCAGGCCCGGACCGATGACCTAAGGCAATTCGAATTCGTTGTCCTGCGCGTTGCCTATAGGACCTGTAGAGCAGCAAAACATCGGACACTACCGACCGACCGAAAGCTGCTGTAATCCGTGGAAGTGGTAAGTGGATGCAAAATGCGGCTCTGCGGCCAAAGCCAGCCCCGGAATGCGACTGAATAGAATGGGTAGGGCTGTACGCAATTCCAGCCGTGCCAGTGGCGCGCCAATGCAAAAGTGTACTCCGGCCCCAAAGCTGACATTGGTCTGTATTGGCCTGAATGGGTCAAAT
>Ga0224501_10004568_pt1 | contig 10920 bp, 9 predicted proteins | sample SF_Oct11_sed_USG_4_FD_169105 | JGI IMG/M metagenome (GOLD analysis project Ga0224501, IMG submission 169105) | Sediment microbial communities from San Francisco Bay, California, United States - SF_Oct11_sed_USGS_8_1 | ecosystem: Environmental > Aquatic > Marine > Sediment | place: USA...
CATCATCGCAAGCTATGAGACGGGTAAAACAGAAGAGGCAGTAGCCAAAGCCAATGCCCTTAAAAGCACCTACCTTCCCTTTGTGGAAGAACTACTGCTTGAACCTGTAACCCGGCAAAAAGGAGTTGAAATTGTCAACAAATATTTTGATGAAATCATCCGTCTGGTCAAACAACCTTTTTTCCCTCAGACAGGCAAAGTAATCGTGGTACAGGGCGAGCTTATCTCTACCCACCTTTTCCAAACCTATCTGGAAGAAATCAAATGGACTTCCAAATTGCTTGCGGCTACGGACTTCATGTACCTCAACGATAGCGGAGAACCCGACATGGATGTGATTGAAACCCGGCTGAAAAACGTTCTGGCAAGGGAAAACGCACACGATCTCTACATCACCCAGGGTTTTATCTGCCGAAACATTAGTGGCGGTATTGACAACCTCAAACGAGGGGGTAGTGACTACAGTGCCACGCTGATCGGTGCTGCCATACGGGCCGAGGAAGTTCAAATCTGGACAGATATCGACGGCATGCACAACAACGATCCCAGGGTTGTCGACAAGACCGTGCCGATTTCTCACCTTTCATTCGAAGAAGCCGGGGAGCTGGCCTATTTCGGTGCCAAAATCCTGCATCCCAACTGCATCATTCCTGCACAGAAATCTGATGTGCCCGTCCGCATCAAAAACACCCTGAACCCGGAAGCAGAAGGAACGCTCATTACTTCTCATCAAAATGAAAAAGCCATCAAGGCCATTGCGGCCAAAGACGGTATCACGGCAATCAAAATAAAGTCAAGCCGGATGATCATGGCTTATGGCTTTCTGAGGAAAGTATTTGAGGTTTTTGAAAAATACAAAACACCGATCGATATGATTACCACATCTGAGATCGCCGTATCACTCTCCATCGACAATCCCGATTACCTGGATCAGATCGTTAGTGAAATCGAAGTGTATGGCAAAGTGGAAGTAGACCGCAACCAAAGCATCATCTGCCTGGTAGGTGATATGGTCGTGGAGCACAAAGGAGTAGGCAGGGAAATATTCAAGGCCCTCGAAAATATTCCACTTCGAATGATCTCATACGGTGGCAGCCGTAACAATATTTCCATCCTGGTGGACTCTCAACACAAAGTGGAAGCCCTAAAAAGCCTGAACAGTCATTTATTCAAGCTCTAGGCGAAATAAAAGAAGATCAGCCAAATCAGCAGAAAAACAGGGAGTAGGATAGGGACAGAAAAACGGATAATGTATCCAAAGAATGAGGGCATTTTGATCCCTACCTGCTCTGCGATGGATTTTACCATGAAGTTTGGCCCGTTTCCAATATAGGTCATAGAGCCAAAAAACACTGCAGCAATGGAAATAGCCGTCAATTCCAGTATCGAATTGGCAAAACCACCCGCTGAATAGGATATGACATCCTGGAGATTGGTAATACTGGCACCATCTGCTGCCATCCCAGCCGTCAGGAAGTTGATATAGGTGGGTGCATTATCAAGAAAGCCGGAAAGAAATCCCGTGCCCCAATACAGGGTATTATGCGATATCATCTGCATCCCTTCCGGCGATTTGGCATAGCTGCTCACCAGTTCAAGCGCGGGCATCATGGTACCAAAAATCCCAATAAAAATAAAGGCGACTTCCCGGATAGGTTCAAAATTGAAATCATTTCCCGACAGGGCTTGTTTGTCCGCCAATTTGTACGACATAAAGGCACTGGAAAACATGATGATCTCACGAATAAACGAAAACTTTTGTCCCTCATAATATATTCCCGGAACCCAGTCAAATACATTGGGATCCAGGAATACCGATCCCACCACTATAGCCAACCAAAAGAAATTGCGCGTTCCACGGATACCTATTTTATTCGTCGGCACCACACTGTTTTCTCCAAAACTATAGTCCGATTTATTCCTACGATCAAACATATAAAACACACCCAGCAAAATCAGGATGGCTAAGAGCCAGGCCATAAAATTGTGCGTCAAGGTCCAGAAAAATGGCACGCCCTTTAGAAACCCGAGGAAAAGCGGGGGATCACCAATAGGGGTAAGGCTACCACCTATATTGCTGACCAAGAAGATAAAAAAGATGATATGGTACGGTTTGATCCGATTACGGTTCAGTCGGATAAAAGGCCGGATCAGCAACATGGATGCGCCGGTTGTACCAATAATGTTGGCAATTATCGCCCCCACTGCCAGAATAACGACATTCGTCAGGGGTTTGGCTTCTTTGTCCACAATAATCATAATCCCCCCGGACGCCACAAACAGACCGGTAAGCAAGGCGATAAACTGTATATATTCCGCCAAAGCATGAATGGGACTATGGTGATTGTGCAACCCAAACACATAATATAAGACAATGATGATGGCAAGGGATATGGCAACAAAAGGATAAGACTTGTGCCAGAAATGTTCGTAAAACAACGGACCCGTTGCAATCATTAACAATAGCATGACAAATGGCAACACACTCCAGGCGGATGGACCTTCATGAACGTCATGATCCCCTGCTGCCTGGCTCTTACCATCATTTACCTGGACTTCCGTCTCATCTGTCAAATGTGTGTTTTCGGGAAAAGCTGCCCCATACAAACCTGCACTTCCTATTAAAAGAAAAAAGCAAATAAGAAGTTTATTAATAAATTTCATACCGGATACCCCATCATCTTTATCGATGCACTAAAAAAGTAATTCAACGGCTCAAAACCAAATGCCACTATCAAATTAATTGTTCGAGTGCTATTTGAAATGCCGTTTCTGCCAGTCTTGTCTGCGCTGGATTTTTAAAATATATTTTTTTTAATGCCTGTTCAATTGTGCCCGAAATATCGGTAAAAATTTCGTCATCAGTGATTTTTCGATCATTTTTCGGATCCATAAAATAGGCAAATGCCCTGGCCATGCCACAGTTCGCCACAAAATCAGGCACCAATGCCACCTCCCGGTCTACTCGTTCGGCAATCGGTCCATAAAAGATCGCTGCATCCTGAAACGGCACATTTGCTCCACAGGCGACCACCTCCAATCCCGTTTGAATCATCCTTTCTGCCTGGTCAAGCGACACAAGCCTGGAAGCTGCCGCAGGAATAAATATGGAGGCCCCAATGTCCCAGATTTTTTCATTGCACGCATCAAACCCCAGTTGCTCGTCTGCAATAAGTGTGTTTGACTGCCTGTCATAAAATAGTTTTTTGACTGCCTCAAGGTCCAGGCCTTCTTCCGTAAGTATTCCACCCGAACGGTCAATGATGCCTTTGATTTTGACCCCGTATTTGGCCAGATAGAGTGCGGCCGTGGCACCCACATTTCCCCATCCCTGGATAATGGCCGTTTTGCCCTGGATATCGCCTCCCCAAAATTTGTAATAATGGCGAACCGATTCGGCTACACCAAATCCGGTAATCATATCGGCCACCGTATATTTTTTGTCTGAGGTAGGTACATAGTCCTGGTCTTCCAAGACCTTGGATACGCCCTGTCGCAAGCGTCCAATCATGTGTATTTTCTGGGGTTTGGGCGGATTAAAGTGCCCGTTTACAATGCCTTCCTGCGGATGCCATAAACCGAAGCCCTCTGTAATCGGGATTACTTCATGAATTTCATCCACGTTCAGGTCGCCCCCGGTACCATAATAGTTTTTAAGCAGGGGATAGACCGCCTTGTACCAGCGCCTGAGCACCTCGTTTTTCCGGGTGTCAGTCGGGTCAAAGTTGATGCCGGATTTGGCACCGCCTATCTGTGGGCCTGAAACGGTAAATTTTATTTCCATGGTTTTGGCCAGGGACTCCACTTCCCGCTTATCCAGCCCCTTGCGCATACGCGTGCCGCCGCCAGCTGCCCCGCCACGCAGGGAGTTGATAACTACCCATCCCGTTGCTTCGGTTTCGGGATCAGACCATTCAAATACGATTTCGGGTTTTTTTTCTTCAAATTTCTTTAAGAGGGCTTTCATGTTTCTGTTGTTTATTTTTTTGCCCCAAGGGGTCGGGCAATCCATTCGGGAATCGGGTATCAGGGGATAAATAAGGTGCCGGCACAATGGTCCCTGGCTGACCCTGTTATCGCTGCATAACTATTGGGTATCCCCATCACACGCAGGACAGCAAGAAACCCAAAAATAATGGCTTCCTTGTAATTCACAATTTCTTTTGACGGAACAATCACATCTACGCCCGAATATTCCCGGATACAATCCATCAGGAAATCATTGTGAGCACCGCCTCCCGTCACAAACACATTACCACAGCCCATGTCCTTCAACACGTTTGCAATTTGTTTTGCTGAGAAACGAGTATAGGTATGAAGCAAATCCCGGGTACTATCCTGGGGCAATACACGCAGAATTTTTTCATATACCCATTCATTGCTAATCGATTTTGGAAAGGGAAGGTCATAGAAAGTGTCGGCCTCAAGTAGTGCCTGCCATTCTGCCTTCATTTTACCGGAGGCAGCCAGTTCACCCCCCGCATCATAGCGCATCCCTTCCCTTGCGGCCAGTGAGTTCAATACCTGATTACATGCTGCCACATCGCCTGCTATCCATTTTCCCTCTGTTACAATACTCACATTTGCAATCCCACCAAGATTGAGGTAGGAATCATGACCGCCAAAAAGCCATCGGTCGCCCACGGGTACCAGGGGAGCCCCTTCACCACCCAATAAAATGTCTTGTGTCCTAAAATCCGTGACCGTTTGGCACCCCGTATGGAGTGCAATCCGATGGCCATTTCCAATCTGGAGGGTATATCCTTTTTTGGGCTGGTGAAATACCGTATGTCCATGCGAACCAATCACGTCCGGCTGCAATTGATGCTCGCCAATAAACGCGGCAATGGATTCTGCCATCCACTGGCCCAGCGTATGATCCAGCTGAGTCAGTTCCATGCCGGAAAGTTGCCGGGCTATGGCCAGTTTTTGATGGATTTCATCAGGAAAGGCAACCCCTGTTGCCGCTAACACGTCAAAACGCCATTGCCCATTTTCCAAAATATAGTTGGAACCACATATATCCAGGCCATCCAGGGAAGAACCTGACATGACACCTATTGCCTGTATCTTCTTCATTACATTTGCGAAATAATCCCATTTTAAGTGCATGGCCAAACAAAAGCTCATTGTTGATATTGGAAATACTCGTATAAAATGGGCATTTGCCGGGAATGAGGATGCCGGCACCGTACACTTTGCCGATTCATTGACTGACCATATCCCGTTTGATGCCTGTCAGCAGGCCATTATTAGTTCAGTAAGGGGCAAACCAAACCTGTCTTTTTTAAACCCGGAGAAAAATATTATTTTTTTTTCCCACACTACGCCCATTCCCCTGCGGCTCGACTATCAAACCCCTCACACACTCGGCCCGGACCGGTTGGCAGCGGCTGTTGGAGCATCGGGGCTCTTTCCCAACCAAACGGTACTGGTTATTGATGCCGGTACATGCATCACCTATGACCTGGTAGACAAGCAAGGTGTATTTCGAGGTGGTGCCATTTCGCCCGGCATACAATTGCGGATGCGTGCGATGCATGAATTTACCAGCAGTCTGCCGGATATAAAAAATGAGTGGAAAACCCTCTCCGATCATTTTCCCGGTCGGTCTACCAAAGATTGTATGGCCGGCGGAGTGATCCAAGCGATGATTCACGAAATCGAGGGGTATATTTGCCTGGCAAAGAAAGAATTTGGGGATTTGTCCGTTATCCTCACCGGTGGTGATGCCGGATTTTTTGAAAGCAAACTAAAAGAAACCATCTTTGTCCGCCAAAATCTGGTGATGACAGGGTTAAATAGAATACTAAAACATAATGAGGTTGATAAATAGGTATAGTCTGGTAATCATACTAAGTGTATGTGCAACGTACGTGTGGTCGCAAACAATCACTACCCCGTATTCCAACTATGGCATTGGTGAAGTACATGATCTTGCCCTGCCTCAAAATGAAGCCATGGGCGGACTGGGTATTTCCGTGCCCAGCCGATATGGAATTAACAGCATCAATCCTGCATGGCTGACCAATAATTCCCTCACGTCATTTCAGGTCGGAATTAAAGCAGACCTTCGCAACTACAAAGGAGCCCGCTCCAGTGCCGAAAACCAGACAGCCAGTATCCGTTACATGGCCATGTCATTTCCCATCGTCCATAACAAATGGACCAGTAGTGTCAGCCTGCTTCCGTATAGCTCGGTCAATTATGATGTATACAGCATCAAACAAGTCGAGGGAACCAACGACTCGGTTTACAATCAATTTAAAGGCACAGGAGGACTTTCCCAATTAAGCTGGGCGCATGGCATTACTCTGTTCAAAAGAACCAATATTGGCCTGCGGGCATCCTATGTGTTTGGTGCCATTACCCACAACACCAGAAATTTTCTTACCGGTGCGGGCATCACAACTAATTACGTTGTTGACTATGAAGAAATCAACAATTATTCTGATTTTATGTTTTCCGTCTCCCTTGGCCAACAATTCAAAATTGGCGATGCCAAATTCATAAACCTCGGGGTAGTCTATGATTTGCCGACTACCCTCCATGGATTACGACAGGAAAACCTAAGCAGGCTTACGGTTGACAACCGATTGATCACACGGCTGTCACTGATACAAGACGAAGCGGTCAGCTATCAGGCAGGACAATCCATTGGAGCCGGCCTTGCACTGGAAAATATTGGCAAATTTCAATACGGTATTGATTTCAGATATTCACAGTACGATGGTTCATCGATCACAGGTAATGCAATTCGCCCAAAAAACACACTCAATTTTGCCGTTGGTGGCCGCATTATCCCTGATTACAAAGACATCAACAGTTACATGAAACGAGTGAGTTATCGCTTTGGTGTAAACTATAAAGAGTTGCCATATGTCATAAATGAATCAAACATTAATGAATTTGGTATTAATTTTGGAGCTTCTTTTCCGGTCAGGGGATATTCCAACCTGGATAGTGTGTTTCGATTTGGATGGAGAGGGACAACAGATAACAGCCTAATCCGTGAAAACTTTGTTCAGATTGTTTTTGGAATAACCATCAACGACCGTTGGTTTATTAAAAGAAGATACGATTAAATAATTAGAAAAATGGAACACGTAAAAAAAGCTCTAATTATTCCTTTTGTTTTGTTGTGCATGAGCCTTCAAGCACAGCCAGGATGGAATTGGGGAGAACAGATTGATCTGGCAAAAGAAAAAAATGCTTTATATGTAGATATGTTAAAAGCAGGAAGGTATCTGGAAGCAATTCCTCCGCACAACTGGTTGCTGGAAAATACGCCTGACTTAAATGAGTCCCTTTATCAGAATGGGGCCAAAATCTATGAAAGCCTTGCCGAAACAGAAAAAGACGAAGTAAAACTGGCAGAATACCAGGCCAAGGCAATGGACATGTATGACCTGCGTATCAAGTATTTTGGCAATGAAGCCTATGTGCTAAACCGGAAGGTATTTCCCGCTTACAAGTATTACAAGGGAGACAAGTCACGCTATAAGGAATTGCTTGACATGTTCAACAAAGCATTTGAACTGAACGGCACCGATTTCTATACAGCAAATCTTGCCGCCTACATGGACGTGGTACGCAGGTACAAACTCACCGGGGGTGAAATTTCAGACGAAGAAGTCATAACCGTATACAGCAATATCACGGATGTATTGGATGCCCGAATGTCCGAAAATCCTGGTCAGACTGAAAAAATTGCGGCAACCATTGAGCAAATGTTTACTGGCACCATTGACCTTACCTGTGAGCGTGTCGAAAATATATTTGGCCCAAAATTCGAGCAAAGCCCGGATGTAAAATTGGCCAAGAAGATCTTTCAGTTGATGTTGACAGGAAAATGTACCGACCGACCGTTGGCATTTGATGCAGCAAAGGTGGTCAACGAAAACGAGCCTTCTTTCGGTATCGCAAAATTCCTGGGTATCCGTGCAGCACAGGACGGGGATTTGGCTACTGCATTGTCTTTTTACAACCAGGCTATCGAACTGACCGATGAAAACATCAAAAAAGCTGAAATCCACATGAACATCGCCCGACTGGAAGCTACCAAAGGCAATAAAGTGGCTGCCAGGTCAAGTGCCAAAATGTCCTATGCTCTGGATCCTTCTAACAAAGAAGCATATAGCCTGATCGGACACCTGTACATGGGAAGCTTTGATGAGTGTAAAAGAGGTGAACAAAAAACCATGGACTATGCCCTGTTCATTGCCGCACATAAGATGTTTTCTATCGCCGGCGACAGTGAAAACATGGCCAAAGCCAAGGCCTTGTTCCCATCAATCGAGGATATTTTCAGTGATGGATATAAAGAAGGCCAAACCCTTCAGGTAGGGTGCTGGATCAACGAAACCGTGACCCTTGAACGACGACCTTAACACATCCAGACATAAAAACATTACGGCCCAGGGGTATTCCTGTGGCCGTTTTTTTATTGCGGCCATGCTGCTGACAATCTTTGCCTGCGAAGGCCGCAAGGAACTGCTGCAACGTGAAATTTATGATGGCCCCATCATGGAAATGGACAGTGTCTTTACCATGATCAGTGACTCGGGCAAACTCATCCTAAAACTCTCTGCCCCAAAACAAAAAGACTTTGAAAACCGCGACCGGAGTTATCCGCTAGGTTTATATCTGCAGTATTTTAAAGATACCCGGCCTGTTTGTACCTTTCGCTCAAATTCCGCCTATTTTGATAGTGAACAAAACCTGTGGAAAGGAGAAGGCAATGTGGTCGTGAAAAATCTGGAAAATGGTGATGAACTCAATACCGAAGAACTCTTCTGGAACCCGAAAGAAGAAACGTTTTTTACTGATAAATTTGTGACAATCCAATCGGATGGGGAAATACATACCGGCGAAGGGCTGACAGCCAGTCAGGATTTCAGCTATTACCAGATATTAAAACCCTCCGGAACACTGAATGTACTCGACAACCAATGAAGAAAATTGATGCCATTTTGTTTTTCCTGGCCATAGGCTTTTTTGTCATTGGGACCCATCAGGCCATTCGATACGACATCTCCGGTTCTTATTGGATTTTTATGTTAAGCCTTTCCCTCTTATTTTTATACGGTTATAGGAAAAACCGCCAACAACCGACAGACAAAAACAATCCAAAGAAAAAGTAATCCTGATGGATGACCCAAACGAGATACTAATCATTATAGTTTGCCTGCTGTTTTCAGCATTTTTTTCAGGAATGGAGATTGCCTACATTTCTGCCGATAAACTGCGAATTGAGCTCCTCTATAAAAAAGGAGCACTCTCTGGCCGGATTTTAAACCTTTTTCTCCGCAAAAAAGGCCGCTACCTGGCGACAACCTTACTCGGCAATAACCTCGCATTAGTACTATATGGTATCTATATGGCCCGGCTAGTCGAACCGCTGCTAACCGGTTTGCTGCCAGTATGGCTTGCTGACGAAATTATCATCCTCATTTTGCAGACAATGATCGCTACATTCATTGTCCTGATCACAGCCGAGTTCCTGCCCAAAAGCCTGTTTATGCTCAATCCGGACAGCATGTTTGCGTTCTTTTCATACCCGATGGCACTGTTGTATTTTGGCATGTACCCGGTCGTGAGCCTGATCGAATACCTCTCTAAATGGATCATCGTTTTTGTCTTTGGATTCGAATATTCCGAAGACAAACCCGTATATGGACTGACCGACCTGAACAACTACATCAAAAAAAATGTCCTCCACATCGACGAGGACAAAGCCGAAATAGATGCACGGATTTTTAATAACGCCATCGAATTCAAAGAAGTAAAAGTACGTGAGTGCATGATCCCGCGCACTGAAATTGTAGCCGTGGATGTAGAAGACGAAATAGAAGAACTCCGCCAGGCATTTATTTCTACCGGCCACAGCAAAATAGTGGTTTACCGCGATTCGATCGATGACGTAATTGGCTACTGCCATTCACTCGAACTGTTTAAAAAGCCAGATTCCATAAAGAAAATCCTTGCGCCGATCATGATCGTCCCCGAAACAATGCCGGCCAACGAGTTATTGATCAAATTCATCAATGAACGAAAGAGCCTGGCCCTTGTTGTCGACGAATTTGGCGGTACTTCGGGTATCGTGAGCATGGAAGATGTAATCGAGGAAATATTTGGTGAAATTCGTGATGAACATGATGACGAATACCTGACAGAAGAAAAACTTTCCGACAACACCTTCATCCTTAGTGCCCGCCAGGAAATTGATTACCTAAACGAAAAATACGACTGGGGCCTCCCAGAGGGCGATTATGATACATTGAGTGGGCTCATCCTATCCATTAATGAAAACATCCCGGATGTAGATGAAATCATCTACAAACACCCCTTTACCTTTCAGATTATCTCCAAACAGGAACATCGAATCGACCGAATTAAACTCACAATTGACAAATCTGACGAGTCCTTGTAAATCAAAGCTTTAGATTCATTTTTAAATTCCACTCAAGTCCTTATTTTTGCCGTCTTTATCTTAATCCAGAAAAGGAATTATGGCGTTGATCAACACTTTACGAAAAAGGATGGGCAAAATTGTGGTGGCCGTGGTGGCATTCTCCATGTTTGCTTTTATTCTGACCGATCTTTTGCAATCTAACTCGATGCTTTTTAACGGTTCAAACGAAATCGGCGATATAGCCGGAACCTCTATTACCTACCAGGACTTTCAGGCCAAAATTGACCAGCTTGCTCAAAACTATGCGATGACCACAGGCCAGAACCCATCATCTGATGAACTGGAACTGCTGCGCCAACAAGCCTGGCAATCGTACATCACCGAAAACGTACTTGATCCCGAATTTAAGAAACTGGGTATCACGGTTTCAAATGATGAAATCGTCGACATGGTACAGGGACAAAACATCCACCCTCAAATCCTCCAGTATTTTTCAGATCCAAATA